>Ga0302198_10003094_pt1 | contig 16962 bp, 11 predicted proteins | sample II_Bog_N2_2_FD_193521 | JGI IMG/M metagenome (GOLD analysis project Ga0302198, IMG submission 193521) | Peat permafrost microbial communities from Stordalen Mire near Abisko, Sweden - II_Bog_N2_2 | ecosystem: Environmental > Terrestrial > Soil > Wetlands > Peat | place: Sweden: Abisko... | reverse complement strand
CCCGGCCGCACGCTTTGCCTTGTCCCACTGGTTGCGCCGCCTGGATTCGCCAGCGATTCTGCCGTTTTTCCCCGATTATGGCAACGCCGGAAAGGCGCGGTAAGCAGATTTCGGCCATTGTATGCCTGATAATGTCCCTTGTCATGCATACGTCGTTCGGGCTACGTTGCCGCACGAAATTCCGCTCAACGCCGCTCTGGAGCCGCTCAAACCGCCATGGACACCGTCGCAGCCCAGGCCGGCGACCTGCCGGAGGCGGCTCCCCTCCCCGTCCCGGCTGTCATCCCACCGCCGGCGATCGTCCCGCTGCCGCGTAACCCGACGCCGCGCGCCGTCCGCGACTGGTTCGACAGCGCGGCCGAGGCCGCGATCCCGTCGCATGACGGCACGATCGGCACGGCGCGGCTGGCGGCCGACGCCTACGCCCGCCGGGCCAAGGCCGACAATACCCGGCGCGCCTACCGCGCCGGCGTGCGCGCCTGGTGCGCCTGGTGCGCCAGCCACGATTTGCCCTGCCTGCCCGCCCGCGCCGCCGACGTCGTCGCCTTTCTCGCCGCCGAGCGCGGCCGCGGGCTTTCGGTCAACACGGTCGAACTGCGCCGCGCCGCCATCCGCTATCTGCACTTTATCGCCGGCCTGCCGGTGCCCACCGCGGAAGCCCACGTCGCGGCGACCCTGGCCGGCATGCATCGCGAAGCCGCCGACGCCGGTGAGCTGCCGGCGAAGAAGCTCGCCGCCACCGCCGACATCCTGCGCCAGATCCTGGCCGGCATCCCCGACGACCTCGCCGGGTTGCGCGACCGCGCCATGCTGCTGGTTGGCTTCGCCGGCGCGCTGCGCCGCGCCGAACTGGCGGCGATCCGGGTCGAACACCTCGAGGCGACAGAGCGCGGCCTGCGCCTGACCCTGCCCCGCTCGAAAGGCGATCGAACCGGCAGCGGCGTCACCGTGGCCATCCCGTACGGCGCCACCGAACTCTGCCCGGTGCGGGCGCTGCGGCGCTGGCAGGAGGCGGCGAACATCACCGGAGGCGCGGTGTTCCGTCGCATCTGGGTGCCACCAACGCGGCACCAGTTGGGCGAAGGACCCTCCCCTGTGGTCGGCATAAGGGCGATCGATGCCGGCACCGTGGCACGGATCATCAAGACCCGCGCCGCCAAGGCCGGGTTCGACCCCGACGAGATCGGCGGCCATAGCCTCAAGCGCGGCGCGCTCACCACCGGCATGGATCGTGGTGTCCACCCGACCCGCCTCAAGCAATTCGGCCGCCACAAGAGCTACGCCGTGCTCGACGAGTATCTCGAGCTCGGCGACCCGTTCGACGGGCATCCGCTCAACGGCGTGCTGTAGCCGGTTCGCCCGCCGACGGCGTGGACGCAGCCGATCAGAACGATTCCCCGGCCTGACCCAGTGTGCGCAGTGCGCTCTGGCACGCCGCCTTCAGGGTGGGCAGATCACGTTCAAGCAGCAGCCAAATTCGGACGATGTCGATCGAATCGTAGTCGTGCCGAAGCCGGTTGCCGAGACCACGCACCTCCCGCCACGGTATCTCCGGGCAGAACTCAACGGCGGTGTCGCCAAGCTTGGCCGCCGCTTCACTGACGATCAACAGAGCGTATTTGACGGCGTGGATCGTTTGCTCGTTGCCCGCAAACGCTTTCATGTCCATGCCTTGCGTAAAACGCTCAATGCGGGCGATGTTTTCGATGATATCCGCGAAGCGCTGAACCGGATCGCTAGAAGGCACGCACGGCCTCACGATCCACGCTCTGGCGGACCCGCGGCCTGAGCGTCCCCTCCTCGATCAGATCGACTGGCTGGCCGAGCAGGTCGGCAAGCTTGTTTTCGATCCCGATCATATCCAGCAGGGAGAGCCGCCGCCCCTCGTCGAACGCCGCCAGCAGGTCGATATCGGACTCCGGCCCCGCCGTATCGCGCGCCGTGGAACCGAACAGCGACAGCCGCACGATCCCGGCAGCCCTTAGCTCCGGCTCATGCGCGCGCAGTTTGGCTATAACGACACCTCGGTTCATGACTCAATTTTAGCCCGCGCTATGGTTGGTTTCCAGCCCGTCCGCGGCCTGGTGGCCACCACGATCAGCAACCTGCCCGCTCGCTCCACCGCCAAAGCGTAGCGCCTGATCCGGCTAGATGTGTCGGTAAACTTTACAGCTTCCGTGCGAAGCCCTGAACCACCTTGGGGCCGAGCAATATTCACCCTTCCCGCGGTAACCACTTTTTGCCCATTGTATGCCCGATAATCATTATTGTCGGGCATACGTCGTTCGGGCTACGTTGCCGCGCGAGATTCCGGTCAACGCCGCTCAGGAGCCGCGCAAACGGACACCGTCGCAGCCCAGGCCGGCGGGCTGCCGGAAGCGGCTCGCCTCCCCTTATCTCCCCGTCCCGGCCGGCATCCCACCGGCGGCGATCGTCCCGCTGCCGCGTAACGGACGGCGGGCGCCCTGCGCGGGTGATCCGCCGGCCGCTCTGCCATGGGCATGTGCACTCATGCGCAGTCCGAAGTTTGAGGGGGAAAACGATGCACTTGCTTCGACGCAGTCTGCTTGCCTTGTCGCTGGTTCTCGGCTTCGCGGGCGCCGGCTTCGCCCAGACCCGAGGCACGCCCGAGGAAGCCAAGGACCTGGCGACCAAGGCCGCCGCCTACGTAAGGGCCAACGGCACCGACGCCGCCATCAAGGCCTTCAACACGCTCCGCGGCGACTGGCACAAGGCCGACCTGTATGTCTTGGCGATCGACGCGACCGGCCGGCTTCTTGCCGGCAATTCGAACCTGGTCGGCACGAACATCGGCGATCGCAGCTACGTGAAAGAGTTCCTGAAGATCAAAGAGGGCTGGGTGAACTACTCGATCGTGAACCCGGAGACGCAGCAGGAGGAGCCAAGGACCTCCTACGTAATCCGCGTCGACCCCATCATTGTGTGCGTCGGCGCCTACAAGCCGGCGACGTAGCGCAAACAGGTCGGGGACGTCGGCGGTGCCACGCCCCTGACCGCGTGCGCTTCGCTGGTCCACCCCACGGTTCGCCAGCGAATGCGCACTCCCGCGCCGCGGGAGTGGGGTTCGGGTGGTGCGGGTTGCCCGCTACTGGGCCACGGCCGTCAGGAAATTGGTCGAGGTGTCGACGACCGGCTGTTTCGAGTTCATTGCAATAATGGGTCGCGTACCGGCCTTCAGGGGCTTGTGGCTCTTCACAGCCGCCAGGGTTTTGTCGATCTCGATCATCCGAATGGTCTGGTCGTTGTAGGTTCGGAAGTACCACCGGCGGTTCGTGAGATCGGCCGCGCTTGTCCAACTGGTGTAGTCGCAGTGAAAAGCCGGCTCCGTCTTCCCGTGCTTCGGCCGGCCTTTGGGGCCGGGCGAGGTTTCCGGGATCATTTCGCGGACCGAGCCGACCGGGATGTCGAAGGTGTTCATGATGTGGAAGACCTGCAGCACCGCGTCCGGGCCGGTCTCGCTTTGCAGTGCGGTCTGCGAATAGGCGACCGCGCGCACGAACCGTGATGGCGGAGTCGAATCGCCGGGCAGTCCGAACATCCCGTTGCCTTGCCCCAATTGGGGGAGTTCCAAGCCGCCGCCAAGCAGAACGTTCGCAACGTTCTCCGCCCGCAGACCGCTGTAGCTGCGAAGGTTCGTCAGATGCCAATCGAATGGCGGCGAGTTGGTCAATACGCCGACGGGATTATCATAGATCTTCAGCTTGCCTTCCAGCGGCTCGACCACCAGCGACTTCCCGCTGGGATCGCGGACGATCAGGTGGATGGGCGCCGGGCCACCCAAATCCGGCACCACCGTGTTGCAAAGCACGATGGTCCCGATCGTGTCACGCACGTCCTCGATCGTGGTGCAGGTTCCGAGCACCCAGTTGCCGATCTCGTGAGGGGACATGGCGTCGGCGGCATTCGCCGAATTGGACGTCACGTCGTTATACGCGGCCCAGCCGGGGAAATAGAGAATGCTGAGATAAAGCCCCTTCTCGTTGATGCCGTCCACGATCACGTCGTAGCCGAGCGCATTGGCGCCGATAAAGCCGTACTTCGTGGTGTAGCTCCTGCCCGGACCACCGTCCTGAAGCGTCCCCGTCAGCTGCGTGCCTGCCGGGAAGACGAGCACGTTCGATTCAAGATCAAAGCCGAACTCCATCGTCCGACCGCTCACCACGGCCCCGTCCTGCGCGGTGATCATCAGCGTCGTGCACATACTTTCTGCGCTCCGTGATTGGTTCAGGAAGCCTGGAAGCGAGATCGCCTCGCAGGCCGGGAGGCTTACCCAGGTGTCCCAGGTTGATCTAAATGTAGTAGGCCGGGCGGCAGCGTAAATCCGGAGAACTAGCAGTTTCCGTCCTCGGGCAGATCAACATATAGAGGCTCGGCTGCCGGACCTGGGACACCTGGGTAAGCCTTCAGGCCGGACATGAAAACGCATTGCCATCCTTAAAAACCGTATGGATTACAGTACAGTTATCATTCGCGGGCAAGCCGAATAGCTGCCCTACAACACTACGGTTTCCGGAATACGGATTTCGTAACACCTCCCTCTAGATATTTGTTCGTGCTACCTAAGCGTGAACCACAGCCGGACGCAACCATCACCGCCGCGCCAATGGTAACTTAACCGCGATATGGCGCGGGCAGAGTGAAGCGTTCTATTCGAGCCGTCTAGTCTGACTCATTAGAATGAAATGTCTGAATTCGTGATTCGTGACGTTTTTCGCGACGAATCTCTCGTGCTTCGCAAGCCCATCGATGTACCAACGATTGTCCCGCGGGATCACGCGGCCAGGCCAAAACACGTATCGCTCGTTGCGATATACGATTCACAGTTTTTATCGCCTGACGCAATAAGAACCCCTAGCGCGCCAGAGATCGACAGCGCAGTCCCGGTGACCCGTGGCGGGCGTCTGGCGTGGCAACGGCTGCGGCTTCCTTATGGGCGGGGACAGAGACAATGTCGCGGCCTTCCGCGCCGCCCGGCTCCGCGGTGCCCTGACGCCCCGCTGCACCGCTGGCGACCTGAAGCTACCCGCGGACGTAAGTCGCCGCCGCCGAGCCGAGATCAGGATGTGTCAATAGCCGCACCTAGCGGAACCGTGCTTAGGCCCGCCCTGCGAGGATAAATTACCACCTGCTTTCTTCTACCGTACACGTTGTGGTCGCGCAACGCCCTAGCCCGAACGTATGCCTGATAAGTCCCCTTGTCGGCATTACGGAAACGGGCAGACTGCGGCCTCCCGTGCTGTCGCGAGGGGTGTCGGAGCGCAGGGAATGGCACGAAACGGCCGGATTCGACCCGCGCCTGGCGGCGTTCGTGCGAATCGCAATTGGCCGACAGTCCGGGTGGTATCTAACAACTGGGCAGCGGCCCCTGCCCGCCCGACGCCGGTTTGTCCGATCGGTCAACCGCCAGCGGCAGGACGGCAGGCTCCTGATGTCGACTGATTGCTACGGACCGTCCGAATGCTAACGCCGCCACGCGCTGCCGGCCGCGCCGTGCCGACCGACGACGCCTGCGTGACGGAGACCGCCGCCGGCAACCGCCGCGGCTGCTCGACCCAATCCGGACGACATTCGCGGCCCGCGGGCGCCCCCTCCCCTGCCCCGCCTTGGAGGCGCAGTGCGAAGCCGCATTCTGCGAGCAGGCCGCGAAAGGCCGTACATCCGGATTTCCGGATAGTCGGCCTAACCGGAATTCCGGATCACTGCTTTCGCGTCTCCAGAGGCTCGTCCGAGAAGCTCAATGCGCCGGGGTTCTGAGGCCCTGGATCTCGGCATTTCGGTCGTCCGGATAGCCGGATAGCCGGATAGCCGGGCTTCCGGTTGAGGCGGGCCAGGTCTGCTGACCTACGAATATGCCGTAGTCTGGATCACCGGTTCTCCGGCATTCCGGGCGCCGACGATCATCAAGAAAATGTCCGCCCAACTGGAGTTCCGATAATTCTGGAATCCGGATGACCGGTTCACCGGTGTTCCGGTTTTTAGTGCGCGTCGAGGACGAGCTGATCCGCCGGAGCCCCAGGAGATCGGCCGCTGGCTAACCGGCAATCGAGTGTCCTGTCTTTGAAAACGAATCCTAAAGCTGGGCGAATGGCGAGTAGGCCGGAATGTCGGTATTCGAGAAGTCTGGCCTATCGGGTCACCGGCTATCCGGCTATCCGGATACCCGAAGAGGCGGTCACCCGAAACGAACAACAACCGTCTAGCCGGATAGGGAGCCGGCTAGGGGCCGGCGGGGTGAAAGGCCGGATCCCCGCTCTTCCGGCGTTCCGGAATGTCGGCATTGAGTCTGGCCGGAACACCGGATATCCTGGTATTCGACTATCTGGCAGATCGCTCTATGCACCAATTCGCGGTTTAGGGTTTCCGCTTCAGGCAACTGAGATATCCGGCATTCCGGCCTGTCGGATAACCGGATTTATGCAGGCTACGTAAGGAGTCTTGATGCAAGATGCTCAGTCGGCCAGACCAAGGCCACCGATTGTAGCCTTCGCGAGCACGAAGGGGGGGGTCGGTAAGACCACGCTTGCCTACTCACTGGCCACCGAGCTCACGAGAAGGCTAAGGAGGGGAGGGGCCGGAAAGTCGGATATCCGGGAATCCGATAAACCGGAGTTCCTCACATCGTGCATCGACGCAGATCCGAACAGGACCCTTACAGAAGCAATCCGGATCACCGGAATGCCGGATATCCAGATAATCGCCGCAGATGGAGAGACGCTGCTGGATGTTCTGCGCAAAGCCCAGACGAGTTCGAACATCGTACTGATCGACCTCGAGGGCACGGCCAATCAGGCAATGCTGTATGCATGCGGCAAGGCTGACCTCGTGCTGATCCCGGCGCAACCGTCCCGTTTCGACGTGCTGGAAGCCGTCAAGACGGCAGGGGTGGTTCGGCAGGCTGCCGACCTCGTGGGTAGAGAAATTGGGTACCGAGTTGTTCTGTCGCGAACGCCCGTCCTCAGGCAGCGAGTGGCCGAACACTCGCGCGCTCAATTCCTGAAGGCCGGCCTCCCAATGTTGGGAGCCGAGCTCGTTCAGCGAACAGCCTTCCAAACCATGACCTATTCAGGCGAACCGCCCTTCGTGCAGGAGGTGAATGGGGGAGCGGCGAGGAATGTCGAGTCGATCACCGATGAGGTGGTTGCCATACTAGGGCTCGCATTACCTGCGGTAGGCGAGGAACGAGCGGCATGACCTCACGAAGGCCTTCAGCACTTCCTGATATCGCGGACGATGACTTTAGGCGGCGGCTGAGCCCGCTTGCTCGGGCCGTCGTCCCAGGCTCAGCGGCTACTCTGCCGGCAGAGCCCGCCGCGGAATCTGCTTCCAGCAACTCCGTCGGGGTCGATCGCGCCAACGCAGGTGGAGGGGAGGGGGGGGATAGCCGGGATTCCGGATATCCGGATATCCGACTCAAAGGGCCGACCCCCAGCGGTCGGGCTGATTCCGCGCATAGCGAAGCTGACAAGCAGCTTCTTTCGGAACGAATCGCGGCCGTCACGCACATGGAGGAGGTGCGCGCGGCTCGAGGGCCCAAGAAGGGGGTCGAATTCTTGCTGCCACAGCGAATCGTCTCCGCTCTCAAGATAGCGGCGGCCCAGGACGGGACCTCCATGACCGTGAAGGTACTGGAAGCCCTCCGGACGGCAGGGTACCCAATAACCGATGCAGACTTCGTCGATCTGCGGAAGCTACCAAAGCGGTAGGGCGCCCGCGAGGTCTGATGGCCTGGACTTTGCCGGTGACTCCGGAGGCGCTCGTGACCTTGTTGCGCGAAGCCCCGCGCACGCTTCGCGGCAAGTGGGGCAATCAGCCGGTCGATTCTACTGGACTTTGCCGGTACCGCCCGCGACTCGGCGGGCGCGCAAGGCGCGCTTCGGGAGGGAGACCGCGAGAAAATGCTCCACAGAAAGTACTGGACTTTACCGGCTTCACGGCTGGGATTTGACGGGATCGCAAAATCTGCTTCTCTGCAAAATCAATGCGTTATGCGTCCTATCCACTGGACTCTACCGGGACATACTAATAACCGAATCAAATACTTCCTGGCTAACCCGCTAAAGTCCAGCTCGACAACTGCGCCGAATGTCCCGTAGGTGTGACGGATAGTCTCCTTCAGATGGCGGACCAATGGGCGAGGTACACAGGCTGCTCACGGAAAAAGGAAGAGCAGAGGCATTGAAAACGGAGATCGACCGCCGCGTCGTAGAGGCGGCAGCCGCGTATATGGCGGCCGAAGACGGCGAGATCGGTTTCGTGTATGCCGGGTGGGCACAGGCGTCACTTCCACATAGGAAGCTGGCAAATGAGGCGCATTGGCAAATTCAGACAGACAGGGTTTCCCTGATCGTCCAGCCAGGGCTACGCGCCGTGCCGGGGGGCGATCCGGTATCCGTCGGAGTGCCTTACGGTTCGCGAGCTCGGCTTATCATCCTCTACCTGCAGACGGAGGCCATACGTACAGGAAGCCGAGAGATTGAACTTGGCCGGAGTTTACACGCGTGGCTCAAGAAGCTTGAGATCCCGATTGGCGGAAAAAGCATGAAGGATGTCCGCGACCAAGCGGAGCGCATCAGCCGATGCCGGCTTACATTCCAGATATCGACGGCCGGCCGAAGCGGCCTTGTGAACCAGAACATCTTGGACTCAGCGATGTTTGTTGCTGATGACCCAGCCCAAGGAAGTCTTTTTATTGAGACAGCCCGATTGAGCGAGGGCTTTTTCGAGCAGTTGCAGCGGCACCCGGTTCCCATTGAAGAAGCGGCCGTGAAGCAACTTGCCAACAATAGCATGGCGTTAGATGTCTATGTATGGCTCGCTTATCGGCTACATTGCCTTCGGGCTCCAACGCCAATTTCGTGGAAAGCATTACACGCCCAATTTGGCCGCGGCGTGACAAGAATGGACCACTTCAAGCAGCAATTTCGAGAAACCCTAGAGTTGGCTATGGCGGTCTATCCTGAAGCTCACGTTGAACTGGATACGAGTTCAGGTGTAGCCTTGAAGCCTTCTAAGCCGCCGGTTCCAACTCGAGCCACCCCGAGCAGGGGGGCGATGCGCCGACTACTGGGTTAAGCGACTTCACCGAGAATGACCGTCGAGCGACCAAGCTACGAAACCAGCCCGGCAAAGTCCAGGCGCCCAAAGAGATCCACTGGTGATATCGGGACACCACGTTCGGCGAGCGGCCCGGCAAAGTCCAGGCGCTCAAATGGACGCTTCGCAACCTGTCTATCCCAAGGCTGACCTCAGATCGCCTGGGCGTGTCGTCGTCGACACGGCGGCCCGCCCTGTGAGGACGAACATCTCCCGCCGGTCTCCTGTGTCGCTTTGCGGGGCCACGGCGCTTCCCCCGGTAAAGTCCAGCATGCACATCACGGTAGGGAACGGCCTCGGTAAAGTCCAGGTGGGTACGGCCATGAGGACCAGGTTCCCCGGCAAAGTCCAGGCTGCTGAATGATGTGCGGTTAGCCTTCCCCGGCAAAGTCCAGCCCCGTGTCGCGAAAGGTGCCGGCCCCGCTAAAGTTCAGCCGCTGTCTCGGCGGGAGTAGGCACCGTCGGACTTCGGATCGACCGCTCCACCGGTAAAGTCCAGGCTGCTGGCTGAAAAGCTGGCTGTCGTGCCGGTGCGCGCGGTTCGCCTCGGATCGAACCATCCCCCGGCAAAGTCCAGCCCCCGTGTCGCGGAAGGCGTCGGCCCCGCTAAAGTCCAGTCGCTTTAGCCTCCGAGCGACAGCTTCATCGGTAAAGTCCAGGCTTCTGACTGAAAAGCGGTGTGTCGCGCCGGTGCGTGCGATTGGCCTTGGATCGAACCATCTCCCGGCAAAGTCCAGCCCCGTGTCGCGGACTGGGTCGGCCCCGGTAAAGTCCAGTCGGTTTGCCGGGAGAAGTGGGATCCGTGGGACTCCGAGCGACAGCTCCCCCGGTAAAGTCCAGGCTGCTTTATGATCCTGTTGTTGCGGGCCGGCTTTGGCGATGAACGTGATGGAAAGATAGGCCAACTTTCCTATGGTAGCGAGGCTTTATCAAAATAGATATCTAATCTTAGCAAACCATTCTAAGGGCTTGAATCGGCTGCGTTCCCATGGTCTGCGGTACGCCTGGGACTGATTTCCTCTTTCAGTCCTCTTCCGTTCACCGTATGTTCGTCTCAGCAAGCGGACAGGAAGATGCAGCGAGCGGCCCAAATCGCAGTTCTTGCGGCCCTCAAGTCCGAGGTAGCGCGCCTGGAGCGTCGTGTCTCGGGGGGCTGCCGGGAGAAGGTCGTCTCGTTCGGCCTTGCCGCGGTCGATGCAGCGCTGCCGGCCGGCGGTGTTGCGCTGGGCGCCTTGCACGAGGTCGCTGGCACCGGCTGTCAGGTGGAACACGGCACTGCTGCGGCACTGCTGGCAGCCGGGCTGCTCGCTGAGATTCCTGGCGAAGTGCTATGGGTGTTGGAGAAAGCCGACATTCACCCGCCGGCGCTCGCCGCGGTTGGCCTGACGCCGAACCGGATTGTCTACGTCCACGCCCGCAAACCGCAGGCCGTGCTGTTCGTCATGGAGGAGGGCCTGCGCCATCCCGGCCTGGCCGGCGTCGTCGCCGAATTCAGCGGTGCTCTGGGGTTGACCGCGTCGCGCCGGCTGCAGCTGGCAGCCGAGCACTCCGGCGTCACCGCGTTCCTGCTCCGGCGTAGCAGGTGCTTCGACAACCCAATGCTGCTGGAGCCGAGCGCCGCCGTGACGCGCTGGCGGGTCGCGACGGTGCCGTCCGGCCCGCCGCTGCCGCACGCGCCGGAGACCCCGGGTCTTGGCCGTCCGCGCTGGCGCCTGGACCTGATCCGCTGCCGCGGCGGCGAGGCGCATTCCTGGATCGTGGAGGCGTTCGATGCGACGGGTCGTTGCTGTCTGGTTGCCGACGTGGCCGACCGACCGGCTGCGGCGGAACCGCGGTGCGCCGTCGCCTGAGATGCCGCTGATCACCGCAGCGAGCGACGGGCGGCGGATGGTGGTGGCCGCTGCCGATCGCGCCGCGCTGGCGCTGGGCATCCGCCCCGCCATGCCGCTCGCCCATGCCCGCGCCATGGTGCCCGGGCTGACGGTGGTGGACGCCGATCCCGAAGCCGATGCTGCCGCGCTGCATCGGGTGGCCGCCTGGTGCCTGCGCTATTCGCCGCTCACCGCTAGTCTAGCGACCCGCCCGACGGCGTCTGGGTCGACATCACCGGATGCGCCCATCTGCATGGTGGCGAGGCGGCGCTGCTTGCCGCCATGCTGGAGCGGCTCGACCGCGGCGGGACGCATGCGCGCGCCGCCATCGCCGACACCCCCGGGGCCGCGCATGCCGTGGCCCGCTTCGTACCCGATCCGGCTGCCGTCATAGCGCCCGGCACGCATCAGGTGGCGATCGCGCCGCTGCCGATCGCCGCCCTGCGCCTGCCGGCTGAGACGGTCGTCGCGCTGCGGCGGTTGGGCTTCGAACGGACTGGCCAACTGGCCGAGACTGCCCGAGGACCTTTGGTGCGCAGGTTCGGCAAGCAGGTCGCGCTGCGGCTCGATCAGGCATACGGGCGCGTGTTCGAGCCGATCCAGCCCGTGGTGCCGGATGACGTGGTCGCGCATCGGCTCTCGTTCATCGAGCCGCTGCTGACCGCCGAGGCGTTCGGCACCGTCATCGATGAGCTGCTGAACACAGTCTGCGGCCAACTGGAGGCGATAGGGCAGGGGGCCCGGCGTTTGGATCTGCTGTTCGAACGCGTCGATGGGTCGGTGCAGGCAATTCGGATCGGCACCGCGGCGCCATCACGCGACGCTGTCGAGGATCTGTTCGCCCAGGCCAAGCTGCTCGGGCTGCCGGCTCTTGGTATCGTCGACCGGAATTCGCTGGCCGGCATCGTTCGCGCGCACCAGCAGGCCGGGGAGAGCGGCGTCCGGCTGGTCGTGGGTTGTCGCCTCGACCTGCGCGATGGCACGGCGTTGCTGGTCTACCCGACCGACCGCGCTGCCTACGCGCAACTGTGCCGGCTCCTCACGCTCGGCAAAGGGCGAGCGGGGAAGGGGAAGTGCGACCTCGGCTGGCAGGAGGTGGTGACCCACGGTCAGGGACTGCTGACGATCCTGATTCCCGACGCGGCCGATGCCGGGCTTGCCGTTTGCCTGGAACGCCTGCGGGCGGATTTCGGCGACCGGGCCTATCTGGCGCTCACCCTGCGCCGCCGGCCGGGCGATGCGGTACGGCTGCGCGAACTCGCCGACCTGGCACAGGCGGCTCGCGTGCCGACAGTCGCGACCGGCGACGTGCTCTACCACGTGCCGCAGCGCCGGATCCTACAGGATGTCGTCACATGCATCCGCGAGGGCGTCACCATCGACGACGCGGGCTTCCGGCGCGAGCGCTTCGCCGATCGCCACCTCAAGCCGCCCGAGGAAATGGCCCGCCTGTTCGCCCGCCATCCGGACGCGGTCGCACGCTCGCTCGAGATCGTCGATCGCTGCCGGTTCAGCCTGTCGGAGCTGCGCTACCAGTATCCCGACGAAGTCGACGAACCTGGCCAGTCGCCCCAGCAGAAGCTGGAGCAGCTGATCCGCGACAGCGCGCCGAGCCGCTACCCGGACGGCGTGCCCGACGCGGTCGAGCGCCAGTTGCGCCACGAACTGGCGCTGATCGCCGAGCTCGAGTATGCGCCGTACTTCCTGACCGTACACACGATCGTCGCGTTCGCGCGGTCGAAGGGCATCCTGTGCCAGGGCCGCGGCTCGGCCGCCAACTCGGCGGTCTGCTACGTGCTCGGCATCACCAGCATCGACCCGGTGCGCAGCGGGCTGCTGTTCGAACGCTTCGTCTCGGCCGCCCGCAAGGAGCCGCCCGACATCGATGTCGATTTCGAGCACGAGCGGCGCGAGGAGGTCATCCAGTGGGTGTACCAGCACTATGGCCGGGAGCACGCCGCGCTCTGCGCCACCGTCAACCGCTACCGCGCCCGCGGCGCGGTGCGCGAGGTCGGCAAGGTGATGGGGCTGCCGGAGGACGTCACCGGCGCACTGGCCGCGCAGGTCTCCGGCTGGGACGCCGAGGGCGTCCAGGACGACCATGCCGCCGAGCTCAATCTGAACCTCGCAGACCGCCGGCTCCGCCTGACGCTGGAGCTGGCGCGCGCGCTGATCGGCTTTCCGCGCCATCTCGGCCAGCACCCTGGCGGGTTCGTGCTGACCCACGACCGGCTGGACGACCTGGTGCCGATCGAGCCCGCCGCGATGGCGGACCGACAGGTCATCGAGTGGGACAAGGACGACATCGACACCCTGCGCTTCATGAAGGTCGACGTGCTGGGCCTCGGCATGCTCGGCTGCCTGCGGCGCGCGTTCGACCTGCTGGACCAGCACCGCGGCCTGCGGCTCGACATGGCAGGCATCCCGCCGGAGGACCCGGCGACCTACGCGATGATCCGCCGCGCCGACACGCTCGGCACCTTCCAGATCGAGAGCCGGGCGCAGATGGCCATGCTGCCCCGCATGAAGCCTGTGCGATTCTACGATCTGGTCATCGAGGTCGCGATCGTCCGGCCGGGGCCGATCCAGGGCGACATGGTGCATCCCTACCTGCGCCGCCGCGAGGGGCTCGAGGCGGTCAGCTATCCGACGCCGGAGCTGGAGCGGGTGCTGGGCAAGACGCTCGGCGTGCCGCTGTTCCAGGAGCAGGCGATGCAGGTGGCCATCGTCTGCGCCGGCTTCACGCCGTCAGAGGCTGACCAGCTGCGCCGGTCGATGGCGACCTTCAAGGTCACCGGCGGCGTCAGCCATTTCAAGGATAAGCTCGTCTCCGGGATGGTAGAGCGCGGCTACGCCCGCGAGTTCGCCGAGCAGACTTTCCGCCAGATCGAAGGTTTCGGCAGCTATGGTTTTCCTGAGAGCCACGCGGCGTCTTTCGCGCTCATTGCCTATGCGTCCTGCTGGCTAAAGTGCCACCATCCCGACGTGTTCTGCGCCGCGCTGTTGAACGCGCAGCCGATGGGTTTCTATGCGCCGGCGCAAGTGGTGCGCGACGCGCGCGAGCATGGCGTCGCAGTGCGGTCGGTGTGCGTCAACGCCTCACGCTGGGACTGCACGCTGGAGCCGGCCGAGGGACGCCACCTCGCGGTCCGGCTCGGCTTGCGGATGGCCAAGGGCCTGTCGAACGAGGACGCCGCCCGCATCATCGCGCATCGCGCCGGCGCGCCGTACGGCGGCGTCGAGGAACTCTGGCGTAGGGCAGGGGTGCCGGCCGCCGCGCTGGAGAAGCTCGCCGAGGCGGATGCCTATCGCAGCCTCGGGTCGGACCGGCGTCAGGCCCTGTGGGCGATCCGCGGCCTGGCCGACGAGGCGCTGCCGCTGTTCGTCGCCGCCGACCACGGCCGCCAGCCGGAGCCGGAACTCGTCGAGCCGCCGGTCGTGCTGGTGCCGATGACCGAGGGCGGCGAGGTGGTCGAGGACTACCGCAGCACCGGCCTCAGCCTGCGCCGCCACCCGGTCGCCTTCCTGCGCCAGGAGCTCGCCGGCCGGAAGATGATAACCTGCGCCGACCTGGCGCACACCCGCGACGGGCGCCGGGTTGTCGTGGCGGGCATCGTGCTGGTCCGGCAGAAGCCAGGGAGCGCCCGCGGCGTGCTGTTCATCACCATCGAGGACGAGACCGGGTTCGCCAACCTGATCGTCTGGCCCTCGGTGTTCGAGCAGCAGCGGCGGCTCATCCTGAACGCCAGCATGCTGGCCTGCCACGGCCGGGTGCAGCGCGAGGGCGAGGTCATCCACGTGATCACCGACCGGATCGAGGATCTGTCCGGTCTGCTGCGCAGCGTGGGCGAGCGGGACGAAACGCTGACGGTTCGGCCTGGCCGTGGTGACGAGGCTCGGCACGGCGTGGGGTCGGACCGCAGGGGAGGGCGCGGAGTCGGTGACCGCGGGCCGCGGGACATCGACGTCCCCGAGCGACCGGGCGGCGGCATCAAAGTGCCGACGAGGGACTTCAGGTGAACCCGGCGAGATCGACTGACGGCTTCCGTCCAGCCGCGGACCGGACATCGCGTGTGGCAGCATCGATCCAGCGGGCCGCCGCCGGCGTGCGACTTGATGCAGCCGCCCGACGATGGCATTCTTCCGGGGTCGAACGGATGCCTCCCAGAGGGCGTGTTGAGTGCCAGTGCCGCGTGCCAAGCGCCCCCATGCGGGGCCAGTGGCATGCGGCGAGAGCCAGGGCATGACCGCGTTGGATGCAACCCCAACGACTATGGCGCTGGCTTAGATGCCGACGCGGGCAGAGCAACGCATGGCATGGCATCGCGTAGCTTCTGCCTTGGCTGTCGCTCTAGGCCAGCAGCCAGATTCTCCCGATGGCAGCGCCGCAGCAATGTGCCCAAGTTGCTGGGCCGGATCAGAAAGTGGCGGCGAAGCCGGTGTGCCTCCGCATTCGTAGCCGCGGCTCCTAATGGCAAGGATGGGCCGAAACCGGAATGGCGGGTCTCCGATGCAAGAATGCCCAAAGCTGCCATCGATTCACCTTGATGAGGGCTGGTAGCCGACCTAACTCAGTTCCGGCACCAACAAGATACAGATAGACGGGAAGACAGGACGTGCGCGACGGTCAGAAGGATTCCTTGCCAGAGCGCGTTTGGCGTTTCGATCCCAATCGCCTGAAGCCAGGCGATGTGGTTCTTGAGCGAGGGCACAGTACTCTGAGCGGATTGATCAAATGGATTGACCGTGGCGATTATAGCCATGCGCTGATTTGGATGGGGGACACCGATTTCCTGGAGGCGGTCGGCACCGGTGTTCGCGTCATTAGTTTCGCGCGGGTCTTCGTTACTGATCCGGAAGACTGGCTGGTATTGAGGCTCCCCAACGGTGAAGCCGTAGCGGCCAATGCCGCGGCTCACGCCCGAAACCTCGCCCACAAGTCCTATGATGTGTTTGGCATAATAAAAACCAAGATTCCGATTAGGCGCGGGGAGAATTCGGCTGCGTCCATTTGTTCCCAGGTTGCCGCCGTCGCCTACGAACGTGCTGGAGAAGTGCTCGTCCCGGGCGTCCAGCCCTCTAAAGTCACGCCAAGCCAGCTCCAACGAAAATCGAAACTTGTCGCTGTCTCGCCGACTCCTCTGGAAGAACTCGATCTATCGGATTCTGCCACGGTGGAGTTGCTTAGGGCATTTCTTGATCGCGATGTAGCATATGCTGACTCGCTACCCAGCCGTGAGATGAAAATTTCTCAGGAGGCCTTCAACGTAATTCGGCCTATGTTCGACGGCGTTATTGCGCCAGGCGACTTCACGGGGGCTTGCCCGCCTGGAAACCTCGCAGATGTTATCGATTTGCTCGCAATAATGGACATATCGGCCGCCAGAACCATCTCCGAGCGGCTTACCCAAGTCCTTGAGGATCTCGGATATTTTAGCCTAGCGGATGAGGAGATCAATCGAACCATTGAACGATTGATCATTGATAACGAAAGGGTGCCTTTGAAGCTCCTATCCGTCGAGGAAGTCAAAGCCATTGTGGATGAGTTTAGACGTGGAGATGCTGGTCGCACGAATGCGAGTTACCGCCATGCTCTCAACGCCCATACTTGTACTCTCATTCTGCGTCACAGAGACTTGCCAATTTATGAGCGGCTATTTAATATGCACCGAAAGTATTCCATACAGTTCGCCTTAATTGCAGACCAAGAGCGGAAGTTGCATGAAAAATGCCAACAGTTCTTAGTTCAGCATTATGAGAGGTGACTCTCAAAGGTTCCTTTCGCTAGGATCGACCCTATGATAGACGTAACTATAGTTGCCTCGAACGTACACCCTTGATGTGGCTGGTGTCGGTCACGACGGTTCCTCGCCATCTCAAGTGGAAGCAAGTATATCGAGCTTGCCGGCGATGAGGTAGATCATCGCCTTTAGGTTGCGCAGAGTCCGGTAGCCGCGAGCCTTGGCCTTGGCAGCCT
>Ga0302198_10003091_pt1 | contig 16969 bp, 12 predicted proteins | sample II_Bog_N2_2_FD_193521 | JGI IMG/M metagenome (GOLD analysis project Ga0302198, IMG submission 193521) | Peat permafrost microbial communities from Stordalen Mire near Abisko, Sweden - II_Bog_N2_2 | ecosystem: Environmental > Terrestrial > Soil > Wetlands > Peat | place: Sweden: Abisko... | reverse complement strand
AGCTTTGGCGCGTTCTTCTCTTCCGGCTCGGCAAACAGTAGCAGCCCCGGGCTCTGGAACGTTGGCTCTTCATTGAAGAAGATCACCAGGTAGCGAGGCTGATCCAGATCGAAGCTGATTGTGTTGCCCTTGACCACCGGGCGAATGCCGTAAGCCAAAGGCCTGATCGAGCAGGTAACAATATTGCGCTCGTTTACCAGCGAAGTAATAGATACATGCACCTTGCCGCTCATCGAGAAACTGGCATGATCCATCCATTGGAATTGGTTGTAAGTGGGAAAGCGATGCACAAACACCGGCTGCCCGTCCACGCGGATCGTGTAAGCGAGACTTGGAGCCGCACCGGGCCACGCCGGGTAGGGAGTTACTGAGCCAAACGCCGCGTGTATGAACGCAAGAAACAGAACCGCGCAACAAGCTAGGGATTTGAACCGCATGGCGCAACGCTCCATCGAAGAATAGAGCCGCCCAAATGGGGCAGCGGCAGCTCAGTGCGCTACCGTATCACCTTCAACGTCCTTCGGAATAGTCCGCCGAACCATCATCTCCCGCATCCTTCGCCGCCAGCCGCTCCATCTTTTCACGGTGCTTCTTCACGAAGTGCGCGGCCAGGTCAGGGTAGAACTCGCGGATGCTCGAAAAGATGACGTCGCGCATCACCGAGTATCCAAACTTGGTCGCCAGCACCGGAAACGTACTCGCGCTCGCCGGATAGTAGTAGCGCGACACAAACTGCGTGGTCACCTTGGCGCCCAGTCCAGCGAAGTTAGGCGTCTGATGTCCGCCATACGTACGGGCTACGCCTTGCCGGCTGATCACGTAGAGAATTCGCATCGGTATGCTGTGGCCCTGTCCGAAGGCATAGTAGCGTGTGTCCTCGTGCAGCAGGCTTGAGTAGAAAAAGGCCGACAGGTAGGTGTTATCCGTCTTATCCAGGAAGCCGCGCCAGTTGTACGCATAGAACCCGTCAACTCCTTTGCCAAGCGCCGCATGCTGGTTCAACCCCTCGGCCGTAAGCGATGTGAGGCCGAGAAAGATGAACGATGAATAGTCTGTAGCCTGGTGAGTCGCCACGCTGAAGTTGTACTTCCAACTCGGCGGCGGCGGCTTCGCTCCACCGGAGACAGTCCTGAAGTTGGGCATGAACCCCAGAATGCGCGTCGGCTGTCGACGCTCAAGCGGAATCTCGTTCCCGTTCGCATCCACCGGTCCAGCCGCCACAGGCTTGGCCACAGGCAGCTTCGTTGTGGCATCTGTGGCCGATGTTTGAGTCCCTTGCTGGCCGCTCTGCTGCGCGCTTTGAGCGCCCTGTTCAGCGGCCTGCGCGTCCGAGTCCGGATTTCCGTCTGGACCAGGCGTGGCAACTTCGACTGCTGAATCCGAAACGGAGAGTCTCGCAACAGCAACGTCCCCTGCCAGCCTCGGCCCATCGGGCGGGGATGACGATTCAACTCGCCCGATGCCGCAGACAATCGAAAACGCAAAAAGTGCCACGATGAAATGCAAATGTACCGTCCCTTAAAGTTATTCAGACGCTAGGTTGGGAAAGTGAAATCCTGCTCTCTAATAGACGTAAATTCTGAGGATAGAATTCAAAATGTCTTCAGGACATTCAATCCTTGTGCCAGGTTTCTATTGCTCGAACCGCTTAGGAATGCGCGTCTCCCTCTTACCGAATCACCTTCAGCGCCCCCCGGAACAGCCCATCGAAATCCCCAGCCAGTGCCGCATCCTTCGCCACAGCCTGCTCAATCGCCTTCTCCGCCGCTGGTCGTTGATAGCCCAGATTCGTCAGCGCGCTCAGCACATCGTCCACCGCCGCGCCTTGCACACTGCCCCGCACCGGCGCAACGGCAAAGTCGTCCAGCTTGTCCTTCAGCTCCACAACAAGCCGCTCCGCCAGCTTCTTCCCCACGCCCGGAATCCGCGTCAACTGCGCATGATCCTGCCCGCGAATCGCCTGCACCGTCCGCTCCGGAGACAGCCCGCTCAGCATCTTGATTGCCAGTTTCGGCCCCACGCCGCTCACCGTGATCAGCCGCTCAAACAGCCGCTTCTCCTCGCGCTCCAGAAACCCGAACAGCGCGATCTGGTCCTCGCTCACCTGCGTATGAATGTGTAGGCTCGCCTCCGCCCCCAGGCTTGGCAGCGCCGTAAACGTGGGCACAGAAATCACCACGTCATACCCAACCCCCGCGGCCTCCACAATCGCCTGGCCCGGTTGCTTGTAGATCAGCTTTCCCCGCAGATGAGCAATCATTGGATCACGGACTCGCCTCAAAAAACTCTTCGAATACTGCTACTGCTAGATCGTAGATAAAATCGAAGTCGAAGTTTCTGCCCAACTTCGGTTGCCAATATCGGCCATGTGCAAGCCAGTGGCGCAACCTGAATGCTGCCCTTAATTCGCTAATCAGCGCCTTCGACTTTGGAATGTGAAGTTTCCAGGCTTCGAAGAGGTCCTCATCAAGACCCACGTGTTCCTGTCGAACTTTGTAAATCTGGCGAAACGCTCTCGATAGGTTGTCCTTGAGCCTTTTTCGGCATCTGAATTCGTAATCTAACCGAAAACTTGCCTCAATGCTGGCAAGAGCAATGAGCATCGATCGAAGCGAGGTCTCGTCAATTCGCGTTTCCAATTCTTCGAAGCGTTGTGCGGGGGCATAACCGATGAAGCGCTCCAAGTTCGGAGCGTCATTGAAATAGAAGCGGAGCGAAGAGACCGCATCCTCGTGATATTCGGCAATTTCTCTCAGCGATACGACACGACTCCCGGGAGTAGCTTCATCAGCCATTTGCAACTTCCAAAATCATTTCGTAGAAGGTTTCCGGATTAAGTTCTATGAATCTCCTCTCCGGCGGCCGTGTGATCATCTTCCATTCCCAGCTAACCTCTCCCGGCCCCCTTTTTGGGACTTCTGGCAGCTTGCCGTCCACACCAACTTGAACTCGGATCAAGTCCGACGCTTTTCTTGCTTTGCTGTCAATTAACAGCATTGGGACGCTAGTACCCCTCGGGCCAATTACATCGACTCGTCCTTTGCTCCCAATCAATAAGGTCCCCACAGGCCGAAACAGAACACGCTTCCTCCCAATTTTCACAGTAAGCTGTTTTGCTGAATAGGCGCCAATATTCTCCTCATAGAGGTCAATTGGCTGAGACTCAATCTGTATCTGGCCCTCGTCGACGTAGCCAGTTAGGAACTCGTGAATCCGACCATAGAGTTCGTCGAGCCGCTCGAGCCACTCATCCCGCTTCTTATTCCAATCGATCTCAGGGTGGGCAGGTTCCTGTTGGCTCTTAACGAACTCGTCAAAAGCGGCATTCTTCAGCATCGACATCTGAGCCTCCATCACTGGTCTGTCCCTCCGATTCTACCGCCAACATGGTGCAGGCGCATGCTTCTGGGGCTGCTCCAGCAAAACTACCCCACGATCCCCATCCGCTTCCCCACCCGCTCCAGCGTCTCCAGCGCCTGATCAAGTTGCCCCTGCGTATGCTCGCTCGTCAAAATCAGCCGAATCCGCGCCCTCCCCTCCGGCACCGTCGGAAACGCGATCCCCGTCCCCATCACGCCCTCATCAAACAGCGCCCGCGAAAACTCCATCGCCATCCGCCCCTCGCCCACAATCACCGGCGTAATCGGAGTCTCCGTCGCCGGCGTCGTCACCCCGCCCACGTTGAACCCCGCGCGCCGCAACTCGCCCTGAAAATACCGCGTATTACCCCACAGCCGCTCAATTCGCTCCGGCTCGTTCTCCAGCATCTCAAACGCCGCAATGCACGTCGCCGCCACGCTCGGCGGATGCGACGTCGAAAACAAAAACGGCCGGGCGCGATGATAGAGATAGTCAATCAAATCGCGGCTCCCGCACACATACCCGCCCAGCGCCCCAATCGCCTTGCTCAGTGTCCCCACCTGCACATCCACCTTGCCATGCATGCCAAAGTGGTCCACGCTCCCGCGCCCCTTCAGCCCCAGTACGCCCGAAGCATGCGCATCGTCCACCATCATGATCGCCCCATACTTCTCCGCCAGCGCCGCCAGCTTGTCTACCGGCCCAATGTCCCCGTCCATGCTGAAAACGCCATCCGTAATCACCAGTTTGTGCCCCGGCTCGCCCGCAACATCCTTCAGCAGCTCCTCGCAGTGCGCCGCATCCTTGTGCCTGAAGACCTTGATCTTCGCCCGCGATAATCGTGCCCCATCAATGATGCTTGCGTGGTTCAGCTCGTCGCTCAGGATGATGTCGTCCTTGCCCAGGATCGCGCTCACTGTTCCCGCATTCGCCGCAAACCCGCTTTGGAACACCACGCACGCCTCCACATTCTTGAACCGCGCAATCTTCTCCTCCAGCTCCATGTGGATGCGCATCGTTCCGGCAATCGTCCTTACCGCGCCCGACCCCACGCCAAACGCCTTCGTCGCCGCCAGCGCCGCCTCAATCAACTTCGGATGGTTCGCCAGCCCCAGGTAGTTGTTGCTGGCCAGGTTGATTACTTCTTTGCCGTCGTAGTGGCACACCGCCGCCTGCTGGTCGTCCAGAATGCGCAACTTGAAATGGGTGCCCTTGGCCTTCAGCTCATCCAGCGCGGCGGTCAGGTGCGCAAGTTGCGGGCGGGCAGAATTCTCGGTCATGGCGCTTCTCCTCAACCCCACAGCATAGCGCTCGACGCCGCGGCAAGCCCTTATTGTCTCCATCCACAGCTCCAGCCCGCGCCCATTCCCCCCCTCCTGCGTCCAAGAGGTATCCCGTTGGCCCGTACCTGTTGGCTCCTGCCACCCCCCGCCGGATACAATAGAGGTCTACACTGCGGCAACCGGGCGATATCCGAGTTCTGCAATTCTGGAGCAGGTGCAAGTGAGACGTTTTCTTCGCCGCGGCGTGCGGCTTGAGTTGGTTGCAGCACTCTGTGTTGCGCTGTTTGTTCCCGCGCTCGGCGCGGCCGCCCAGTCTGCGCCGAGCCTTTCCACTCAGACCACCATCCTGGCCCTAACCCACGACCTGCACGGACGTACCCAGGCCGCTGTCACCGTCACTGTCCTTGGCGAAGACGGATTGCCCGCTGTTGGCGCCGTATCCCTTCGCGATGCTGGTGTTGATCTTGCTGGCGCAGCCCTCGACGCAAATGGCGACGCCCACCTCACAGTCGATCTGGCCGCCGGCCCTCATGCGCTCCAGGCCGCCTACGTCGGCGACGCGTCCCACCTGCCGTCGCTCTCCCACGTCGCGCGAGTTGAGGCCCAGACCAGCACCGTCCCCAACTTCACCGTCGCCGTCGCTCCGACCACAATGACGCTTACCCCCGGCCAGTCAGGAACCGTCACCACGACCGTCACGCCCGTCAACTCTGCCAGTCTGACCGCCCCGATGTTCGTTACCCTCTCCTGCTCCGGGCTTCCCGATCAGGCAACCTGCGCTTTTACGCCTGAAAACATTGAGATACTTCCCAACGCGACCGCAGGCATTACCAGCACCATGTCCCTCACCACCCAGGTTGGCTCGCAGTCACTGGCCTCCGTCCCCCGGCCCGTGTCCACTCCTGTAGCCCTGGCCATCCTGTTCCCTGGTGCCTTTGTCCTTGGCGGGCTTGCCTGGTCCGTACGCCGCCGCGCCTGGCTCCAGCGCCTGTCCCTGCTGGCTCTCGTTGCCCTGGTCACTCTTCTCGGCACCACCGCCTGCAACCCGCGTTACAACTACTTCAATCACGGGCCTCTGGCCAACCGTGCTACTCCCGCCGGCAATTACACCGTAATCGTGGCAGCACAATCCAGCAATGGTGTCACCGCCATCACCAACACTGCGAATATGGCCCTGACTGTGACTGCCCTGAACGCCCCGTAGCTCGATCCACCCCTCACCATGAACCGCTGGCACTCCCCACCCGCGGAACTCTACTCTCTGGTCGAGCAAACCCCGGCCAGCATCCTGCTCGAATGTGCCCGTCCCGTCCCGTCCGATCCCGCGGCTGGCTCGCAGGCCAGTTCCATGCCCGGCTCGCACGCTCCCTCCATTGCTCCCCGCCGCGATTCCTGCCACACCCGCCTCTTCTCCGCGCCCCTGAGCATCCTCAAAGCGCACCACCGCAGCGAACTCCCCGCTCTCTTTGCTCAGATCGAGTCCGCCGTTGCCGCCGGATTCTACGCCGCCGGATACTTCGCCTACGAGTGCGGAGCCTTCTTCGAGCCAACCGCCGCAGCCGTTGAATCCATCGCGGCAAACCTCCAGCCTTCTCAGCCTTCCTCAACACAACCCCTCGCCTGGTTCGGCATCTACAACCGACCTGCGCTCTTCAATCACCACACCGGCGAATTCCTCCACGGAGAATCGCCCCTGCGCGGTCTTCCTTCCGCACCGGAGGGCGCCAATCCTCCGTGCCCCGGCCTTTCCGCGTCTCCCAGCGGAATCGGAGGGCAACCACCAGCCACTCTCCAGTGCTTCCTCGACTGCACCGAGCGCGACTACGCACTCCGCGTCCACGCCATCCTTGAGAAAATCCGCGCCGGCGACATCTATCAGCTCAACTTCACTTGTCCCCTCCACGTCCATGCGCCCGTTCACGCACCCGCCAGCTCAGCCGCAGCGCTCTATCGCCGCCTGCGCGCCCGCCAGCCCGCGCCTTACGCCGCATTTCTCCACACCGAGCCAGACCAGCGCATTCTCTCGCTTTCCCCCGAGTTGTTTTTCCACGTCCAAATCGAGGAAAAGACCCGCCGCATCACCACCCGCCCCATGAAGGGCACAGCCCCCCGCGGCCGCACCACCGCCGAAGACCGAGCCTCCGCCGATTTCCTCCGCCACGACCCCAAAAACCGCGCCGAGAACGTCATGATCGTCGACCTCCTCCGCAACGATCTCGGCCGCATCTGCAACTACGGCACCGTCGAAACACGCGATCTCTTCGCCGTCGAGCGCTACCCCACGCTCTGGCAGATGACTTCGACCGTCACCGGCGAACTCCGCCCCGGCGTCACATTCCAGCAGATATTGCGCGCCCTCTTTCCTTCCGGCTCCGTCACCGGCGCTCCAAAGGTCCGCGCCATGCAGCTCATCTCCCAGCTTGAGTCCGCGCCCCGCGGCGTTTACACCGGCGCCATCGGCTTTTTCTCGCCCCAGGAATCCATCTTCAGCGTCGCCATCCGCACCCTGTCCCTCAACGGTGACACCGGCTCAATGGGCGTCGGCAGCGGTATCGTTATCGACTCCGATCCCGCCGCAGAGTGGGCCGAGTGCAAGTTGAAGGCGCAGTTTCTCACCCAACCCGACCATCGCCTGCCCGCCGACTTCTCCCTCATCGAAACTCTCCTCTGGGACGGCGGCTATCCGCTCATCGAGCTGCACCTCGGCCGCCTCGCCGACTCTGCCGCCTACTTCGGCTTCCCTTGTGAACGCTGGGAGGTCCGCGCCGCCCTCGTCGCTGAAGAAGTCTCCTTCCACGATCGCCGCCCGCGCAAGGTCCGCCTCCTCCTATCGCCCGATGGCGCGCTCCACATCACCAGCGAAATCCTCCCCGAGAAAGCCCCCGATCCCAAGCCGCTCCGCGTCACCCTTTCGCCCCACCGCACCGACCCGCTCCATCCCATGTTCTTCCACAAGACAACTCACCGTCCGCTTTACATCGAAGCCTTCGCAGCTGCAAAGCAGGCAGGCTACGACGAAGTCCTCTTCCTCAACGACCGCGGCGAAGTCACCGAGTGCTCCAACCACAACATCTTCATCGAACGTGCCGCCCGCCTCATCACTCCGCCCGTCGAATGTGGACTCATCCCCGGCGTGCACCGCCAATTGATTCTCCAAACCCATCCCACTGCCTCGCAGCGCCGCCTCACACTCTACGACCTCCGCCATGCCGACGCCGTCTTTCTCTCCAACGCCGTCCGCGGCCTCCGCCCCGCCGTCATCGACTGGAATTCCTAAAGCGCTTCAGATTAAAGGCGAGACAGAACAGACCCTCCCCGCCGGCTCTGCATTCTGCGAGCCTGCAGGCCGCATCATAGCCAGCTTCGGCAACGCTTCCCACCCCGAATACATGACTTTCATCGCCATTTACCAGCTCGACGGCGACCAGATCCTGATCCAGATGCTGTGAATCCTCCTGCTGAACCCTGAACCCTGAACCCTGGACCCTGAGCTCTTCTCTCACGGCTTCAGCACCACCTTGATAGCCTCACCCGTCCTCAGCAGCTCCATCGCCTGCTCAAACTCGCTCAGCCTCAGCCGGTGCGTGATCACCGGCTCAAGGTTCAGCTTCCCCGTCGCCAGCAGCGCCTCCATCTGGAACCAAGTCTCAAACATCTTCCGCCCGTTGATCCCCAGCACAATCGCGCCCTTGAATATAATGTCTCTCGCAAAATCCAGCTCAAACGGCTTCGATGGTATCCCCAGCAGCGACGCTCGCCCGCCCGTCCGCAGCGCCGCAAACCCCGTCCGAATTGCCGTTGCCACGCCCGACATCTCCAGCAACACGTCCACTCCTGTCCCATTCGTCTCGTCTTTGATCCGCTCCACCACGTTGTCTGTCGCCGGATTCAACACCACGTCTGCGCCCATCTGCGCCGCCACCGCCCTGCGATGCTCGTTCACCTCCACCGCAAACACCCTTGCCGCGCCGCATGCCTTGGCCACCGCAATTGAAAACAGCCCGATCGCCCCGCAGCCCGTCACCGCCACCGTCTGCGCCGCAATCGGCCCTGACAGCACCGTGTGCACCGCATTCCCCAGTGGATCCAGCAGGCTCGCGTACTCGTGCGGAATCGAGGGCGACAGCTTCCAGATGTTGCTCTCCGGAATAATCGCGAACTCGGCAAACGCACCATCCTCATCCACGCCGAGAATCCGCACATGCTGGCAGATGTGCGCCTCGCCAATCCTGCACTGCATGCACTTTCCGCACGCCACGTGCATCTCCGCGCTCACCAGGTCGCCTTCCTTCACGGTCGTCACGCCCCGGCCCAAGCCCGCGACCACCCCGGCAAACTCGTGACCCGGAATCAGCGGCGGATGAATCCTCCCCTGCGCCCACGGGTCCCAGTTGAAAATGTGCAGGTCCGTACCGCACACGCTCGCCGCCTGCACCTTCACCAGCACTTGCCCTGAGCCGGGTGAGGGAATTGGAACCTCATGAAGCTCAATCCCCGGTGCTGCCTTCGCCTTCACCACCGCCTGCATGGTACTGGACATATTCCGGAGCCTCCCCGTTTCAACAACCCACCAAGTCTACAACCCCTCACAGACACAACAACCCGCATGCGAAAGCCTCTCCAGGATGCCAAGACTCGTCCGGGGTGACAAAATGGAAGGCGATGGCTGTCGCAGCCTTGAGGTTCCCCCATGTCTATCCCCGTTTCCATCCGAATCGCAGCACTCGCCTCGAGCCTCCTCATCTTCCCCGCTCCCTTCTCTGCCCAGACAGCAGATCAGGCATGGCTACGCGCCTCCACCATGGAACAGCGACCGGTCTTCACCCTCGAGCCGCGCGTCCTCGGCTTCGGCATCATGGAGCAGGCCGCCCTCCGCGAAATGAAAGACGGAAACACCCGCCTCCTCGGCGGCACATCTCAGTCCTCACCTACCCCGCAAAAAGTTGAAGCCATCCTCGGTACGGTCGATGAAGTCCGCCGTGCGCTTCCCAAAGCTCCAGTCCCCGCTGATCTCGCCCCCGAAGGCTACTGGGTTTACTGGGACCGCGCCGCAGACAAGCCCCGTCTCGTCGTTGCAGGGGCCGACCACGCTGGCCTCATCTATGCCGTCTTTGCGCTCTTCCGCTACATCGCCACGGGACACGACATCACCCAGTTGGAATTACGCTCCGAGCCCGCCTTCCACATTCGCTGGGTCGACCAGTGGGACAACCCCGACGGCTCTATCGAGCGCGGCTATGCAGGCCGAAGCATCTTCTTCGAGGGCGGCCAAGTCCGCACAGACCTCGCTCCTGTCTCCGAATATGCCCGCCTCCTTGCCTCCATCGGAATCAATGCCTGCAACCTGAACAACGTCAACGCCAGCCCCGAACTCCTCAAGCACCCCAACCTCGAAGGCATTGCCCGCATCGCCGATGCCATGCGCCCATGGGGCGTCCACGTCGCTATCTCCGTTGCCGTCGATAGTCCTCAAACCGTCGGCGGACTACCCACCTCTGATCCCCGCGACTCCGCCGTCAAAGCCTGGTGGATTGCCAAGGCAAAAGAGATCTTCGACCTCATTCCAGACTTCGCCGGCTTCACCGTCAAAGCCGACTCCGAAGGCCAGCCCGGCCCCTCAACCTATGGCCGCACCCCCGCTGAAGCTGCCAACACGCTCGCCGCTGCCCTCGCTCCCCACGGCGTCGTCCTCTATCGCTCCTTTGTCTACAACCATCACCTCGATTTTGCCAATCCCAAGGCTGACCGAGCCCGCGCCCCATACGACATCTTTCAGCCTCTCGACGGTAAATTCGATCCCAACGTCATCATCCAAACCAAAGAAGGCCCCATCGACTTTCAGGTGCGCGAGCCCGTCTCCCCGCTCTTCGCCGCCCTCCGCCAAACCCCCCAGGCCATGGAGGTCCAGATCACGCAGGAGTACACCGGCCAGCAGCGGCATCTCGTCTATCTCGCCCCCATGTGGAAAGAAGTCCTCGACTTCGACTTTCACGTTCCCTTCTATGACCCAACCGAGGTCCAGGCAATCCTTTCCGGCCTGGCTTTCACTCAGCCCACCGGAGGAATGGTAGGCGTTGCCAACGTCGGTCGCGATGCCTGGCTCGGTTCGCCACTTGCCCTCGCCAACCTCTATGCCATGGGCCGCCTCGCGTGGGACCCCGGTCTCGACCCTGAAGAGATTGCCGAGGAGTGGACCCGCCAGACTATCTCCAACGACGACCAGGTCGTCCACACCGTCGATACCATGCTCATGGACTCGTGGCCCGCCTACGAAAACTACACCGGACCCCTCGGCCTGCAAACCCTCACCGACATCACCGGCAGTCACTACGGTCCCAACGTCGAGTCAAGCGAGCGCAACGGCTGGGGACAGTGGCACAACGCCGATGCGCAGGGCGTCGGAATGGAACGAACCGCCGGCTTTGGCACCAAATTCGTCAGTCAGTATCCGCCCGAGATTGCCAAGCTCTACGAGTTGCCCATCTCCACCCCCGATGAGCTCATGCTCTTCTTCCACCACCTGCCCTACAATCACGCCCTCAACAACGGCAACACCGTCATCCAGCAAATCTACGACAGCCACTACGAGGGCGCCGCCAAGGCCGCCGAGTTTGTCCAGGACTGGAAAACCCTCAAGGATCGCATCGACCCCAAACTTTACGCCGACGTTCTCCCCCGTCTCGAGTACCAGGCCGGCCACGCAGTCGTCTGGCGCGACGCCGTCGTCCAGTACTTCCACAACCTCACCGGCCTGCCCGACGAACAGGGCCGCGCCGGAAACTACCCCGGCCGCCTCGAAGCCGAATCCGCAAATCTCACCGGCTACAAGGTCATCGACGTGACCCCATGGGAAGACGCATCACAAGGCAAAGCCGTGACGTGTCAGGGCACGACTTCAGTCGTGCCGAACACTCCTCAAAATGACGTTGGGGCTTTAGCCCCTGCGGGAATGGCTACCTGCGCAGCAGAATGGACCTTCACCGGCAAGCCCGGCTACTACAACATCGCCGTCCAATACTTCGACCTCCGCGATGGCGTCGCCAAATTCACCTTCCGCGTCAACGGCAAATCCATCGCCTCCTGGCCTGCCGACGCTACGCTTCCCTCCATCATTCCCAACGGAGACAACTCCACCCGCCGAACCATCCCCAGCGTCGAGCTCAAGCCCGGCGACGTTCTTCGCGTTGAGGGAACTCCCGACGCCCAGGACCACGCCGCCCTCGACTACATCGAGCTCACCCCGGGTACGCCGCCGCCACCCCCGCCTCCGCCCTCATCCGAGCCGCCAGCCAACTTCCGCGGAATTCGCTGAAGGCTGGGACAGAAGCGGAAGGGGTCTTCAAGCCCTGAAGAGCAGCCTGAATTGAAAGGCCTGTACAGGGTGCGGAGAAACTACGCCGGGTTGTCGTTTTGAAAGGGCACGACTTTAGAAACTACGCCGGGTTGTCGTTCTGAAAGGGCACGACTTCAAAGCCTGCCCTGAGCGCAGTCGAAGGGTGCCGATAAAGCCATCAAAATCAGCGAGGCTCTAGGGTGCCGATAAAGCCATCAAAACAAATAGGCTTTACAGCTTGCCGAAAAACTCAACCGAGGTTTTGTAACAACGGCACGGCTTTAGCCGGGCCAATAAAGTCAACAGAATGAGTCGGGCTTTAGCCCCTGCGTGCTTGAACCACGGAGGCAGCAGGAGCCTTCACAGACCGCAGAAAAACTCCGCGCAGGCGATGTTCTGAAAGGGCACGACTTTAGAGTCTGCCCTGAGCGCAGTCGAAGGGTGCCGGTAAAGCCATCAAAATGAGCGAGGCTTTAGATGGTCTCTCTTTGAACGCTCAGCCTTTGTCCGCAACCTGCTTTGGCCCGGATCTGCGCAATCAAATGAACAAATGAACCGCTCTCTTAATGGACTTCCAGAATCCGCTCCGCCCGCCTGTACGAGCCCATGTTGAACGCGTGCTCAAAGCCCATCGCCCGCAGCTTCCGCCGCGCCTCGCCGCTCCGCGCCCCGCTCTGGCAGTAGAGAAGCACCACCTGCTCCTTGCTCTTCACCTTGCGGTTGATCGACGTCTCGATCTCGCTGAGCGGCAGATTCACCGCCCCAGGCAGATGCCCGGCAGTGAACTCGCCCGCGCTGCGCACGTCCAGCACCAGCGCGCCGCCCCTCAGATATTCAGCGGCTGCCCGTGATGACACCTGCCCACTGCGTTTCATCAGTAGTAGCAACACAAACAAAGACGTTATGACAGCAACGCTAATCCAATTCATGGCACAACAGTCTAGCGCGCCAGCGTCACTTCGCGCATCCCCGTTCTGTCACAAATCTTTGCGGACGTTTCCCCGCAGACCCCCTCCGAGCCGGACCATCACTCAACCCGACTCCCGACACCCTATACCCGACACCCCACATCCTAACCCCTAATCACTAACCCCTAATCACTAACCACCGCTCTTAGACCGCCGGCAACCCCGCCAGCGCCAGTGCAATCTCCTCTGCCGGGTAGTCAAAGTTTTCCAGCAGCCCCGCCTGGTAGTTGATGTACGACTGCATGTCAAAGTGCCCATGTCCGCACAGGTTGAAGAGAATCGTCTTTCCCTTGCCCTCCGCCTTGCACTTCAGCGCTTCGTTGATCGCCCCAGCCACCGCATGGTTCGCCTCTGGCGCGGGAATAATCCCCTCCGCCCGCGCAAACTGAATCCCCGCCGCAAACGCATCCAGTTGCTGCACGCTCGTGGCCTCAATCAGCCCCAGGTCCAGCACATGGCTCACCAGCGGAGCCATCCCGTGATACCGCAACCCGCCCGCATGAATCCCCGGCGGAATAAACGTCGACCCCAGCGTGTGCATCTTCACCAATGGCGTCAAATGCCCCGTATCGCCAAAGTCGTAGGCAAACGGTCCCTTCGTCAAACTCGGGCAAGCCGCCGGTTCCACCGCCACTACCCGCGCATTGCTCTGCCCCTTGATCTTCCGTCCCAGGTAAGGCATCACCAGCCCGGCAAAGTTCGATCCCCCTCCCGTGCACCCCACAATCACGTCCGGCTCGTCCCCGGCCATGTCCATCTGCTCCAAAGCCTCCAGCCCAATCACCGTCTGGTGCAGCAGCACGTGGTTCAGCACGCTCCCCAGCGCATACTTCGTGTTCGGGTCCTTCGCCGCCACTTCCACGGCCTCGCTGATCGCAATCCCCAGCGACCCATTGGTGTTCGGATGCTCCGCCAATATCGCCTTCCCGCTCTCCGTCTCCGTGCTCGGGCTGGCCGTCACGCTCGCCCCAAATGCCTCCATCAGCGCCCGCCGGTACGGCTTCTGGTCATAGCTCACCCGCACCATGAACACCTTGCACTCCAGCCCAAAGAACGCGCACGCCATCGCCAGCGACGATCCCCACTGCCCCGCGCCCGTCTCCGTCGACAGCCGCTTCGTCCCCTCCTGCTTGTTATAAAAAGCCTGCGGCACAGCCGTATTCGGCTTGTGCGAACCAGCCGGGCTCACGCCCTCGTACTTGTAGTAGATCTTCGCCGGCGTATCGAGAGCCTTCTCAAGCCGCCGCGCCCTGAACAGCGGCGATGGCCGCCACTGCGCATAAACCTGCCTCACCGGGTCGGGAATCTCGATCTCCCTCTCCTGGCTCACCTCTTGCATGATCAGCGCCATCGGAAACAGCGGCGCCAGGTCGTCCGGTCCTATCGGCTTCAGCGTCCCCGGATGCAGCGGCGGCGCCAGCGGCACCGGCAGATCGGCTTGAATGTTGTACCACGCACGAGGAATTCGGTCTTGCGGCAGGTTGTATTGAATTGTTTCCATGGCCAACATCCTACCAGCGCACACCCACCCCCATCACCCAAGAGTCCCAGAAGGCGGGTGCCCCACCCTAACCAGAATGAGGGTGGCGGGTGGCCCACCCTAACCAGAATGAGGGTGGCGGGTGGCCCACCCTAACCAGAATGAGGGTGCCCCATCCAAGCTCTGCTTGGGTGGGCGTAGACGAGGATGGGATACCAATAGACCTTCGTCCAGCAGAATTGCCCAAAATGCGCAAAAACCCACCCTAACCAGAATGAGGGTGGCGGTTGGCCCACCCTAACCAGAATGAGGGTGCCCCATCCAAGCTCTGCTTGGGTGGGCGTAGACGAGGATGGGACACCAATAGACCTTCGTCCAGCAGAATTGCCCAAAATGCGCAAAAACCCGGCGGGTGCCCCATCCTAACCAGAATGAGGGTGCCCCATCCAAGCTCTGCTTGGGTGGGCGTAGACGAGGGTGGGATACCGACAGACATCCGTCTGGCAGAATTCCCCAAAATGTTCAAAAAAAACGGCGGGTGGCCCACCCTAACCAGAATGGGGGTGCCCCGTCCAAGCTCCGCTTGGGCGGGGGGCGACGACCTCCACAATCGACCCCGGTAAACGCCCCAGTGCCCAGCCATTCGTTGCGCCCGTTTTGTCGCCAATCCGGAAACCACACCATTCCCCATCCCAGACGCCAGGTACCAGACCGCCAACCAATCCGCCCTTCGTCGCGACCCTAACCCCTAACCCCTGCTCTTTCCATCTCCACCAGCCTCGAATAGAACGTCGCCCCCGCCCCGATATCCGTCAGCCGCTGGCTCGTCAGCGCCGGGTGCCGGGTGCCCCAGGGTCTCGATTCTGAGACCTGGAAAGATAGGAGATGGAAGCTGTCTTTATAACAACTCTTGTTATACAAAATCGTCAATCTGCCGTTTTGCGCACAGTTTTATTGCCTCAGAACATCACTTTCCACTGCTTTTCACCACCCTTTTCACCCATTTTCTGTGCTCTCTCCTGCTTTTCCGCAACCTGCCACCTGTCATCTGAAGTTTTCCATCTGACTTTTGCGCATAATTTCTACCTTTTGGCGCACACTCTAAACGTGAATGCGAGAACAGCCCTCTGCCTGATCCCAAGTCACTGACCCCTAACCACTAATCACTAACCCCTAACCACTCGCACCACCGGAGCCCGACATGTTCCATGCCCTCGCCCCCCTCACACCGACCCCTCAGGAAATCGATCGCCGTCCAGCCCTCCGAGACCCCGCCGTCGCCCTCTGCAATGAAGTCTGGAAGATCGCCTATCGAAGAGTGATGAGGCGCGAAAAGAGCCGGCTGGTTGCACGCAAGGAGGCCGAAGACGCCTTCCTCTGTGCATTGCCTCCGCTCTCCGGCATCGAAAACATTCGCAGCTTCGTCGCCTGCGTCGCCTGCGCAATGGCCAACCGCATCCTCGCCCGGGGGACCGCCACAAAGCTTCTCTACGCCGCTCAGGTTGCCCGGAATGTCGAAATGCCCGCGCAGAAAGCCAAAACCAGCCCCGTCAGCTGAATTCTGATTTGCTTATTTCTTCGAAAAGGCCGGAAATGTGCAGAAACTGTGCGAAGAATTCCAGCAACATGCTTAAAATCAATGCATTAACAAAATCGAAAAACCGCAAAAATCAGCCAAAATCAGCAGATTCCACCCGGAATTTGGCCTTTTTCAGCGAAATTTAGCAATTTTCCGCCCAGCATTCGCCCACCTTCAGCCCCGAAAAGCCAGATTCTCTACGGTTGAAATCCGTGAATATGCGCCCCTCTACCACCCTACCCCGGTGCCCCGGACCCCTGTACCGCTGTACCGCTGTACGCCTCTTCCCTGTTCCCTGCTTTTCTGAACCCTGAACCCTGAACCCTAGCCCTTCTCCACTTCCACCAGCGTCGAATAAAACGTCGCCCCCGCCCCGATATCCGTCAGCCGCTGGCTCGTCAGCGCATTCACATTCACCCCATCCGCATTCATCTTCCCCCAGTCCAGCCGGCCCGCCACCACACCCGCCGGCAGATGCGCATTCAGCATCGCCGTCAGCCGCATCTCCCCGCGATCGTTCCAGATCCTCACCGCATCGCCCTCGCCAATCCCCCGCGCCGCCGCATCCGCCGGATGCATCTCCAGCCGCTGATTCGTCCGCGCCTCCATCTTCCTGTGCCCGTTCAGGTTAGCAAAGGTCGAATTCATGTAGTTGTCCGCCTTCCTGCTCAGAAACTCCAACGGAAATCGCTTAGCATCCTTGCCCCACCGCGACTCCGTCGGCGGCTTGAATCCCGGTAGCCCGTCGGCTCCCCGCGCCTTCAGTACCTCCGAATCGAATTCGATCTTCCCCGACAGAGTCGCCAGCAACCCCGTCGTAAACGCCAAAAACGGCTCCCCCTCCGGATTCCGATGAAACCCCACCGGAATATGCCCCCGCTCCTTCAAATCCTCCAGCCTAATGTGCTCCATCCCCTTATTCTGCGAATGCCCATCCGCCCCGATCCCCAGCGCCTGCTTCACCAT
>Ga0302198_10003088_pt1 | contig 16982 bp, 16 predicted proteins | sample II_Bog_N2_2_FD_193521 | JGI IMG/M metagenome (GOLD analysis project Ga0302198, IMG submission 193521) | Peat permafrost microbial communities from Stordalen Mire near Abisko, Sweden - II_Bog_N2_2 | ecosystem: Environmental > Terrestrial > Soil > Wetlands > Peat | place: Sweden: Abisko... | reverse complement strand
GCTGGCTGTCGTTGAAGCCGCGCAGCAGGACGCAGTTGACCTTAAGCGGGGTGAGGCCGGCCTGGCGGGCGGCGCGGATCCCGTTGAGGACTTTTTGAAAGCTGCCCGGGACGCGGGTGATGCGCTCGAAGGTGGGTGCGTCCACTGCATCCATGCTGACGGTGACGCGGTTGAGGCCTGCGGCTTTGAGCGGCGCGGCGAGCGAATCGAGCAGATGGCCGTTGGTGGTGAGGGCGAGATCGAGGGATTCGCCGCTTGCGGTGCGCATTTGCGCCAGTTCCTGGACCATCTCGACCAGGCCGCGGCGGAGCAGTGGCTCGCCGCCGGTGAGGCGCACCTTGGTGATGCCGAGGGAGACGAAGACGCGGATGAGGCGCAGATATTCTTCGATGGCCAGCTCGGAGTATTGTGCGCCGACTTCACCGGTGCGGCAATAGACGCACTTATAGTTGCAGCTGTCGGTGATGGAGACGCGCAGGTCGTGAATGACGCGGCCATGGCTGTCAGTGAGCCGGGCGCTGGGCAATGCTGGGGACGGAATCAGGGAAGCGGCTTCCATCGGCAACCTCAAAGCTGTTCCGTTCGCCGGCGTTGATGCGCGCACAACTTCGGGCTCAGGGGTGCCGGCATGGGAGAGCGAGCGTCAGGCATCCTTTAGTCGATGCGCGGGGTGCCGCGGCGCAGGGTGATGCCGGTGACGCCAAAGAAGGCGATGATGAGCAGCGCAATGACGAAGTAATAGAACATGGGGTGCGCCCAGCCGGGCGAGTAGGTGAGGTCCTGGCCGATCCAGAGGAGCAAAACGGTGGCAATGACGGCGAACTGGCCGGCGATGACCAGGAAGGTGTGGCCCAGGTCGCGGCGTTTGTCGAGGGCCTCCACCTGGTCGGGGGTGAGGTTGCGCTCTTCGGGGGGAAGCAGGGAATTGGCCATGGCGTACTCTCCGATCAATGGGGCAGGCTGGGCCTGGGTGGCTGGGGCCAGCTGTGGCCCAGCCTGCCCGGCTTTTACATCTTCGATTCAATCACAGGAAGCGGGGCGGACGCCAGTGGGAGCGGTGTCTGCGCACGCTGATGAAGGGCGGTGGTGGTTTCCCACCCATTCCACAGGAAAACGCGGAATGGATGGGGCACAGGGAATCATCACCAGTAATGGGATGGAGCAGGTGTTCGAAAACGGACGGCAGAAACCGCCGGCGGACAGTGGTATCAGGATTGCCATCCGGCCAACTCGTTGAAAACTAGAGTGCGAACGCTTGGGTTTGTTTGGACAGGGACGTGCTTGAGCAACGGAGAAGCAATGCAGTCCACGAGGCGGATACGGCGGTTAGCGAAAGAGGAGACGTCAGCATGAGGATGTTTGTGCAGGATCTGCGCTATGCGCTGCGGCAGTTGCGCAGGACACCGGGGTTTACCGCGACCGTGTTGCTGACCCTGGCGCTGGGCATTGGCGCCAATGCGGCTATCTTTACGCTGGTGAATTCAGTCCTGCTCAAGAACCTGCCTGTGGCCGATCCCAAGACGCTCATCCGGCTGGGCAACGAAAACGATTGCTGCGTGAACGGCGGGATGCCGGACGCGGGAAATTACTCGCTGTTTTCCACCGACACGTACCAGCAACTGAAGAAGAATTTGCCGGAGTTTGAAGATCTGGCGGCCGTGGAGGCGGGGTACGCCTGGCGGCCGCTCACGGTGCGGCGGGAGGGACCGGCGACGGTGGCGCGCTCGGTGATGGGCGAATTTGTGTCCGGCAACTACTTCCGCACGTTCGGGGTTGGGCCGGCAGCGGGACGCATGTTTCAGGATAGCGACGATGTGGAGGGCGCTCCCTATACCGCGGTGATGAGCTACGAGGTGTGGCAACACGAATTTGCCGGCGACGCGTCGGTGGTGGGCAGCACGTTTTTTGTGAATACGAAGCCGGTGACGGTGGTGGGCGTTGCGCCGAAGGGGTTCTTTGGCGACCGGCTCACAAGTACGCCGCCGGATTTTTATTTGCCGGTCGAGTCAATGCTGCCGCTGGCGAACACGCCCTACGTCAAGGTCCCGGATACGAGCTGGCTTTACATTGTGGGCCGGATCAAACCGGGGGTGGCGACAGCGCCGCTCCAGGTGAAGCTGAATACGGAGCTCAGGCAGATTCTGGGTTCGTACCAGACGTTTTCAACCGAGGAGGGCAAGAAGGATCTGGTGAAAGCGCACGTGGTTCTGACGCCGGGCGGGGCGGGAATCCAAGCGCTGCAGGAGGAGTACAAGTCGCATCTGCATTTGCTGACGTGGATCGCAGGGCTGGTGCTTCTGATTGCGTGTGCCAACATAGCCAATCTGCTGCTGGTGCGCGGCATGGGGCGGCGCATGGAGATGAGTGTGCGCTCGGCACTGGGCGCGACGCGGGCTCGGGTGGTGCGGCAGCTGCTGACTGAGAGCGTGCTGCTGGCCACGATGGGTGGCGTGGCCGGGCTGGCGGTGGCTTACCTGGGCGCGCGCATGCTGCTGCTGCTGGCCTTTCCAGGAGCGGACAATGTACCGATTGACGCAGCGCCCTCGCTGCCGGTGATTGGGTTCGCATTCGCGCTGTCAGTGGTGACGGGGATGCTGTTCGGCGTGGCCCCGGCATGGATTGCGGCCCAGGCCAACCCGGCCGAGGCGCTGCGCAGCGGCACGCGGACGACGGCTGCTGGTGTGTCGGTGTTGCAGCGCGGGCTGGTGGTGCTGCAGGCGGCGCTCTCCCTGGTGCTGCTGGTGGGCGCGGGGTTGTTTTCGCAGAGCCTGGGCAAGCTGGAAAACACAGACTTGAAGCTTGACCCGACCAACCGCTATATCGTGCACATCAATCCGCAGGCGGCGGGGTATGCGCCGCAGCAAGTTGAGCCGCTCTACCGGACGATTGAAGAGCGATTCCATGCGCTGCCGGGGATTGTGAAGGTGGGTATTACCAACTATACGGCGATGGAGGACAACAACTGGAGCAACGGCATTGCGGTCCAGGGAAAGCCGGATTGGAACGGGTCGGCCTCGATTGTGAAGGGCAACGCGGAGTATTTTGACTCGGTCGGAACGCATGTGGTGATGGGGCGCGGGTTTGACGCGCGGGACACCTCGACCGCTCCGCGGGTGGCGGTGGTGAACCAGACGTTTGTCAGGACGTTCTTCAAGGATGGAAGCAGCCCGATTGGGCGGCGGATCGGGCCGCCGGGGCCGAAATCGTCGGGCGACTTCGAGATTGTGGGCGTGGTGGAGGACACGGTGTATACCGCGGTGCAATGGAAGAACCACAGCATGTACTTCCTTCCCATGACGCAGCGGTTTGCCAGTTCTACTGATCCGGTCGACAAGGACACATCGCTTTACGCGGGGGCGCTGGTGATCGAGACGGCGGGGCCGATGGCCGATATGGAGAAGCGGGCCGCGACGACGCTGGGCGGTATCAACCCTAACCTCACCGTGGTGAAGTTCCAGACATTCAGCGAGCAGATTGCGGACCGCTTTACGGAGGAGCGGATGGTGGCGCGGCTGACCATGCTGTTTGGTGCGCTGGCGCTGCTGCTGGCGACAATCGGGCTTTATGGGGTCACTTCGTATGGGGTGGTGCGGCGGACGCCGGAGATCGGCATCCGCATGGCGCTGGGAGCGGAGCGGGCGAGCGTGGTGGCAATGGTGCTACGCGGGGCGATGATTCAGGCGCTGATCGGCCTGGTGCTGGGAATTCCTATTGCCTTGCTCTCGGTGCGCTTTGTGAAGGCACAGCTCTATGAGATCTCGAGCGCGGGTGCGCCGGTGGTGGTGGGGGCCGTGGCCGCGCTGATCGCTGCGGCGGCGCTGGCGGCGGCCATCCCCGCGCGGCGGGCAGCAACGATCGACCCGGTGAAGGCGCTGCGGACGGAGTAGACGCTCGGCCAAGACTGCGCCCGGACTTACTCGTTGATGAAGGCGAGCGACTGCAACTGCGTGATCTCAAATGGCTTGCGGCAGCGGATGTTGGCGCAGGCGAGCTTGTCATCGCGCCGCACCATATAGGATTGCGCCTTGGCGAAGCGGGCCCGGTCGCGCTCGTCGGCGTTGCGCGGCAGCTGCGCGCGCTTGCGGCGGACGACCCAGGAGACCTTGTATTCGCCTGCCTGGCCGCACTTGGGGCAGGTGAGGGTGTGACTGCGCTGCTCCGTGGTTTCGTTGAAAAATTCCCGCTCTTCCATAGCCCTTTGCACTTCCCCTTAAACAGAATCTAATCCATACTCGACCTTGCGGCAAAGGAACGCAAGCGGGCATGGCGACCAGGCGCAAACCGGGAAAGTTTTCCGTGACAAAGGCGGTGAAGGCGAACGCCCGGGAGCGGGTGGGCCAGCCGCCGGCGGCCCGGGTTGTGGATACCGAGCCGCGCACGGGCCGCCAGGCCAAGCACAAGCCCAAGCTCGAAGAACTGATTCGCAAGGAGGACTAGCACACCATGGCCAAGGCAGTCGGAGTGGGCGGGGTATTCCTCAAGGCGCGCGACCCGGAGGCGCTGAGCGAGTGGTACGCGACGCACCTGGGCATTCCGGCACAGGACGCCGGGGCGCTGGCTTTCTCCGGGCCAGAGTCAGCGGGCATGACGGTTTTTGCTCATTTTCCGCGGAGCACGGCTTATTTTGGACACGGCGCGCAGGAAGTGATGGTGAACTTCCGAGTCGACGATCTTGACCAGCTTCTGGAGCAATTGGACGAGGCTGGGGTGGAGATCGACCCCAAGCAGGAGCATTTTGCGTACGGGCGTTTCGCCTGGATCCACGATCCGGAAGGGAACCGGGTGGAGTTGTGGGAGCCAACGAGGGTGGAATGACGGCGGCCGCAGCGGGGATTGGCCGGCAGCTGCGAGGGAGATTCCAGGACCTACCTACAAATTAAGACAAGCTCAAACCCATCGACAATTGAAGCTTGATGCGGGGGAAGCGCTGGCGCCGGTTTACCAGACAGACGACAGTGGGTTGTCTTACGCCTTGGCATCTGCGACAGGCCTTGTCTTACAGAGCGGTTCAGGTCGCTCCAGCGACGGCGCCGGGAAGATTGCAAGTGGTTGATTTATTGATAGTTTAACCTGTAAGACACGAATCATGGTGTGAGTTGAGGCGTCTTGCATCTGTGAGACAGGTGTCTTACAGACGCGAGACAGACCTCGCAGGACACGGGAGCTGTTTCGAGCGTTGTCTCACATGAAATGTGCCTGGTTTTACGCGTGATGAGCTGCCCCGCGTGGCGGATCAGCAGCGCGACTGTGGCTTCAGGGAGGGCTGTGGACGGGCGCGGGGTTCGGATCCGCTTATGCCATGGGGAGCGAATCGAGCCAGGCGGCGAAATCGGCGTGGCCGCGCTCGCGGGCAAAGTTGGCTGCGGTCTTGCCGGCTTCGCTCTTGTGGTTTGGATCGGCACCGTGAGCGAGGAGAAGCTCGGCCAGGTCGCGGCGGTTGGCGGTTGCGGCGGAGAAGAGGGGTGTGAATCCGCCGGCCTGGACGGCATTGACGGGGGCGCCACGGTCGAGGAGGAGGCGGACTACTTCGGCATTCTTGTCCAGGGCGAGGGCGGCATGGAGGGGCTGGTTCTGCTGGGGGTTGCGGCTGAGGGCGTCGACTCGGGCGCCGGCATCGAGCAACGTCTGGACGGCCTGAGGGGTGGCAAAGGCGGCGGCGAGGTGCAGGGGCGTCCAGCCGTCGCCGGAGTAGTCGTGTGCGAGCTCCGGTTTGGCAGCGAGCAGGCGATTCAGCTGGGGCAGGTCGCCGACGGTGGCTGCTTCAAAGATGTCGAGGCGGCGGCCGTCCGCGGCAAGCCGCTCGAGGAGGAAGTCGCGGATGAGGGGCTGCGAGAAGTAGACCGACCAGCTGAGTGCGGATACGCCCTGGGGATCGCGCCAGACGGCGAGCGCGGGGTCGTCGTGGACCTGTTCAGCAATTTCGGCGGTTGCGCCTGTTTGAATGAGTTTGAGGAAGGGTGCGGCCATGGGTCTAAGATTAGCGCGATTGGAGTGCGTGGTGCATCCAAGGTAAGGACGCACCGCAGCAAGATTCTCGCCATTTCGTTTCGCTTCATGTATGAACTCATCTGAAACCCCCATTCCGTTGGCGGGCAGTCCTGCACCTGCCGGGACCAACACCAGCTTGTTGCCGTGGCTGGTGGCGGTTGCGTTCTTCATGGAGTCGCTGGACACGACGATTTTGAACACAGCCGTGCCGGCCGTGGCGGAGGCGTTGCACGTGGCGCCGCTGGCGATGAAGGCGGTGCTGGCCAGCTACACGCTGGCGCTGGCAGTGTTTATCCCCATCAGCGGATGGATGGCGGACAGGTTCGGGACGCGCCGGGTGTTTGCCTCGGCGATCGGACTGTTCACGCTTGGGTCGCTGCTTTGCGGATTGTCGAGCAACATTCATGTGCTGGTGGCGTGCCGGGTGGTGCAAGGCATGGGCGGAGCGATGATGGTGCCGGTGGGCCGGCTGACGCTGGTGCGATCGTTTGCCAAGGCGGACCTGCTGAGGGTGATGAGCTTTGTTTCCGTTCCGGCGCTGGTGGCGCCGATGCTTGGGCCGGTGGCCGGCGGATTGATTGTGGGCTATGCGCACTGGCGGGTAATTTTCTTCCTGAATATTCCGATTGGACTGCTGGGCCTGGTGATGGTGTATCTGCATCTGCCGGATTTCAGGGAAAAGGATGTGCATCCGCTGGACTTTGTGGGGCTGGTGCTGTTCGGGTCAGGGGTTGCGCTGTTGTCGTATGTGCTGGAGGTGTTTGGCGAGCACACGCTGAGCGGGCGAGAGATGACGGGATTGCTGACGCTGTCTGGAGCGCTGCTGGCAGCCTACTGGGTGCATGCGCGGCAGTTGAAGTTTCCGCTGCTGAACCTGCATCTGTTCGACATTCGCACGTTTCGCACGGCGGTGAACGGGAGTTTTTTTACGCGGCTGGGGATTGGGGGCGTGCCTTTTCTACTGCCGCTCCTCTATCAGACCGGGCTGGGGTTTACGCCGGTGCAGTCGGGACTGCTGATTGCGCCGCAGGCGATCGCGGCGATGGGCATGAAGGCGATTTTGAGGAAGCTGCTGGGCAATATCGGGTACAAGGGCGTGCTGATTTCGAACACGGTGGCGATTGGGGCGCTGCTGCTGCTGTTCACCGCGATACATCTGCATACGCCGGTGTGGGAGATTGTGGTGATCGCCTTCTTCTATGGGGCGTGCACGAGCCTGCAATACACGGCCATGAACACGCTGGTGTATGCGGATGTGGAAGAGAAGGACGCATCGGGCGCGAGCTCGATTGCGAGCACGATGCAGCAGATGTCGATCAGTTTTGGCGTGGCGTTTGCGGGGTTGACGACGGCGTTCTTTGTGCCGGGAGCGGCGTATTCCAATGCCGCGCTGATGATCGGCGGGATTCACAAGGCGTTTGTTTGCCTGGGCGGATTGACGGTGGTGTCGACGGTGGTGTTTGCGGGGCTGAAGAGCGGCGATGGCGATGCGGTGAGCGAGCACAAGATCATGCATCCGGATGGGTGAAGGGCTTTGACAAGCGAACGTGCCGCGATTGGTTGGATCGTTGCGTGGATTCGAGCTTTTGGGTTGAACTGTATGCTTTTCTCCCGTGCTTTTGTGCTCTCCCACCCATTGTGCAGAGGACGCACAATGGATGGGGCACGGTGGGTTCCGTCAACGCTTGAGTTGAGAATGCTCTAGTCGGCGCGGAGCGCCTGCATGGGGTCGAGGTGCGAGGCGCGCCAGGCGGGAACGATGCAGGCGAGCGTGGCCACGGCGAGCAAGGTGAGCGTGACGACCAGGTAGACCGCTGGGTCGAGCGGGCGGGTGTTGTAGAGCATGGAGCGGATCAGCTGGGTGACGGCGGCGCTGGCTGCCGCGCCAAGCACCAGGCCGAGGAGTGCGGGGCGCAGGCCGTCAAAGAGCATGAGGCGTAACAGTTGATCGCGCGGCGCGCCGAGGGCCATGCGCACGCCGAGCTCGGTGGTGCGCTGGGTCATGAGGTAGGAGAGGACGCCGTAGAGGCCGACGGAGGCGAGCAGCAGCGAGAGCACGGCGAAGGCCAATACGAGGGAGGCGCTGAAGCTCTGGTTGCCGAGCGAGTCGCCGATGGCCTGCTGCATGGTTTGGACATTGGAGACGGGCAGCGCGGGATCGAGGGCGGCGATCTGTTTTTCGACGGGAATGGAGATGGCCAGCGGATCGGAGACGGTGCGCACGGCGAGCGCCTGGCGGCCTTTGTTCACGTTTCCGCCGAGGATGGGGAAGTACATGGTGGGTTCGGGCGGCTTGCCGACCTGCCAGAGTGTATCGCCGACGATGCCGACGATCTGGTAGTCGGCATCGTCGTAGGCGACCAGATGGACCAGCTTGCCGACGGGGTCTTCACCGGGGAAGTATTGCCGCGCGAGCTTGCTGTTGACGATCACTTTTCTGGCGTGGTCGAGCCGATCGTCGCTTGAGAAGAAGCGGCCTTTGAGCAGTGGGATGCCGAGCGCGCTGAAGTAGCCGGGATCGGCCGAGAGGGTGAGAGCGTCGGGCATGGGGTCGCCGGGCTTGAAGGGGGGATGCTCGGGGATGGAGAAGATGTTATCCCCGCCATTGCCTTCTCCTGGCAGGTTTGAGCCAAGGGCGACGGCGCGTATTCCCGGCATGGCGCGCAGTCTATCGAGCAGCGCTTCGTTGAACGCATTTACCGTTTCAGGAGTGCTGTATGTCTGCGTGGGAAGGCTGTAGTTGAGGGTGAGCAGGTTGCCGGTCACGCAGCCGACATCGGTCGTGCGCAAGCGGGCAAAACTCCTGAGCAGCAGCCCGGCGCCGATCAACAGGACGACGGTGATGGCGATCTCGACGGTGAGCAGGGTCTTGCGCAGCATGGCGCGGGAGAGGCTGCCGGCGGTGGTGCGCGAGGAGGCCTGAAGCGAGGCGAAGACGGCTTTGCCTGTGGAGGAGATGGCGGGCAGAAGGCCGGCGAGCAGGGCGGCGATGAAGACCAGAGCGCATGCGAAGGCGAGCACGACGCCATCGACGCGGATGCCGGCGGCGGTGGGCAGGTCTTTCCAGGCACTTGTCATCCAGTGCGTGGCGGCGAGCGACAGCAGGACTCCGCCGAGGCCGCCGGCGAGACAGATCAACAAGCTCTCGGTCAACTGGGCGCGGATGAGCGTGAGCCGCTGCGCGCCGAGAGCGCCGCGGATGGCGACTTCCTTTTGCCGCGCAGCGCCGCGGGCGACGAGCAGATTTGCGACGTTGAGGCAGCCGATGAGCAGCATGCATGCGACGGCGCACATCAACAGCAGCAGCGGCTTTTTGACGTCGCGCGCGAGGTCCTCGTTGAGGGTGCGCGGCACCACGTCTTCGGCGACCGGGGCATGGAGATTTTCCATGTGCAGCCGGTATTGCACGGCGCCGGCCTGGCTGAGGGCGCTGGCCAGGCTGACATTGGGCATGAGGCGGGCGATGACGCGGGCGAAGTGGTAGTCGTGATGATCGAGGAGACTCGCGGGTAGGCCGGATTGAAACGGAACCCATAGCTGGACCTTGGCGTCGGGATAAGTGAACCACGAGGGAAGCACGCCGACGACGGTGTACGGCTTGCTGTCGAGATGGATCTGGCGGCCGACGATGGACGGATCGCCGCCGAAGCGGCGCTGGTAGAGGTTCCACATGAGCAGGACGACGGCGCCGTCGGGACGATCGTCGCTCTCGACAAAGGTGCGTCCGATGGCGGCATTGACGCCCAAGAGTGGAAACAAGTTCCAACTGCCGCCGCGCGCGATGATCAGCTCGGGCAGATCGCCGCGCTCGCCGGTGAGGTTGAATTGCCACCAGCGCATGGCGGCCATATCTTCAAAGCCATGGGACTCACTGCGCCAATCGCGAAAGTCGGCGGGAGCAACGGAGTTGTAGTTGAAGCCTTCCTGGTTGCTGCGAGCGTCGCGGAAGTGCTCATAGAGCATGACCAGGCGGCCGGGATCGCGGAAAGGGAGCGGACGGAGCAGGACCGAGCGCATGACCGTGAACAGCGAGGTGGTGGCGCCGATGCAGAGGGCCATGACGGCGATGGCGATGAGCGAAAAGCCGGGCGTGCGCAGGAGGGTTCTGGTGGCGTACTTCAGGTCGCGGGCGAGCGAGGAGAGGAGCGAGACGGTGTTTTGCCGCCAGAGGGTTTCGCGCACGGTTTGCGGATTGCCGAGCTTGAGGCGGGCGCGGCGGCGGGCTTCGACCGGGTCGAGGCCGCGGGCAATGTTGTCGGCGGTTTCCTCGGCCATGTAGGCGTCCATCTCCTGCTGCAAATCGCGGTCCGCGCGCGAGCGACGAAAGAATCGGAGCCAGCTCATCGGACGCCTCCACCTGCGGAAACTTCCTCTCCCATGACCAGGCCGATGGCGCGGATCATCTGCCGCCAGCGGCTGGTTTCAAGCACCAATTGTTTTTTTCCGGCGGCGGTGAGGCGGTAAAACTTGGCCTTGCGGTTGTTTTCGCTGACTCCCCAGTAGGACGTGACCCAGCGGCGATCTTCAAGCCGGTGCAGGGCGGGATAGAGCGAGCCCTGCTCGACTTCGAGAACGTCTTCTGAGGATCGCTCGATGATCTTGGCGACGGTGTGTCCGTGGGCATCGCCGCCGACCAGCGTGCGCAGGATCATCATGTCGAGGGTTCCCTTGAGCATTTCGCTGTCGGGCTGGTTGATTCTGGGCATGGGCGCTCTCCACTCGAACTTCTAGGCAAGAGAAGCATACACCACTCGAAGTTCTATGGGAAGGGACAATTTCGCGTGGAGTTGAGAAAAAGCGCGGATGCCTGGATTAGTTGTTGGGCTGAGGCTGGGGCAGGCCGGCGGGGTGGGGCACGCTGTAGGGGCCGGGGAGGATGGGGGGGGCGGGCTTGTCTTTTTCTACTGGGTCGGGGGTGGAGACGGCGGCGGTGCGCTTGGAGAAGATGCGGAACTGGACGACCAGGTCGAGCATGACGGGGACGGGCTGGCCGTTTTTGATGGCCGGGGAGAACTTGGCCTTGCGGATGGAGGCGACGGCGTTCTCGTCGAGTCCGAAGCCGATGGGACGGGCGACGGCGATCTCGCCAGGTATCCCATCTGCTCCGATGATGGTGTGGTAGAGGGCCATGCCGGCGATGCTGGCGGCCTGCGCGTATTCATTGGAGTCGGGCTCGAAGGCGGTGAGCAGGTGGGCCTTCTGGTCGACGGTGTTCTGGCGGAGGATGGCGGCGTCGGCGGGGCGGTAGTCGGCCTTGTTGGCGACGGCCTGGTAGTAGAGCTTCCAGAAGTCGGGCATGGCGGCCATCATGCGGTCGTCGAGGCCGGGCGCGAAGATGGCGTCGATGGCGTCGAGGAGCACGCGGTTGGCGTGGGCCTGCGAGGTGGTGGTGGTGACGCTGGTGGGGTCGGCGGGGCGCTCGGCGGCGGGAGCAGCGGCGATGGCGGCCTTGAGCTGATCGGCTTCACTGGGCTCGGCGGAGTCGGCGGTGGTTGCTGCCGGCGCTGTGGATGGGGAAGAGGCAGCGGTCGGCCGAGGGGCTGATGCGGTGGGTTCAGTTGGCGCAGGCGCAGGGGCTTGAGCGGGCGGAGCAGAGACGGCCTGGGTGGTGTCGTCTGGTGAGCCGGGAGATGCGGGCGGCGTTGCGGCTGGCCCCGGAGGTGTCGTCCCAGCCGGCATGGTTGGAGCGGCGGGGGGCGCAGGCGCGGCTCCTTTGCGCTTGTCTTTGGGTGGGGACGGCTCTTTCTTCTTTTTAGGATTGACGACCATCTCGCGGTCGATGGTGAGGCGCACGACTTTCTTTTTGGGCGTGATGCGCACCTTGTCGAAGGCGGTTGAGGAGTCCTCGTAGGCCAGCTGCTCGTTGAAGTGGAGGCCGAAGCGGGCGCCTTCGAGCTCGACCTTGTGCTTGGTGAGATGGACGCGGTCGATCTGGATGATGCTGAGCGTGTAGGAGCCCTGCGGCGAGTGGCCGATGATGTGGCCCTTCTCATTGAAAGTGATGGAGTCGCCTAGGTAGCCGCCGCGCAGGTAAAACTGCTTGCCGACGAGCTGCTGCTTGAGCTCTTCCTCGGTGATGCCGCCGGGGGGAGCGGCAGCGGAAGGGGCCGCATCCGGCATGGAGTCGGTGGCGGATGCGCTGGGCGCGGTCGTTGACGCGGAGGGTGATTGCGCGGCAGGCGCGGGAGCGGTTGTGTCGGCTGGAGTGGGAGCCGGGGCTGAGGCTGCCGGTGGCTGTGCCGCATCGGGCGCGGGAGCTGGGACGGACTGGGCCGGCGGCGTGGCGTCGGGCGCTGGCGCGGGCTGCTGGGCATGGGCTGCGATGGCAAACCAGGCCGCGGCGCACAGCGACACAGCCGCGCGTCGGCGCAGGGCAGCGGAGGCGGTTTGGGTACGGCCGAAAGACCTGAGCACGGGAACCTTTGAGCCCCACTTTAGCAGGATTTGATTGCGGCAGCAGTGCTGTTTCTTGCAGAATCCCCCAACAGTTGTAGCTTGGTTCCGCGTGGCTGGCTATTTCCCCTAGCGGTCTGGATGGAGCCGCCAGAGGATGCGGCGGAAGAGGCCGAGGATACGGCGGGTGTCGCGCGCGGAGGGGGCCAGGCGGCGGAGCAGCAGGCGCAGGTCGTGGCGGTTGGCCGGCTGCATGGCGCGGGGCGAGTAGCCGGCGGCGGTCATGGTCTGCTCGATTACGGTGGCCAGCAGGTCGAGGCTGGCGGAGGGTGCCGGGAGGTTGGCTTCCGGTGATGATGGAGGGTTCAGAGAGCCTTCCGCAGGGGCTGAAGCCCAGGTTGATTTTGCCGCGGTTTTGGCACGACTGAAGTTGTGCCCGGACACTTCTTGCGCTTCCCATGGAGAGATTGCGCTGGCGTGGGGACCGGCATCGTCGAGGCGATGGGGATCGCTGCCAGTGCGGGAGGCGAGCTCGTAGAGGCAGACGGCGACCGCCTGGCCGAGATTCATGGAAGGCTGGCGGGTGTCGGTGGGGATCTCGACGAGCAGATGGCACCAGGAGAGGTCTTCGCGGGTGAGGCCGTGTTTTTCCGGACCGAAGACGAGGGCGATGCGGGCGGCGCCTTTCTTTTCGATATAGGCAGCGAGATCAGGAAGGGCGAGGACGGGTTGCTCGGGCTTGCGATGAGTGAGGGTTCCGGTGCCGATGACGAGTGTGCAGTCGGCGACGGCCTCGGCCAGGCACTGTGTGCGGCGGGCCTTCTGGAGGATATCTTCCGCCCCGACAGCCGACTTCGCTTCGCGCCAGTGGGGCTCGTAGGGCGTAACGACGGTGAGATCAGAGAAGCCGAAGTTGGCCATGGCGCGGGAGGCGGCGCCGATGTTGAGGGGATTGCGCGGCGCGACCAGCACGACGCGGACGGGATTGGGTTCCGAGGCCAAAAAACGATTGTAGTGCCGCGGCGTGCGCGCCGCCGGGAACGGTTGGTTGCTACACTGCTTTTACCTATGGCCTGCGATCCGATTCTTCCCGATACGGACTCATTTTCGATTGCCGCTGACGAGCTGTGCAGGACGGCGCGCTGGTGCTACACGCAGGGGTGGGTTCCGGCGACGAGCGGCAACTTCAGCGTGCGGGAGCGAGCGAGCGGGCGGATCCGGGTGACGGCGAGCGGCCTGGACAAGGGCTTGCTGACCCGCGAGGGGATGCTCGAGATCGATGCCGAGGGCCAGGTGCTGAGCGGCGCGGGCAGGCCGTCGGCGGAGACGGGGCTGCACCTGGTGCTCTACAAGGCGAAGCCGGAAGCGGGCGCGATTCTGCATGTGCACACGGTGTGGAACACGCTGATCTCTGGCATCCATGCGGGTGCGGGGCAGCTGACGCTGACGGGGTATGAGCTGCTGAAGGGGCTCTCCGGCGTGGTTACGCACGAGCATGTGGAGCAGGTGCCGATCCTGGCCAACTCGCAGGATTACGAGGAACTGACGTCGCGACTGGCCGAGGCGCTGGACGGGTTTCCGCATGCGCATGGGGTTCTGTTGAGCCGGCATGGGCTTTATACTTGGGGTGCATCGGTGGCCGAGGCGCGACGGCACCTGGAAGCGCTCGAGTTTCTGTTCGAGGTGGAAGGGCGCCAGGCGCTGGGCGGTGGAGTGGGCAGCGCGAGCTGAGTGGATCATTCCCTGGTCTCAATGGCGAGACCAGGGGCACCCGCAGTGTGATCGAGTGAAGGAGTTCCCATGGCGGTTCTTCGATTTCCTCCTGATGATCGCGTGATTGACAACGAATCCGAGATCCAGGCCAGCCTGGCTGCGCTGGGCATTGACTACGAGCGCTGGGATCTTTCGCGGACGGCGCCGAACGCCCCGGCCATGGTGGTGCTTGAGGTCTACGCGGCGGAGATTGAGGCGATGAAGCGGCGCGGCGGCTACGTGGCGGCCGATGTTGTGGACGTGACGGCGGAGACGCCGGGCCTGGACGAGATGCTGGCGCGGTTCGACAAGGAGCATACGCACGCTGAGGACGAGGTGCGGTTCATCCTGGCCGGGCGGGGGATATTCTTCCTGCATCTGGGTGGGAAGGTGGTTTCGGTCGAGGTGGGGCCGGGCGACATGCTGCGGGTGCCGCGTGGGACGACGCATTGGTTCACGCTGTGCGAGGACCGTCGCATCCGCGCGGTGCGCTGGTTTCAGGATCCATCCGGCTGGACACCGCATTACACGGAGTCGGGCGTGGATGCCGGGTATCAGCCGCTGTGCTTTGGGCCGGCGTATCTTGGTCCGCGCGTGGCGACGCGGCTGAGCGTATGAGCGCGGATCGGCCGCGGGTTTATCTACTGGATGTGGAGGGCACGATCGCGCCGATTTCGTTTGTTTATGAGCAGCTGTTTCCGTATGCACGCGCGCACTTTCACTCCTTTCTCGACAGCAATATGTTCGACGCGAATGTCGGAGAGGACTTGTTGCTTCTAGCCGAGGAGAATCGCAGTGAGGGCGATGCCGACGCTCCGCACATGAAGGGCCCGGGCGATCCGGATGGTGTGCTCTATCTGCATTGGCTGATGGATCGCGATCGCAAGTCGACCGCGCTCAAAAGCCTGCAAGGCAAGGTATGGAAGGCGGGGTTCGAATCGGGCGCGCTGAAGGGGATACTGTTCGACGATGTGCCGGCGACGCTCGCACGCTGGAGCGGGCAGGCGCAGGCGGCCATTTATTCCTCGGGTTCGGTGGAGGCGCAGCGGCTGCTGCTGCGCTACTCGACATTTGGCGATTTGACGGGGCGGATCGCGGCGCACTTTGATACACGGACCGGGGCGAAGACTGACGCGGCGAGCTATGCGGCCATTGCCAGGGCCATGCAGGTGGAGGCTGGCGCGATTCGGTTTTATTCCGATGTAGTGCGGGAACTGGACCCGGCGCGCGAGGTCGGCTGCCAGACGCGGCTGGTGGTGCGGGAGGGGAATGCGCCGGTTGCGGAGGCGCATGGGCATCGGGTGATCGACACGCTCGATGGGGAGCTTTGACGGCGGAGGTCCGCATGCGGCGCAGAGGTGCTGCACGGGTTTTGAGAAGCGAGTCGCGATGGGCGCGCATGTTCGTCAATCCGGGCTGCAATTTGTGCTTCGGCGCATCGCAAGAGCGGTGACGCCGGGCCGCTTGCGCCCCTGGGCGAAGGACATTCTGAATGCCTTCGAAGTGCGGCGCAACCCGGCGCGCATCGTTCTGGCGAGGGAGATTCTTCCTGCGTATGCGCGGCTGGGCGGGCGGATTCTCTGGATCGGGTGCCGACGGTATACGAAGAGCTATGGCCGATTGCTCACCAGGTATAGCGGCGAGTGCTGGACGACCGATATCGAGCCGGCCCATGCGAAGTGGGGCCAGAAACACAGGCACTTTAGCTGCGACGTGACGCGGATCGATGAGCTGATTCCGAGCGCGGCATTCGACACGGTGCTCTGCAACGGCGTGTTCGGGTTTGGCGTGGATACGCGCGAGGCGCAGCTGGCGGCGATGGCGGCGATGGGGAGCATTCTCAAGCCGGGCGGGAGGCTGCTGCTGGGATGGAATACTGAACGGGTGGAAGACCTGGCCGGCACAGCGCCAATGGAGAAGCTCTTTGTTGAGGACGACCTGTGCGGACGCGGCGCGATCTGGGCGATTCCTGAAGCGGGCTATGTTTATCGCTTTTGGCGCCGGCGCGGAGAGTGAATGCGCCGGCTCGAGAATGAAACTGCAGGCCGGTGGATCACATCCAATATCCTGAGCAGAGTTGTTCATTCAGAGTTGTGAACAGAACGATTGCCCCGGAAATGGTGAGCCCGCATTGTGATCTTTACCAATCCAGCCCAACAGGCATTGACCGAGCTGAGCCGCGTTCCCTGGGTACGCTTCGCCGCGCTGGCGTTGAGCTCGATCTTTTTTCTTGTCGACCCTTTCGCGGCCATCGGTTCGTTCCTGGCGATCACGGCGGGCGCGGATGAGGCGCGGCGCAAGCGGATGGCGCGCAAGGCGGCCTTGACCTGCTTTGTGGTGCTGACCAGCTTTGCCCTGTGCGGGCAGCTGATCTTCAGGATGTTCGGGATCACGCTGCCGGCGTTCGAGATTGCCGGCGGGCTGATTCTGCTGCTGATTGGCCTGGACATGCTGGAGGCCAAGCGGTCAGCCACGCAGGAGACGTCAGACGATACCGAGGAGGCATCGCACAAGGAAGACGCGGGGATTGTGCCGTTGGGGATACCGATGCTGGCGGGGCCGGGAGCGATTTCTTCGGTGATGGTGCTGGTGGGGCAGGTGCCGACCTTGTGGAGCTGGGAGATGGGCGCCATTCTGGGCTCGATCGCGCTGACCAGCCTGATCAGCTATGGAGTGCTGGCGGGGGCGAGCCGGGTGCGCAAGGTGCTGGGCGAGACCGGGATTCGCATCCTGGTGAGGATCATGGGCTTGCTGCTGGTGGCGCTGGCGATGCAGTTCTTCGTGAACGGGCTGACGGACCTGGGGATTATTTCAAGGCAATAAGGAGCGATCTTGGATCAGGTTCATAC
>Ga0302198_10003086_pt1 | contig 16986 bp, 13 predicted proteins | sample II_Bog_N2_2_FD_193521 | JGI IMG/M metagenome (GOLD analysis project Ga0302198, IMG submission 193521) | Peat permafrost microbial communities from Stordalen Mire near Abisko, Sweden - II_Bog_N2_2 | ecosystem: Environmental > Terrestrial > Soil > Wetlands > Peat | place: Sweden: Abisko... | reverse complement strand
GTGGTCATCATGATGGGCCGGAAGCGAAGAAGACAGGCCTGATAGATGGCTTCCCTAGCGCTCACACTCTCCCCTTTCCGAGCATCGAGCGCGAAGTCAATCATCATGATGGCATTTTTCTTCACGATGCCGATCAGCAGGATGATGCCAATCAGGGCTACGATGGAGAATTCGATGTGGCACACCTGAAGGGCCAAGAGTGCTCCAACTCCTGCGCTCGGCAGCGTGGAGAGAATGGTGATGGGGTGAATGTAGCTCTCGTAGAGAACCCCCAGGACGATGTAGATGACAATAATGGCCGCAAGAATGAGAAGGGGTTCACTGGCAAGGGAAGACTTAAACTCGGCCACACTTCCCAAAAACTGGGTCTGGATACTCTCCGGCATCCCGATCGAACGCTGGGCGGCCTCAATGACTTTGACGGCCTCACCCAGCGAGTGGCCCCTCTTCAGGTTGAAGGAAAGCGTCATGGAGGGAAACTGCCCCTGATGGGTGATAATCAGCGGATTCGATTTTGTGCTCACCGTCACCAGGGTGCTCAACGGAACCAACTTGCCCGTCGTCGAACTCACATAAATCTTTTCCAGGGCATCGGGAGAATTCCGAAACCCTCCTCCGTTCTCCATCACGATCCGGTACTGGTTAAGCTGTGTATAGATCACCGAGATCTGCCGTTGCCCAAAGGCATCATAGAGTGTGTCATCAATTGACTGAACCGGCACGTTGAGCCGGGAGGCGGCGACACGGTCGATATTGATATCCAGTTGGAGACCAAGATCCTGCTGGTCGCTGGCCACATCTTCAAGACCCGGCTCTTCTCGCAGCCTCTTGAGCAGCTTCGGCCCCCACTCCTGAAGCGTGGTAGGATTCACATCCTCAAGAAGGTATTGATACTGGGTGCGGCTGATCCTCGTATCGATCTGTAAATCCTGCGAAGGCTGGAGATAAAGACTGATTCCAGAAACCTGAAGCGCCGCCTGCGAGAGTCGGGCCATGATGACGCTGATGCTTGCCCGATGTTCACGAGGCTTGAGGGCAATGTAGAAGCGTCCCGTATTCTGCGTGGAGTTGACCGTACCCGTTCCCACAAAGGCCGCCACACGCAGCACATCAGGATCCCTGGCAAGTACTTCGGAAAGCTCTTTCTGGCGATCCGCCATCTCTTTGAAGGAAATGTCCTGAGCGGCATCGGTAACGCCGATGATCAGTCCCGTATCCTGAATCGGCAGCAGTCCCTTGGGAATCTGCACGAAGAGAATCCCCGTCATGACCACTGTGGCAAGGGCCACCAGGATTGTCCCCCGTTGATGACGGAGAACCCAAAGCAGGCTGCGGTCATACCGTTCCAACAACCCGTCAAAGATTCCTTCCAGCGATTTTTGAAAACGGGTTTCTCCTTCCGAGCGAAGCATCTTCGCGCACATCATCGGCGTGAGCGTCAGAGAAACGATGGCAGACACCACGACAGAACAGCTTAGGGTGATGGCAAATTCCCGGAAGAGTCGCCCGACAATTCCCGACATCAAAAGCAGGGGAATAAAGACAGCGATCAGCGAGATACTGAGGGAAATGACGGTGAACCCAATCTGTCGGGATCCTTTGAGGGCAGCCTGTAGCGGCGAATCCCCTCTCTCGATATAGCGGACGATATTTTCAATCATCACGATGGCGTCATCGACGACGAACCCCGTGGAGATCGTCAATGCCATCAGCGAAAGGTTATCCAGGCTGAATCCTGCCAGATACATGAAGCCGAATGTTCCGAGCACCGAGAGGGGCAGCGCAACGCTCGCTATCACCGTGGCGCTGAGCTTTCTCAGGAAGAGGAAGAGCACCAGCACCACGAGCAGCACGGTCAGGAGCAGCGTAAACTGTACATCGTTCACCGAGGCCCGGATGGTCTCCGTACGATCTGAGAAGATTTCGATGTGAATTCCCGGAGGGAACGTGCTTGTCAGCTTCGGCAGAAGCGCCTTAACCCGGTCCACGGTATCGATGATATTGGCTCCGGGTTGTCTCTGAATGTCGAGCAGCACAGCCTGCTGGTGCGGCACTCCCGCTTTGGAAATCCAAGCCTCGATGAGGGAATTTTCGACTCCATCCTGAATGGTGGCCACATCCTTCAGCCGCACCGGAGCGTTGTTGTTGGTGTTGTAGGCGAGAATCAGGGGGGCAAGGTCAGCCGCGCTCTTGATCTGGTCGTTGGCACCGATGGTGAAAGACTGGCGGGCTCCGTCAAAGCTCCCCTTCGGGGCATTGGCATTGGCCGAATTGATCATCGTGCGGACGGTCTCCAGGCTGATGCCCTGCGCATCCAAAGCCGCGGGATTCAGGCGTACACGCACTGCCGGCTTTTGATTGCCCTGGATCGTCACCAACCCCACTCCCGGAACCTCACTCAGTTTCTGAGCCAACACCGAATCGACAAAATCGTTCACCCGGACAATCGGCAGGGTATCCGAGGTGATTGCCAGCGTCAGGATCGGCGTATCCGCCGGGTTTACCTTGTTGTAAACCGGAGGGTTCGGCATTTCGCTGGGAAGCACCCCGCCTGCGGCATTGATGGCAGCCTGCACATCCTGAGCAGCCTGATCGATATTCTTGCCGAGCACGAACTGGAGCGTGATCACCGAGGTTCCCAGGGAACTGATCGAGTTCATGGAGGAGAGCCCGCTGATCTGGCCAAACTGTTTCTCCAGGGGGGCTGTGACAAGCGAAGCCATGACCTCCGGATCGGCACCAGGATATTGAGAAGTCACCTGAATTGTTGGAAAATCGACCGTCGGCAGGGCAGAAACCGGGAGAAAACGGTAACCGAGAAAGCCCACCAGAATCAACGCCACCATCAGCAGGGAGGTGGCAATCGGCCGCTTAATAAAGGGCTCGGAAATGTTCATCGGATTGGAAGGTATTTCAACTGAAGGCTGTTAGGCCTTAGGAAGTAGGAACTGGGAGATGGAGTGAGCGTTAGTTTGGTTCCGGCGAATCGACAGACAATCCTCTCTCCAGTAGCCATTCGGAGTTGCTTCGGGTTTCCAATCTCCAGTCTTTCTTTGGTTTTTGCCAGACAACCTCTGTAAACTAGGAACTCTTGTGGTGATGAGGAGTATCCGAAGGATTGGCTGATTTGCGGATTGCCGTTGTCACTGGAGAGTCGGGCTGGAGGCGGTACTGACCATCCGTGACCACTTTTTCACCGAGCGTCAGTCCGGTCTCGATCAGGGTTAGCCCAGCTTCGGTAGGTCCTGTCGTCACGGCTCGCATCACCGCCTTGTTGCTCTCATCCACCACATAAACATACGATCCATCCGGCCCGAGTTGGACGGCTTCCGTGGGAACGACAAGGGCAGACGGACGCTCTCCCACAAGAAGCCGGACATTCACAAACTGCCCCGGCCAAAGCTTGTCGTCGTCATTGGCAAAAACCGCCTTGATCTTGACCGTGGCCGTGGTTGTGTCGATCTGATTGTCAAGGACACTGAGGGTCCCTTTACTCAGAACCGTCTGGTTATTCCGATCCAGCGCAATCACCTCCAGGGTCTTGTGTTCCATTAATGGCTCCCGGATCTGGGTGAGGTCCTGCTGGGGAAGCGTGAATGAGACAAATATTGGTTCGATCTGATTGATCACGACAATGGAGGAGGAGCCGTTGGCACTATTGCCGCCTACGGTCACCTGATTTCCCACATCCACCTGACGGACCCCCGTGCGGCCAGAGATCGGAGCGGTGACCTGCGTCCAATCGAGCTGCGATTTTTGGAGCTCCTCATTGGCCTGATCTGCCTGGACGGTGCCCTCCAACTGCGCCACCAGATATTTCTGGGTGTCATCGGTCTGGTGATCGAGCACATTCTGCTTCAACAACTGATCGTCCCGGCCCAGCAGGATCTTGGCGCTCTCAAGTTGGGCCATATCCTGGACCTGCTTGGCAACGGCCTGATCGTATTGCGCCTGGAAGGTTCTGGGGTCGATCACCGCAAGAACATCCCCCTGCTTCACAGCCTGGCCTTCCTGAAACTTGATCTCCTGAATCAGGCCTGAAACCCGGGCGTTTACCAGTGCCGAGTTATAGGCTTGAACAGTCCCAAGACCATCCAGATAGATAGGGAAATCCTCGGCTGTGACCAGCTTCACCGACACGGGAATGGGGGCAGAAGCTCCAGCGTGTCCATCACCTTTCGACAAGGAGGAGGCACCCAGATGGGAAAGTCTCCAAGCGAGCGAAGCGAGGAGCACAACAAGAATCAGCCACCAGAACCAATGCCTTCTTTTCTTGGGGACGACTGCGGCAGGTACCGCAGAATCAGTTGAGGAAGGAAAACCGGAAGATGTCATTATTTTGGAAGGGAGATGCGAGGATAAGTGTAACACTGCAAAAGTTCAAAGGTTGCAAATACAAGCGCACTTCGACAGAAGAACCCTGAGGGGGATTCAAGAGCGAAGATTGTCTTGGAAACCATGAACATGCCTTAGAGAGCCAAAAAATTCTTCAGCATCTCCTTGCCATGGGTGGTCAGAATCGACTCGGGATGAAACTGGACTCCCCAGAGGGGGAGTTCCTTGTGACGCAGTCCCATGATTTCACCCTCGGCCGTCTCCGCGGTGATTTCCAGGCACTCTGGCAGCGATTCCCGGCGCACCAGGAGGCTATGGTAGCGGGTAGCCTCAAACGGATTTGGAAGCCCCTGAAAAAGATCCTTACCATTGTGGATGATCGGGGAGGTTTTGCCATGCATGAGACGACCCGCCCTCACCACCTCACCGCCGTAGACATCACCGATGCATTGATGGCCGAGGCAGACCCCCAACAAGGGATAACGTCCTGCAAAACGGCGAATCACCTCATTGCTGATACCAGCCTCCCTGGGCGTGCAGGGCCCAGGAGAGATGCAGATACGGTCAGGATTCAAGGATGCAATCTCCTCTTGGGTGATCTCATCGTTGCGGCGGACAAGCGGATCCGCCCCCAGTTCTCCAAAATACTGGACGAGGTTGTACGTGAAGGAATCGTAGTTATCGATGACAAGGATCATGACGGTAAAAAATTAGCTCATGGTTGCAGAAGCAAGTTCGATGGCCCGAATGACACCCATCGCCTTGTTGACGGTTTCCTCAAACTCAGCGGAGGGTTGTGAATCAGCCACGATGCCGGCTCCAGCCTGCACATAGGCAGTGCCCCCTTTGAGGAGGACAGTTCTGAGTGCAATACAGGAATCAAGCTGTCCGTTGAAACCAAGATAGCCGATAGCTCCGGCATAGGTTCCCCGCGCCGTCGGCTCCAAGGTGCTGATAATCTGCATAGCCCTCACCTTGGGCGAACCGCTGACGGTTCCCGCCGGAAAGGTAGCCCTCAAGACATCCAGGGGTGAATGATCTCCAGAAAGTTCTCCGGAAACATGTGAAACAATGTGCATGACATGGCTGTAGCGCTCGACTGTCATGAAATCGGAAAGACTCACACTCCCGTACTCGGAGATTCTCCCGACATCATTGCGGGCCAGATCCACCAGCATGAGATGTTCCGCGCGCTCCTTGGGATCATCCAGCAGCTCGCGACAGAGTGCCTCATCAGCTTCCTGTGTCATCCCACGTTTGCGTGTGCCTGCGATCGGTCTGATTTCGACATGACCACTCGTCACTTTGACATGCACTTCCGGAGAACTCCCCACCAGGGAAAAACCTCCAGGCAGGCGCAGGCAGAACATGTAGGGTGATGGATTCACCAGCCTCAACGCGCGATAGAGATGAATCGGATCCCCCCCATAAGGAATGGAGAAGCGCTGGGAAAGAACGATTTGAAAAATATCACCGGCACGGATGAATTCCTTCGAATCCTCAGCGGCCTTTTCATAAGCACCGCGGGTCAGGTTGCTGGTTGGAACCACTGGTTGCACGGCCACCGATGTCGGAAAGGGTTGCAGAGAAACGGATCGGGAGAGCTTCTCCAACAACGCTTTAATACGCGAGAGGGCCTCCTCACGCGCCACCTCCACACCAAGTTCGCCAGGGAAGGCACAGGCGACCACCTTGATCCGGCGGTTTTTGTGATCGAAGCTTACCACCGTATCGGCAATCAAAAAGAGCATGTCCGGCACATCAAGGTCATTTTTCGGAGCTGCCGGAACAGCGGGTTCAAAACGCATGACCGCTTCATAGCCGAGATAACCGACAGCCCCACCGGTGAATCCCGGCAACTCCGGATGGACCTTGCAGCGATAACGGGCCATCAGCTTCTCAAGTTCTGCGAGTGGGTCAACCGCCTTCCATGACGTGGTCTTCCCAACATGGTCGGTCAGGGTGATCTCATCGCCCTTCGAGCAGATCAACGCGCGTGCACCTGATCCGACGAAGGAAAAGCGTCCCACCAGATCGCTCTGTTCAGCGGATTCGAGCAGGAAGGAGGGTGCTTCCGTACCAAGTTTGGCGAGCAACGAGAGAGGAGTTTCACTATCGGCAACCAACTCGATCCAGACGGGCACAACCGGATAGGAGGACGACTCCTCAGCAAAATCCTCTGGGGAGGGAAAAACTCCTGAAAGGGGAAAGCGATGGGGTTCGGAAGCTGGATTCATTGGGAGCGTTCTGTGTAGAGGAAGTGCTGATTAAATCGCATTGAGGCCGTTGCGGAAAGAAAACTCCGAACTGGCGAACACATAGCCGTGTGAACGCGACACTGCCTAATTTTCAGACAGGCTCTTAGCGTCCTTGCTTGAATCTGACCACCTCGCGGTCGGTTTCGCGTTGCTCCGCCTTTTTCTTGAGATCCTGACGCTGATCAGCCGCATGTTTTCCCTTGCCCAGGCCGAGTTCCACCTTGACCCGTCCTTTTTTCCAATACATCCGCAGGACGGGAAGCGCCAACCCCTTGCGGAGCGTCTGCTCGGTGAGTCGTATGATTTCCGCCTTGTTTAGCAAAAGCTGTCGGGGACGTTTAGGATCATGCGTCTCATGACTCGCCTTTTCATACACCTGAATGGTGGCGTCATAGAGCACCACTCCCCTCTTCTCAACCTTGGCATAACAGCCAAGAAGGTCCGCACGACCTGCTCGGAGTGATTTTACTTCCGTTCCGACGAGGGAAACACCGGCTTCAAAACGCTCAATGATCTGGAAATCCCTAAGGGCCTTTCGGTTGGTAACGATGTCCGCGCCCATGACTATTCCAAGAAATACCGGGATTCTAATCCCGGATGATCAACGACTTAGGCAGCCTGATTTTCCTCTTCCTGAAGAATAAAGAAATCGGCCGTCAACTTGCCCTCAGCGATCTCAGAGAGGGCAATATCAGCCAAGCCCATGGACAGATTGGTCTCAATCAGAGGACGACTCCCTGCAGAAAGCTGGCGAACACGCTTGCTGACCATGTTGATGAGTTGCTGCTTATTGGTAATAACTTTTGAGGCGGCTTCGATGTAGACAATGTTCATAAAATCAGGTGTGCGGAATGGGTTAACGGATAATGATGCCTCATCGCGAGTACCGAGACAAGCCTTGTGATGACATTGGGATGAATTCTCTGATGGTCGGGAATACGGGGAAGATTTGCATTGGAGGAATGATCCTGTTTCCTTGGAGCATCAATTTTATGGGATTCTTTACCCCTCGCTACATCAAACAGGCCCACAATCTTCTCGAAGGTGCTTCCAAGACGCTTCATCACTACCGTGACATCCTTCGTCCGGAACAATTGCTGTCGCTGGAAGAGAGCATCACCGGACTCCGTGATGGCATCGCCCGCAAGGATCAATCGGCGCTGAATGAGTTCTCCCGCGTCGTCGAGGAACGCTTTTCCTCCATCATCCCCGCGAATCCACACTCGGCCTGGACGGAAAACATCGAGGCCCTTGTCGTAGCCGTAGCGCTGGCCATTGGCTTTCAAGCCTATTTCCTCAAGCCCTTCAAGATTCCGACGGGCTCCATGCAACCGACGCTTTATGGGATGACGGGATTTTCCACCAGTGGTTCCACTCCTGATCCCCTCACCCGCACCATGGACTTTATCCGCCTCGGACGCACTCATCTGGATCTTTCAGCCTCCACGAGAGAACAGGTACTGGGACTCAATGAGTACACCAAATTGAATTTTTTCACCTTTACCGATGTGGTGACCACCGCAGGCCATCATACAATCTTTGCCCCGAGGGATGTCCTGGCTCGGGACTTTGGCATTCGCCCAGGGCGGGTCTATGAAGCAGGTGAGTCCATTGTGCACGGCTATGTCCAGGCAGGCGATCAGGTCTTTGTCGATCGCATAACCTACCAGTTTAGCACACCCAAGAGCAGCGATGTCTTTGTCTTCACAACGAAGGGTATCAGGCGCATCGAGATGGGTCTCGATCCGGCACTGGGTTCCCAGTTCTATATCAAACGATTGGCGGGAGTCCCTGGTCTGACTCTGCGCATTGATTCTCCGAATCTCTATATCAACGGTTCTCTGGCGAGCGCACCCCAGTTTCAGCGGGTCATGAGTGCAGAGAATGGTTACCGGGGATATTCAAATCCCGGGTACCCCGCACAGTATCTGACGACTCCGGAAGAGACGTTTACCGTTCCCTCCCATTCCTTCTTTGCGCTCGGCGATAACAGCTACAATTCCAGCGACAGCCGCTACTGGGGAATCGTTCCGGAACACAATGTCATCGGCCGTGGCTTCTTTGTTTACTGGCCCTTCTCAAGCCGCTGGGGCTTCATTCATTGAAACCCCAGACGACCCGATTTTATTAAGGGTTATTTTTTACCCTTCTTCTTGGAGGGCTTTGCCGATGCGGCAACCTTGGAGGCAACTTTCAGCCGTAGGGCATTCAAACGAATGAACCCGGTGGCATCGCCCTGATTGTAAGCCTGCGTGGGATCAGCCTCCATCGTCGCAATCTCGGGCCTGTAGAGCGAGACAGGGCTCTTGCGACCAGCGGCGAGGATATTTCCCTTGTAGAGACGGACGCGGACGGTTCCCGTCACGTTCTTCTGGGACTCGGTCACAAAGGCCTGCAAAGCCAACCTCTCCGGGGCAAACCAGAAACCGTTATAGACGAGCGTGCTGTATTTTGGAATCAGCCCGTCCCGCAGGTGCATCACCTCCCGATCCATGGTCAGGGATTCCATTTGGCGATGGGCAAAGTGCAGAATGGAACCACCCGGAGTTTCATAAACTCCGCGGCTCTTCATGCCGACAAAGCGATTCTCCACCATATCAACTCTACCGACGCCGTGACGCCCTCCGATCTTATTGAGCAGTTTCATGACGCCAAGTGGGGACAATTGCTTTCCGTTAACGGCAACGCAATTCCCCTGAATGAAATCAAGGGTGACGATCTCCGCTTTATTAGGGGCATCTTCCGGGCTCACGGAGAGCTTGAACATATCCTTGTTGGAGGGATCGAAGGCATCGAACCAAGGGTCTTCTAAAATCCCGCTCTCATAGCTGATGTGCAGGAGATTGCGATCCATGGAATACGACTTCTTGGCGCTTGCCTCAATCTGCACCTTGTGGCGACGGCAATACTCGATCATCTCGGCACGGCCAGGAAACTCAGCCCGGAATCGTTCCTCACGCCATGGCGCAATGACTTGGAGGTCTGGAGAGAGGGCGGCGGCGGCGAGTTCGAATCGCACCTGATCATTGCCTTTGCCTGTGGCACCATGGGCGATGGCATCAGCCCCCTCCGCAAGGGCAATATCAACCATTCTTTTGGCGATCAGGGGACGGGCAATGCTGGTCCCAAGAAAATACTCTCCTTCGTAGAGAGCACCCGCCTGCATCATCGGGTAGATGAAATCGCTGGCAAATTCGGCCTGAAGATCATCCACAAAACACTTTGAAGCTCCGGTGCGCAGCGCCTTGGGTTTGAGGCCTTTCAACTCCTCTTCCTGACCGACATCGGCACAGAAGGCGATGACCTCCGCGTTGTAGGTCTCCTTGATCCAGTTGAGAATAACGGAGGTATCGAGACCTCCGGAGTAAGCGACAACAATTTTCATCGCGTGTTGGGATACACGTCTCACGGCTTTGTTGCACGCCGATTCCATGCATCGGGGCATAAAAAACGACCGGATTGCTCCGGTCGTTTTTCAGGGAGAGACTTGAAACGAAATTATTCGCTCTTTGCCTTGATCGGGGTTGAGGCTGGTGTGGCAGTCGGTGCGGCAGCCTTGTTGGCCTGTTGAGCCTGGATCTGAGCGGCAAGATTCTGGACTGCCTGGTTGAGATCCGTCAGTGGAACCCATCCGATCAGATTGCCCTGCTGACCCGTGGACTTGTCGGCAAAGGAAGCGGCGTTGAGAAGACGGGCTTCACCAGTCTTGGTATTCCATTCGACAACGGAATCAACCTGCTTGTCGGCAATAGTGAGCTTGGCGGCAATTGCCTGCCAGGTGACCTGTTCTGCAACGGGCTGGGATTCCTGCGGTTTATTGCAGGCGCCCAACGCGAGCGTGCAGAGAACAAGTGCAAAGGAGGGATAAGAGAGTTTCATAAGAAACGAAATGGTAGTGCTCATTTCGTTAATTTCAATGAACAAATCCACTATTTTTGAAAAATCTGGATCAGCGGCGCCCCTTGTTTACTCGTCAAGTTGGCTCCTACGGCAGGCTTGAGACTGTCCTGAAGCGCCTGAAGGTTGGGATCTGTGATGTGTTCCGGGGGTAGAACAGCTCCTTTTCTCCTAACTGCAACCATCAGAGCCAACACACCGAGTCCGAATAGAGCATAAGAGGAAGGTTCGGGTACGGCAGTGACGATAAACTGACCTGATGTTTGAGTGAACTTATAGGAATCGGAGGCATTGGCATAATTCCAAGTGCCATTGCTATTGGTGAGGGACCATGTACCGAAGAGGCCGGTCAGCTCGACGGTGCTGAAGGAGCCCATAGAAGTGATATTTGTCCCACCAGTGAGGGTGGAGAAAAACTGGTAGGTGCCGGGGGCATTAGTGTTGCCGAGAGCAATGTCGAAGATGCCACCATAGTTCAGCGTGCCACCCACCTTGATCTTGTCGTAACTGCCCGCGCTCAGGAGATCAAGCATCGTCATGGCCGAGGCACCGAGAGTCACATTAGTGTTGAGGGTGAGCGTCATTGTGTTGGTACTTCCACGCGAAGGATCAAGCATACCGTTAATTAAAGCCGAGGCAGCAATGGATCCGTTGCCCCCAACAACCCCGTTGGAATTCACCGTCAGGAGTCCAGATCCCACTCCCCACCCCGAGGTATTATTCACGATCAGCACACCGGCATTCACCGTCGTGGTGCCGGTGTAGCTATTGCTTCCTGTCAGAATGGTCGTGCCGCTGCCTACTTGATTGACAGTGCCAAGGCCGCTGATGGCACTGGTGATACTCATGGTGTCAGCCTGATTGAAGTTCAGGTAAGAGTTGGTCGTGCCCAACTGGATACTTGGAGTAATAAGGCTCACATTGGTGTCACTCCCTCCTGGAGTGCCGAGATTGAGTGTGGAGGCCAGGCCATTACCATTCGTCACGACGGTCAGCGGGGAAATCACCTTGCCTCCGGAGGCGATCGTCAGGGTGCCATTGCCATAGTAGCCAACATAGAGAGCGATGCTATTGCTCAGAAGCGAACCAGCGCCGGTCACAAGTATAGAATTGTTCGAGGAGCTATTACCCACGTAGGTATCCTGGGCATCAACGACACCTCCGTTGGAAATGACGAGGCTGCTACTGGAACTTGCCGCGCCAACATCGAGCTCGATACTATTGTTCAGAAGCGAACCAGCACCGGTCACAAGTATAGAATTGTTTGAGGAGAGGATGTTTTCATTCCCTAAATAGGTTGACGGGGCGTCTACCACCCCTCCGTTGGAAATGACGAGGCTGTTACTGGAACCATAGTAGCCAACATAGAGAGCGATGCTATTGCTCAAAAGCGAACCAGCACCGGTCACAAGTATAGAATTGTTTGAGGTGTCAATAGCCTCCCTATTGACAAAGGTTCTCTGTGCGACTACCACCCCTCCGTTGGAAATGACGAGGCTGTTACTGGAACTCGAGGTGCCAACATCGAATTCGATGCTATTGCTCAGAAGCGAACCAGCACCGGTCACAAGTATAGAATTGTTTGAGGAGGCACTTTGATTCCCTAAATAGGTTATCGGAGCCTCAACCACCCCTCCGTTGGAAATGACAAGGCTGTTACTGGAACCAATGATGCCGATATAGAGAAAGCTGATATCGCTCAGGAGCGAATTGGTACCGGTCACAAGAACCGAATTGTTCGAGGAGGAGTTTAGAGTCCCTACGTAGGTTTCAGTGGCCTCAACCACCCCTCCGTTGGAAATGACAAGGCTGTTACTGGAACCAGTGCGGCCAACAAAGAGATAGCTGCTATTGCTCAGGAGCGAACCAGCACCGGTCACCAGTATAGAATTGTTCGAGGAGGAGCCGTTATTACCCGCGTAGGTTGTCGAGGCATCTGCCACCCCTCCGTTGGTGAGAATGAGGGTGTTCCCACTGGTGTTGCTTCCCACGCTGAGCGAGGAGGTGTTACTAATCGAGCCGACATTGACCATCAGGGTGCTTCCTCCACCATCCACGACGGTAGTACCGGAGTAGCTGTTGCTGGCGGTCAGGACGACGGTACCGGCACCTGCAACGCTCAGGGAACCTGCTCCGCTGATGACTCCGCTATTGGTCAGATTGTAGCCGCCATTATTCAGGATGCCATAGATGCCATTACTGATTACTTCGTTATTGGTGACAAGGAGATTGGTGAGGGACTGAAGCGTACTGTTGGAGGCGAAGGTCACCGTGCCGGTACCCAGAGCGGCATTGTTGTTGATCGACAAGCTTCCCCCATCGAGAAGTGTACCGCCTGAGTAGCTATTGCTGGCTGTCAGGATGGTCGTGCCGGTGCCTGCTTGATTGACTGTGCCAAGGCCGCTGATTGCTCCATTGAAGATCGTTGTGGCACTCGAAGAGTTTGAGACTGTTTCGAAGCCGGAAAAAGTGATACCCAGATTGATAGTCTGATAGTCTGCGCTGCTATTGGTGATACCTGCGTTCAGGGTGAGTGTATTCCCTCCAATAGTGTAGGCATTCGCACGAGAAGTAAAATAGAGGCCCTGAAAGGATGTACCCGAGGTGAAGTCATTGGTCAGCGTGGTCGTGATGCTATTGCTGAACTGGAGGAGATTCCCAGCCACCGGCGCGGAACCGCCCCAGTTGGCTCCATCGGTCCAGCTGCCGGAAGCCGCATTGGTGGCCCAGAGGCTCGACTGCGCACGTGCTGGTGAAGGGGCGAATGCGAAGCCGATCATCATGATCAGGGAAAGCGAACACCCAAGGCGACCCTGGAGATAACCGATACTCGCAGTTGTCAAGGTCACACCATTTGTGCCAATGAAAGTTGGCCCTTGCATCGGTTTTATTTGGTTTTTGGTGTAACGGGGCTCGCGTGGTCGGACCACATGAGCGTTAGTCTTTGGGGGGTTGATTTATGTTCTAGTTGGTGGTTGTTGTGTTGTCCAACGCCGATGTAGGGAGGCCATAGGCCGGGTGGAGACGGAGATGGTGCGCTTCCTTTGCTGTGAAGATGGCAGGGCTCTAGTAGCCAAGCCTGCTGTGCGGCCTGAAGATATTGTGCCCTCTCTGTAAATCTGCTGACAGTTTTGCTGACAGTTGCCTAAAAACCGGCCTTCCGGTTGGAGTAAGTCTTTCACTTTGAATGACTTAAAGAATGGCTCCAGCGGTAGGATTCGAACCTACGACCAATCGGTTAACAGCCGACCGCTCTACCACTGAGCTACGCTGGAATAATGGAGATGAAGAGGAAACACCAGGATGATTTCCTAGGCAACAAAAAAGCCTCCAAAATGATAAGCACCGAAATCTTCAGGACTTCAACAGAACCGTCAGATGTTGAAGAATGTCAGCCGTTTGATGAGCCTCATGCCAGGGTCTATCTCCCAAAGACTCTGGCGGAAGCAGCCACTGCTGTCTGGAACTCGTGATCCACGGTGCAAACATCCCCTGATGCTTGCCCGAGAAAAGCACAAGCGTCCTGCAATCCAAGGCGGTGGCGGCATGGGCGGCAGCGGTATCGACGGTTGTCACACAAATGGCACCGGCAAGAAGATCGATGAATTTCTGCAGATTACTTGGAATGATGACGGTGGTTTTTTTAGCGATTGCCGGAGAGGCCGAGGCGAGCATCGACTGAAATTCCATCAGACGGTCTTTCTGATCCAAAGACCCTGTCAGCACAAGCAGTGGAAGCAGGGCTTTCTCCTGCACGGCTAGAAACAATTGCGCCCATCGCTCCCTTGGAAAATCCTTCTCAAGACCGCTGGAGAACGGTGCACAGACCCAATAAGTGGCAGCAATGGGAGGGGGCTCAACGGCCTTCAATCTGGGCCAGATCTCCCTGACGGCAACATCTCTTCCAAGAGCTTCACTGAGAAGCTTGCGGTGGGCTTCCAACTCGTTTGGCACTCCCTCGACGGCCATGGGATAGTCGATGAAGCAGGGACGGAAAAGTCTGTTGAACCCCTCTTCCGTCCAACGGCGAACAGGTCTGTTGCTTTCCAGAAGAGGATTGTTGCAGAGGATGCGCCTCCGTGCACGGACACTAAAAAAGAGGACGGTCTGCAAGTAGTCCCTCATGTTTCGTAGCGAAATGGAGAGATCCACCTTCATCCGCAAAAGAGTAAGCCACGGAAAGAAGCTTCTCAGGCAGTTTGCCACGAATTTATTGAGGATGACCCGGCGGGTCCTCAGTGGCAGACAAATCACAGTTGCCTTGGGAAACTGTCCCCTCACCACAGGCTCCATGATCGGAAGGATGGCAATACTCAGATTTTCTTCTCCAAGTTCCTCCCCCAAAAGTCGCACCACCCCCGATGCCAGAAAAAAATCCCCGATGCCATCCGGTTTGAAGAGAAAGCAGGTGCGCGGCTTCACAAGTCGGACTGATGCTGCTTAGAGCGATTTTTCAATTGGCGCGGCAATGCGATTTCCCCATTCGGTCCAGGAACCGTCATAGTTGCGCACTTTTTTAAAGCCGAGCAGATAGGTCATGACAAACCATGTATGGCTCGAACGTTCTCCAATGCGGCAATAAACAATGATGTCATCGTCCGGGTGCAAACCCAGATCATCCTGATAAATCTTGCGCAACTCTGCCGCGCTCTTGAAGGTGCCGTCCGTCTTCACCGCCAGCATCCAGGGAACACTATGTGCTCCGGGTATGTGCCCCCCTCTCAACACCCCCTCCTGGGGATACTCCGGCATGTGCGTGACAAGCCCCTTGAACTCTCCGAGAGAACGTACATCAATCAAGGGACGCTTGGCTCGGCTCTGCTCAAGGGCATCAGCATAAAACGCCCGAATTTCAAGATCACGGCGCACCGAAGGGACGGAATAGGAAACCGGCGCTAACTGGGGCACTTCACGGGTCAGGGGGCGCCCCTCGGCAATCCACTTGGCACGTCCACCATTCATGATTTTAACCTTCTCATGCCCAAAGAGTCGAAAAACCCAAAGCGCATAGCAGGACCACCAGTTTGACTTATCCCCGTAAAAAACACAGGTGGTATCCGGCGTGATCCCTTTTCTGGAACAAAGTTCCGCAAAGGCCTCCGGCTGGATGTAGTCCCGAATCGTGGGGTCCTGAAGATCGCGCTGCCAATCGATGTGAACCGCCCCCGGCAGATGACCCGTCTCATAGAGGAGAACATCCTCATTGCTCTCGATGATCCTCACGCCCGCATCCCTGAGATGTTCCGAAACCCAGGCCGTGGTGACAAGGACCTCAGGGTGAGCGTAATTGCTATCGATACTCATTGAGTCTGTTTTAGACACTACAGCCACACCGGTCAAACTCCCTGAGGGACCCACTGATGAAATCAGTGTCCATGAGGAGTGAGATCTCTACAAAAAAACGGGCGCTGGAACAAATCCAGCGCCCGTATCCTCGGGGAGGAAATTTTTAACCTAAATTTATTTCTTCTTCTTCAGAAGAGGAAGTCCGGTCCTCTCGTTCTCGGAGATTTCATAACCGGCTGGAAGTGCATCAAGAGCACCCTCTTTGGCCTCGCCACCGAAATAGTAGAGAGTCACTTTCTGACCACCACGAAGTTCCTGAAGACGATGGTGAAGGAAATAGGTCTTTCCGCTTTTTTTGCTAACGACGCTGAATGCCATAGTATTGATCCTGTTGGGGTTTGTTGGGATGGGAGGTTTAGATGAGACCGGCTTTCGAAAGCGTCGCGTGAGCTCCGTTCTTCGAAATTGTTTTCAGCGCTCGGGCCGACACCTTGACGGTGACAAATTTTTTCAACTCCGGCACCCAGATTCGTTTCGTCTTCAGGTTGGGGGTAAAATAACGAGGCGTCACAGCAGTGACATGCATACCGATACCACCTTTCTTTTTGGCGAGACCTCTGCGGTGAATTTTGGAACCGCGAACAGGGCGGGAACCGGTAATGGAGCACTTTCTAGACATAAATTTAAAATCGAATGAGGGGGAGATATGGTCAGTTTCCTGCAATATGGTCAAGAATTTTCACCTTTTGGAACAGAGAAATTTTTTTAAATCCTCCGGTTGCTCAGTGTAAAGAAAGCAGTTGCTCCTGCTTCAGCACGAGTTCCCTGATGCCACGCCGACCATATTCAATCATTTTTTCCAACTGCTCCCCACCAAAAACACTCTCCTCACCCGAGGCCTGAAGCTCGATAAAATCAAGGTCTGCGGTCATGACAAGATTCAGATCCACCTCGGCATCCTTATCTTCAGAATAATCAAGATCCAGAAGGACCTCCGACCCGACCACCCCTACACTGACTGCGGCGATTTGTCGGGAGACGGGACTCTTGGCGAGTTTTCCCTCCTGCACCAGGCGCTTGCAGGCTAACGCAATCGCCACACTGGCACCAGTAATGGACGCCGTGCGTGTTCCTCCATCTGCCTGTAGTACATCGCAATCCACCCAAAGCGTTCGCGAACCCAGAGCTTCCAGGTCAATGCCCGCTCGCA
>Ga0302198_10003056_pt1 | contig 17074 bp, 17 predicted proteins | sample II_Bog_N2_2_FD_193521 | JGI IMG/M metagenome (GOLD analysis project Ga0302198, IMG submission 193521) | Peat permafrost microbial communities from Stordalen Mire near Abisko, Sweden - II_Bog_N2_2 | ecosystem: Environmental > Terrestrial > Soil > Wetlands > Peat | place: Sweden: Abisko... | reverse complement strand
AGCCGCCGCTTTCGGGAACGTTCATGGGGTTTATAAGCCTGGCAATGTAAAACTGAAGCCTTCGATCCTGAAGGATTCCCAAGACTACATTGAGAAACACCTCGAAACAGGACCCAAGCCGGTGAACTTTGTTTTCCATGGTGGTTCCGGTTCAACCCGCGAGGAAATCCGCGAAGCGCTTGGCTATGGAGCCATCAAGATGAATCTCGACACCGATCTACAGTGGGCCTTCTGGGACGGAATCCGTGCCTATGAGGCAAAGAATCATGATTATCTTCAGGGCCAGATCGGTAATCCAACCGGTCCCGATTCGCCGAACAAGAAAATCTACGATCCCCGTGTCTGGGTTGGAGCCGCAGAAGACTCCTTCACGAAGCGTCTCCTCGCTTCCTTTGAAGATCTGAACTGCGTCAATCGCTTGGCTTGAGAACGCCCTCAAATCTAAGAGCCAGTACTTCAAAAAAAGCCCCACCTTGAGAATGGTGGGGCTTTTCTGTTTATCGACTTCTCCAGTTAGTTTCTATTGATAGCATCTTGCATCTCATCTGTCGCAAAAGGAGAGGCTGCGATTTTAACTAGATAATTCCCTTCGGTCTTGCCGCAGGGTTCTTGATTCTGGAATTGCCGCGACACGCCACCGCGTTTTGCGCACTACGGGTTACGCTTCGCATAGGCTACACCGCATCGTCCACTGCTTGTGTTCAGAAAAACAGGAATTTCAAGAGTTGATGTCAAACGACAAATTGTCATGAAAATACTCTGCGAACGAGAGGGGCACCGCTCTTGATTCCTTACCCCACGAACGATCCCACTAATTGGTTCCCCAGCTTTCATTTGAATGCGATCAGGGGCTGAACCTTCTTCAGGTGGGGAACTTTTCAGGCCAGGCCAGCATTTTTGGCCATCGCGGTGAAGCTCTCCTGGAGGGATCTCTTAAGAGACTCTGGAGCGACGACCTTGACGGTGTCTCCCCAACTCAGCAGCCAGGGTTTAAGTTCCAGATAGGAAGCCTCAGCTATGGGGAGGTTCAATCGAACCCCGCCACCGGCAAGATCCTTAATCGTTTGCTCGGGATGCCAAATGGTCTCGCGGATTCGGATCGCTACCGACGGGGCGAAATCCAGAATGACGTTCTCCTTGGGGCGTTCCTCCCCAGAGACCACCCCGAAGCTGTAACGGAACGTCTTTCCGGGGTTGATCTCCCTTGCCGTGAATGTTTCACCTGTGAGCTCTGCCTTGGTGATGCGGGCAAAGACGAAATTCCGCTGTTCGTCTGTCCCATGATTCACCGCATGGAGAAACCATCTGCCGTTGCGCATGAAGATGAAGAGGGGTTCCACGGAACGTCCCTCGCATTTTTTATTTGAAGGGGGGCAGTAGGCAAAACTGACAACGGAGCGTTTACGAATCGCCTTGTAGAGCAGGTTAAAGAGAGCCACATCTCCCTTGGCGATTTCGGGTTTCCCATCAAAGCGGAACCAGACTGTATCCTCCCAGTTTTGCCAGCAAGTCGTGCCGGTGAGCAGTCCGAAAGCACGGTTGAAGGACTCGATCATGCTTCTCCCGATATCGGTTCCATCATAGGGGGCGAGACATTGCCGCAGAAAATGAAGGGTTAACAAATCGCGCTCCTCCAGTTTGAGCATCGGGAAATGCTGTACCTTCCCCTTGATCTTATAACCCCGCTTACTCTGATCGTAGACGATATCTACATCCATCAGGGACTCCATACTACGAAGATCCCTCTCAATCGTCTTGGTGCTGACTCCACAGATGTCAGCCAACTGCTCCCGGCTGGGATGCCTCAAATTCTGAAGTTCCGAGAGGATCTTATAGATACGGTAGATGTGATCCCGGGAGGTATTCCCGTGGATGGTTACGGGAGCTTTTGGCGTTTGCTTGAGCGGTTTTGGAACACCCCTTTTCTTTGGAACTGAGTTCGGTGCGGTGGGGCGTTTTGCCATGGCTACCCCCTATCTGCTTCCCATACTGCCTGCAAGATTGCGTGAAAAAAAGAAAAGAAAGAGACGGAAAGACACATGGTGTCCTAACGGAGTGCTAACGCCGAAAGACTTGCCTCTGGGGGGTAAGAATCGCCTCCGCTACGAGATTTCTACCGGTAATTTTTGAACAATTGGCTCTTCCCCGCTTAAATCATTCACCATATGCCTGAGAACGAATACGAATATTTAGAGAAAGCCCTCCCCGGATTCACCGCGGCGCGCTCAATCGTCAAGGCATCAGGGGACAGTGTTCGTCCCCTGGGGCTCAAAGGGACCAAGTTCGACTTTTACCGTTGGGCAAATCGCTACCGTCTGGCGATCTCGTTCCGAGCTCTCTCGCTAGAGGGATTTGAGGCCGAAACCGAACTGGGCTATGGTGAGCTCACCCGGGTATTTTTTTCATGGTCGGCGTTTGAGGGGTATGCGGAGCTCGCGGGCGATCCGGCTCCCCCCTACCGCACCCTCTTTGCGTACTACGGGAGTAACCATATCAAGGGTCTTGCCGCCTATTGCCGGGAGCAGGATCCTGAAAACCGGCTGGGTAGATTTCTTAAAGAGCATGCGCAAAGTGCTCCTCAGGTAATTTTTCTCCAAAAATTCAAAGAGAGAAACGACCTGGCAGTCCTGACCTATGGTGCTTGTATCCGGCATATTTTTGCGCACGGGAGGCTGACCGCTCACCCCAATGGACTGCCGGCTGACCAACTGTCCGGGATCTGTCAAAAGCTTAGCTCCTTTTTGCTCGAATTCATGCGCTCCGATTTCGACCGCCGCCTCCGTCTTGCCTCGGTTTTCAGCAACCCCTAATCCCCGATGCAACATATTCCGGAAAACGTCGCGTTAAAGGAGAACTTACTCCCACCCCACCCTCTCAAATTCCTCCAAGCCATCGGGGGCCTGTTCCTCCTCGGGAGAGAGATGCCAGTCATTGGGTAGCGCTGGGCTGCCGTAAAATGCACAGGATTCAAAGGTGAGCTGTTTGAGCGCTCTTGGAGTGGGATTTTTTATCTCTGATTCAAGCCACCCCTGAAAGTAGGTGCAAACGTGGGCGAAGATGATCCTCATGGCATCCTCCTTTTCGACGTTGAGATCAAACTCAGGAACAAAGAGGCTGGCGGCTTCATGTTCCAATTCCCAGTCGGCCATGGAGGTCTGGTTCCCATAGAGACGGAAAATATCCCGGGCCATCGCAAGGAAGTAGACATGGTTGATTGGTTCGTGATCCTCAGGAGTCCCCCACTGCTGCCATTCCTTGAGCTTGAGTTCGCAAAATGCCGGGTATTGCCCTTCCAGCATACTGCCGGGTTCAACAATCGGGATCAGGGCATCCAGGAGATCCGACAAATTGGCCACGGTAACCTTGAGTGCTTGGGCAAAAGTCGTACTCCCTTCAATGGCTTGCGCCGTTTGCAAAACCCAGGAGAATGGAAAGTTCATAAGCATCTAGGGCTTAATCGCCATGATCTTCCCGGCAATTTCAGAAAAAATAGGAGCGGCCACCAGCCCCCCATAGTTCACTTCAGGCTTTAGCTCAGCCTGATCCACCACCACGACGCAGACATACTTGGGATGATCAACTGGGAAGAATCCAGCGAAAGATGTCACGAATTGATCCTCTGCGTACTTGCCACCCGGAGTGATCGCTTGGGAGGTTCCCGTCTTGCCTCCCACCGTGACTCCCTCCACTCGGGCAAGAGGAGCAGTTCCTTGGTCGCTCACTGTTTTTGCCAGGGAATTTTTCACCAGATCGGCGGTCTTTTGGGAGCAGATCCTTCGCACGGTGACAGGTTTTTCATCCCCAATCACCGGCTTCATGAGCTTTCCGCCGTTAGCCAGCGCACAGTAGGCCATGGTGAGCTGAATAGGTGTCACGGCTACAGATTGACCAAAGGCCATTCGGGCCTTGGTGAGGCCATCCCAGAGGGGTGGCTGATTAACGATACCCTGGACTTCACCGGGGATTGCGATGCCTGTTTTTTCACCAAATCCAAAGCGGCTGACATAATCGAAGTAGACAGAATCGTTGAGCAGGAGAGCCATTTTGACAGCACCGATATTGGAAGATCTCATCAGAATCTCATCGAAAGTCAGATCACCAAATTTCTGATGATCCTTGATGACCTTACCTCCAAAAGGGAAAGCTCCCTGTTCGCAGTTAATCTCTGTCTTTGGCGTCACCTTACCCTCCTGTAATGCGGCTACTACTACCACCGGCTTGAACGTGGAACCTGGTTCATAGAACCAAGAGACGGCATCATCTGCACGGGTGATATTTCCGGCCCTAATCCCTGTGATTGCCAGAATCTTTCCTGTTTTTGGCTCTGCAACAATAACCACGATTCTCTTGGGATGGAGAGATTGCATTTCAGAATCCACGGCACGATCGGTGATCTTCTGAATTGATTGATTCTGGGGGTATGCCTTGATTGGTGAGTGGCTGAATGGGCATGCACAGCCGGAAAATACAATTGAGAGAGCAAGAAGCGGGAGGCTTTTCATGAAGGGATTCTGACGAAGACTATAGACAGGGAGTGTCGTTGCAAATTACTGCGAAGGCTTCTTTCAAGGAATTACATGAGATCCAAAAAATGAGATGTACAGACACTTTATGTCCATCCATGTCGGCAATCTGCCCCATGGGAAACTCATCTCATTCATTGCTGCTGCATTGATTACTACTCGGCAGAAGATAGGATTACTCCAAAACTCAATTGCCTCTTCCTTTCAAAGCATATCCCACTCCTCCAATGCCTATCAAAATGACCAACGGACGTCTAATTGAACACCGCAACGCGACCCTAGATCTTTATCGCAAATTATCAAAGATTCGACTGGAATCAGGGAAGCCCATTCCCAAAACGGTTGAAAAATCCCACAGTAATTTGGATCAAAATCGGTTTTTGTTGGCCATTGTGGGTAAGGTCAAAGCTGGAAAATCCACCTTCATTAATGCGCTGATCGGCAAGAATTTACTCCCTACCGATGCTCTTCAGGCGACGGCTGCCATTATTGAAATCTTCCGTGCGGACAAGCCATTTCTGCGAGTGACCTACGCAAATGGTAAGGAAGAGATCACTCCGAGCGACGCAGATGACAACTTAGCCCCTCTCACGGAGAAGTTGCGGGAAGTGGCAGCCATTCGAGGTAGCACAGCGGACCTTCCCATCGCCCAACTGCATGACTTTATTATCGATAGGTATAACAAAGAGACCAAGCAGGCAGAGTGGGATCCTAAGATTCTCGACCTGTTTCTGAAAAACAATCTTCCGAACATCCATAATCTTTCAGAGGCCGAGTTAATCGAAAGAAGTACTCAATATCTTGAAAGCCATCGGGATGGAAACGGTGTCGCGATGCGTATCGAAGTCGGATATCCGCACGACTATCAGTTTGATCATTTTCGTATCGTTGATACACCTGGCATCTGTGCCAAAGGAGGATTCGCAGAGCGAACTCTCGACTTCCTGATCAATGCCGACGGCGTCATCTATCTTCACAAGGAGGAACCATCTGAGAATACGCTTCACGATGCTCTGCAGAACGTCATACCGGAAAAAGCTAAAAAGCATATGCTTCTAGTGTTGACCCACAAATCAGGTCGAACTCAGCAGGCCAATAACGCCTTCCTCTCAGAAGCCCCGAAATGCTGTTCGCAGATTTCCAAAGATCGAATCTTTATCGTGGATAGCCTAACGGAGATCGTCCTCCAATCCATCTACGGCAAAGATATGAACCAGATCACTGATTTGTGCGGACAAGTCGAGGAGTGGAATCAGTGCATTGCGATGCCATTCATGCAGGCAAAAGGAAACTCAGCTGAATTCTTCGACCTTTTGGAGAAGCAATCGAACATGCGGAGCATGAAGGAGGAAATCCTTCGCATGTCGGAGAAGTCCTTGGGAATTCAAATAGAGACCCTCATTGCTGCCATACAGGAACTCTACGCGGAATTAGCGGAAGACGCCAAAATCCGTCGCGATGCGTATGGTCAGAAGATGAAAGATCCACAAATGTTCGCTGCAGCAATCGGAAGAGAAATGTATCTAATGCAGCAACTCGACGCTGAGTCAGGCAAGCGGATTAGAGATATACAGAAGGAATTCGATCTCGACCTTTCCACCCAGCGTTTCGCCGGAAAACTGATAAAGATCACTCAAGAAGCTAAAAACCAAATCGACGGGAAAGAATTTTCTTCCGGCGATACTGCTAAAACTGCCAATGATTTTTTGACGAAGATCAACCAGGATATTGACGACGATCTAAAAAAATTAGTTGAGGAAATCAAAACGACTTTTGGTCAGACTATTTTGGATATGGAAGTCGCCCTACAGGATGATTTTGAGATCACAGTTCCGAAGATTCCGCTCACGGAGTTGTTAGAACAGTTGAGAAAGGAGGCTACAAAGCCAGTTACAGTGAAAGTGAAAAGGAAGGACATCTGGAGTAAATTCCTACAGGCAATCTCAGGCGGCAATTGGGGAAGCGAAGAACAAATAGAGCAGAGGTTCAATGCAAAAGATTATTTTGACCAAGCGAGGACAACGGTACTCGCAAAATTGGAAGAAATTAAAATGAAAATAGCAGAAAGTGTTAAAGAGGCAATCAAGGATGCATGCAAACAATACAGAGCATCGGTTAGTGGAAAGCTGCATGACCGTCAGGAGTTCCTTAAGAAAATTGAGAGAGAACAACTTGAAAATGAGGCCATTCAGAATCGTTATAATAATGAATGTTCACAACTTAATGATGTGGAACGCGAAATAGAGAAATGCGCAAGAATCCGGGGGGATCTATGAATGACCACATCACCCACGATATGAAAATCGATTTCAACGAAGTCTTCCAAGGTGCCGCGGCAGACATCCATGCGTTGATCGCGAGGGAGAATTCTTCGCAATTGCTCGCGAACAGCTTGAATAGTTTGGTGCCCTTAAAAGTGGAAGTAATGAAACGGGGACTTGTTGCTATCCTTGAAGATAGGTTGGCAAATAGGGCTGAAAAAATAATTTCCACTCTGACTCCCCAGCTCAGAACTCGCTACTACGATGCGGGCGTTGAGAGTAAACTTGCCTCAAACTTTTGTTTTGATGAATGGACGCATTGGATTCCTTTTCTTGCGGAAGGGGTCAAAAACACGGGCTTCGCTCTGACGGCAGTTTTTGGTCTTGCCGCTCTCCTTGCTACTCTCAAGGAGCTAGGAATCTCCACGCTCAGAATTCCGCCCCACTCCGGAGATTACCCCAGCTCTCCAATTATTCTGTACACTTCGCTTGCCATCCTATCCGGAATCGTCGCATCGCACTCTGAAAAGATGCCTACACTGATGAATAAGGAGAGAGAAAGGGCCAGGGATCATGCTGCGGCTTATTTTCATAAGAATCAGATCTTATTTTTCGATTTTGTGCGTCAGACAGAGTCTGAGTTGGACCGATATATTGGAAAACTTCAAGATGAAGACTCTAAAACCGTATGAACGACGAAAACACACTCTCGAAAGCCGAGGCCCTTCGAGTAGAAACTGCTGAGGATCTCAATCAGATATTTGAGAACATTTTGCCATGGACCTTGGCTTCACAGAATCAGGGGGGAATCCTTGAGCAGCATACCGAGGAAAGTCCTGAGGCGATCGAGCAGTTTCTAAAATCCATATACCTCTTTAAAATCACTGAGGTTTCCGTCGCGGACGACAGCATCCAGGATGCTATTGCGCGCTCACTTGGCAAACGCCACCAATCTCTGGTGACGGCCGCATACCAATCGAACCTTACCCTTACTACTGTTATTGTGGGGCAAGGTGGAGGAGTGGTCAGTCTCTACCTCGGGGTCAGCGGAAAGGATAGCGCTAAGGATATTTTCATGCATCAACTTCAGGGGCTCTATCCAGGCAAGGGAATTGATCTCCAGCAAGAAAACGGTCATGACGGCATCCTGCATCGTGCGCTATCTGGCAAAGGGTTTGGCGGTATCATCACCGGGATTCCCCCAGTGCGTCTCGAAAATGAGCGTCAGTCGTTTGATCTGACCTCGGTGATTCGCAGTATGCATGGCCAGCCTTTTGTCCTCATGACAGTTGCCCGACCTGTTTCTAAGAAAAAAGCAGCTCAGCAGATCATGGAAATCATGAGCATTAAAGATAAGTGCCACTCTTTGGTAAAACGCACCGTGATGCAGAGTATGACAGGAGAGATTCATGAAGATGTGGGATACGCAGAGGCAAAGGGCAGTGGTGACAACAAAATCACAACTAAGGGCAGTAATGTTTCGGGATTCGCATCGGGCTCTGGGACCTCTGCATTGAACCTTGGCACGGCAGTTTCCTTCACCACTGGGGTAACTATGCCGTTTACTGCACTGATGACCTATACTGGTTCGGTAGGGAACACACTCAGCGGAACTCTTACCGTGGGTGGCAGTGTAGGACTCGCTGAAGCCCATGCCGAAGGCGATAGGACAAACAAGAGTACACTAAAAACCAATTCTTCGAATACAGGGTGGTCCAAGAGCATTGGAGAAAGTCTGCAACTTGAGCAACAAAACAGCCTGGCGATGGAATTGGAACTCATCGCCGACAGACTCATTAAGAGGCTGAGGATCGGATTGAATAGCGGAATATGGGAAGTCTTCCTTACCTACGCAACTGAATCCGATGTTTCATCCAGTATTCTTTCGGGGGCTCTGTGTGGGGAATTATTAAAGGCTGATCCTGAGGCGCTTCCCTCCAAAAATATAGCCCTTGGACTTCCGGACAATATTCCTCTCTATTTACCGAAAAAAACCGGCAGTGGAGAGCTGCTGAAGCGCAATCCACTTGTTTCCCATGTGTCAAGCGAGGAGGCGTCCATGCTGCTTTCGCCCCCTTTAAGTTCCGTGCCTGGTTTTGATGTCCGCGTGAAGCCAGGATTGAGCCTCACCGACAGCAATGGATCGGGATCTAAAAAGGCTATCGGAGCAATCTCTGAGCACGGTCGCAAGATTGATGGATCAAGTTTTTCGGTTTCAGAAGCTGACATCAGAAAGCATGTGTTCGTAGCGGGTCTGACCGGTTCCGGTAAAACCACCACCGTCAAACAGCTCCTCGCCAGTACAGATGTTCCATTCCTAGTTCTTGAATCGGCCAAGAGGGAATATCGCCGTCTATTAGCGGATGATCAATTTAGGAGCAAAGTCCGTATCTTTACCGTAGGGGATTCAAATGTGGCACCTTTCCGTCATAATCCGTTCTTTGTTCTGCCTGGCGTCTCTGCGCTGACCCATATCGATCACCTCAAGTCCATTTTCAACGCCAGCTTCTCCCTATACGGACCGATGCCATATCTCTTGGAGCAGTGCCTCCATAGAGTTTACCGGGCAAAGGGCTGGAACCTCACTACCGGCAACCATCACAGCGTTCAGATAAAATCGATATCAGACTGCCAAGACCACCGTTACATCTATCCGACGATACGTGATCTCATCAATGAAGTGAACCGATATGTTCTACAAGATACTGAATACCGCGGTGAGCTCCGCGATAATATTCGCAGCGCGATTGTCGCCCGCATGGAGTCGCTTGCCGTGGGTGCAAAAGGTTTTATCTTCAACACGCATGAGTTTGAGGATATCGGTAGTTTGCTGGAAAGCCGTGTTGTTTTTGAACTAGAATCTCTCGCAGATGATGATGACAAAGCTTTCTTTGTCGGTCTCATCCTCTCTCTGATCGCAGAATACAGGCAGGCTGCGGCCAGAAATGCCCCAATCACACAAGATGAGAGTTTGCGCCATATTCTCGTCATTGAGGAGGCGCACCGTCTCCTAAAAAATATCTCCACTGAGCGAACCAGTGAGATGATGGGGAATCCCAAAGGCAAAGCAGTCGAAACCTTCTGCAATATTATCGCCGAGATGAGGTCGTTCGGACAAGGGGTCATCGTCGCGGAGCAGATTCCGACGAAAATTGCTCCAGATGTGATGAAAAACACAAACACCAAAATCATCCATCGACTCGTTTCGGCGGACGATCAACGAGCTATCGGTGCCAGTCTCGGCCTTCCGGAAGCTGACTGCCACTATCTGAACCAACTCGCGACCGGATTCGCCCTGGTTCACAAGGAAGGAATGGCTCGACCCATTGAGGTATTCATAAACAGTACGCTCTCCAATCAACCGGTTCGAGATGATCTTGTCAGAGAGAGATGCCGCGATTTTGGTAAGAATGGAGAGGGCGAAAAAGGACTTTCGCAAAGCGAGCTGGAAGCAAAACTTGCACTTCACGAAAGCGGACTTTTGGACGATCCGACCCTTCCGATCATTACCAGGAGACTTTTGAATACCATATTTCTCTCGGAGAAGGAACTGGCTGAAGTTTTACCCGCTGCAGTCGCAGAGGTGCGAAGTGCTCATAAGAGCGATTACTTGCAGGATTCAACAGTCGAACAGGCACTAGAACATTGTTTTTTAAGAATTTTATTGTCCTCCTCGATGAATATGACGGGGGGAAAAACACCTTCGGAGAAGATTTTAGAGGATATTAATAGATTCTGGCATGAATCTAAAAAATTCGATCGTGCTCGTCTTGTTCACGGCCTTGGCGGTGAATCATGTATAGAGAAGGTCACTGAGTTCGCTGCCAAATCTGTTGCTTCGGAGCTAGGCGCTCAATCGGAAGGTTGTAATTTCTCGGATATTTTGAATCGCGAACTTCTTCTGAATGATGACTCGGCAATGAATAGCATTCGGGAATCTTTGCGCGATAAGGTTCTTTGAAATGAGCGAGATGACGTCATCTGCGGTCTCAGAAGCACCGTCCAGCCAGCCAGTTGGCGAGGTGAATCAGGAAGGACATACTCATGAGTCGAAGCCCAGCGAGTCACCTACTGCTATAGAGAATGGTAACGCAAAAATTTCCGAATATATCGAAAATGGATTGTCCCCAGAGCAAATCGACAATCGATTGGAGTCCCAATTGCAGAATCCTGAGGTGCAAAGAGAATTGATCAATGAGTTCAGCCCTTACTCAGAAAAAATAAATTCTTGCATCTCTACATTTAAAGAACTGCAGGTTTACACGAAGCTTGATTTGAAGGAATCTGTAATTGGTGATCGGCCATGCCTACTCTTAAAAATTGATCCAAATAGAACAGATGCAATGGGTCGGAATAATGTAGCGCGTACAGCTTCGGGGAGTGCAGCCATCGACGAGAATGGCGACTCGGTCAATTTACATCACATCGGCCAGAAATCAGATTCGCCACTGGCAGAATTGCCCGACCGTGTTCACAAAGAAAATGATAGTATCTTACACGACAAGTCAAAATCTACTGAAGTTCATGGCGAGGGAAGCAATTGGAATGAAGTAAGACCCCAATATTGGCGGGAAAGATCAACAACACTGTAGTTTTAGAAAATATGAAAAAACTTGAAAAACTATTGGCAACCCTGACATTTCAGCAGTCTGCTCCAGTCACTGATAAAGACATTCAGAGGTACGAACAGAATCTTGCTCTAAAATTTGGTTCCGATTACAAAGAATTCCTCTCCAAATATGGCTGTTTAACCGCAGGTTCGAACGAACTTTACGGTGTGTGTGGGGATAATGCATCAGTCCCGAGCGCAATTCACGCGACGCTCAGTGCTAGGAGGGATCCAAAGTTTCCCAGAGATCTTTTGGTCATTGGTGATGATGGAAGCGGTCGCAAGTTCTGCGTTGATTCCCACGACAAGGTTTTTGTGTGCGATAGAAATACATGCATGAAAACCGGCCAATCGTTTGAGGATTTTGCCGCCGAATGGCTAGGTTCCTGAACCTGAAAATAGTAAGGGGTTGTGATTTCTAGTCGAAATTTCAGCCATAATATTTTGGTAAGGGATTCTCTCCTTCCCTCCCACCTGAAGCCTTTTCGCAGCTGAAAGAATTTTTTGGTCTTGGACACTTGCTGTCCTGGAAAATGTGCGAGTTTGTGGGCATGAACCCTATCTCCGAGAGTGACCTCGAAATCATCACCAAAGCCAAGCAGGCATTGGAAACGGAATCCGTTGCCATGCGGTTGAGCAACATTGCTGGGGAGAAAATCAACATCCTCATGAAGAGGCTTCCAGATTCTGCTCAGAAGGCCATCAGCAAATCGGTTAATGTTTCCCTCGCAAAGGCTACGGAATGGGCATTCATGACAACTGGCACTAAGGCAAACCCCATCCTACGCTCCGATTGGATCCACAACGGAGCTCTCATCATCACCGGAGGACTGGGGGGGTCTCTGGGACTTCCCTCGACTCTCTGGGAGCTTCCCATTTCGACCACGTTCATGCTCCGCTCCATTGGGTGCATCGCGGAGGAGGAAGGGATGAGCATGGCAGATAAAAAGACACGTCTTGCCTGTGTCTCAGTCCTGGCAATGGGTGCCAATTCCCAGAAACTCCAAGGAGATGAGCTGGGATATTGGGTGACCCGGAAGATGATGGCGGGTTTTGTGACAGAGCTCATGGAATGGAGTGGCAAGGGGGCTGCTCCCGTCTTGGCACGGTTCATCATGACCACGTCGGCGAGGTTTGGACTCGTGATCAGTGAAAAAGTTGCCGCGCAAATGGCCCCTTTGGCTGGTGTAGTCACCGGTGCTGTCATCAATCACATCTTCCTGACCCACTTTCAGAGTGTGGCCCATGCTCATTTCGCCATTGAGCGCCTCTCCCTCAAATACGGAGAAGCTGCTGTGAAGGCCGCCTATGACGGACTGAAGGAAACTTCTCCAGCCGTTGCTTGAGATCGGAGAACACCAATCAATTAACAGAAAGAAAATATGAAAACGCTGATCAAAGTCGGTACAACCATCGGAATAGTCATCGTTGGCCTCGCCATCATTGGCGTCATCATAACGGCGGCCGTCAACATAGTGGTTGGGTTATTTACTGCCATAGCAGGCGGGTGCGTGCTGCTTGCGTGTTGGGCCATTCTGAAGGGATTAATAGGGCGATTTGGACAAACCCGTACCCCCCAATCAAACCCATGAAGAACTCACTCAAAAATGTTGGCAACATGGCTTTGGCCCTCGGAGTAGTAGGCATGGGGATAACACTCATTATCCCCTTTCTGATTTTCTCGGTCATCGCCGGACAACCCAATCCCCTTTTCGTAACGCCTAGATGGGTAACGAAGAGGAAGCATCACACGGGTGTTATAAAGGGGAACCAAATATGAAAATAGTGATCGGATGCGCAATGGCATGTGTGGCATTGGGTGTTGGCATTGTCGGGATCGTTTTAGTTTCTGCCCCTTACATGCGGGGAATAGAGCCATCACTACCAAAAATTAAAAAATGCAAAAAAGAAGACAGAAAGTAGTAACCAAGATTCCCACATACAGCCTTTGGGATGAGGTCTTTGACGGCTGCGTCCTCTTCCTTAAGGAATCCGCCAACAAGCTCGATCCCTATGTCCCCGGCGGAATGGATTACTGCAAAATCAATGTGATCGCTTTCTGCATCGTCACCCCAGTCGTGCTCGTAAGTTCCTTGGGACTCAACGCCTATCTCTTGTGCAAACGGAAATAACGAGACTCTCATGGCATTAGAAATCAGGAGCACCGATTCTCTACCACTGGAGCAGCATCTCAATACAGCAGCAGCGGCAATCCAGAGGCTCTACTCGGCGAAGTGCTCCCCCCTTTCGATTCCCAAAGCGCAATCCACTGGGTTTTACCAACTAGATCTTTTCACCCAAGGGCTGATTCCGGGGCAGATTACCGTCATTGCTTCTAGGCACTCAGAGGGAAAATCTACACTGGCAATGAATATTGCCGAGCACATTGCCGTTGATCAGAAAATTCCGGTCGGGATTTTCAGTCTTGGGTGCTGCGCGACACAGTTGGCTCAACGCCTGCTCCTTTCAAGGGCTCAAGTCAGCCCTGACCGCATTCGGAATGGATTCATGGACAAGGGCGATATTGCCCGTCTCGATGCAGCTAATAACGATCTAAAAGTGAGTAAGATCTTTATTGAAGATCCTGCGGAACTTGGCCTTCAAGAACTTCGAGATTGTGTGACTAGACTGATCCAAGAGCATTGCGTCGCCCTGATTGTCATCGATTATTTGGATCTCATGGGGGCGACTTGGAAGACCGGTGAAAATCGTGAGCGGGAGATCTATGAGATTTCATCGGGCATCAAGTCCGTGGCAGAGGAGTTCAAGATTCCGATCCTCGTGCTCGCTGATCAACAACTCAATGTCTCGGGTTTGGAACTCTCCGCACCCATAGCCCGCTTTGCCGATGTCGTTTGCTTTCTTGAGTTAAAGGATCCTCATGTTACGTCCCCTACTGAGGAGGTTGAGGTGTCAACACAGGGGAGCCCTCGGGAAGTCGTCAAAAGATTCCCTGCCTCGGTAATTATCGCGAAAAACCGCAATGGTTTGCTTGGAGAGGCACCGTTCGTATTTCTAAGTGAAATCGCCCGGTTTGAGTCCTGCTAGGCTGGCCATCACACTCAACTACTGGATTAGAAGCGGAAATCCTGATTCAATCTGTTCACATCAATGAAAAACGGTTCACCAGTAAGCAAGGAACAGTTGGATTCAGCCGTTATTGATACGCAGGATGAGCTTTACCATGCAGGATTTTGGAGCGAGGGAAGCAGACTTCTTCAAACGGAGATCTTCTGGTGCAAGTTTCCTCAGATTACAAATCCAGAAGCCTTGGGATTTTTCACGCACGGGACAAACGCCTTTGATTCGCTGATTGGAGTTGAGTCGGGTCACATCTACATACCGAAGTGGGTGCTATTTCATGGGCCTTGGCAGAATCGAGGATCCCTCCGAGATGTCGTCAGGCATGAATATGGTCACGCGCTTGCTCATTGGTATCCCAAGTTAATCCAGCAGGGGCCTCGATTCCGGGATGTCTTCGGTGGGGATTACTGGTCTGAAAATGAATTTGAGTACGATCCGGAGTTCTTTGTTTCAGAATATGCTGCAACGATTCCCATGGAAGACTATGCGGAGACATTCATGGTCTATCTACGGACGAGTGGGAGCTTGCCGGAGCGTTTTGCCACTCCTTCCATCAAACGAAAATGGAAATTCATCCGTGATCTGGGAAGAGTGATTTCCTCAGGCGGCAGCAGATGGTGAAAGAGTGAATGGTTAGCTATACAAACTCTCATCATTAATAGGACTTTCTGGCTGGTTCTTTTGTCGATAGGCAGTGTTGTCATCCCTTTGGTTACCTAAAGGTAGCCATCGGTCTTCCGCGTTGCCTTTCAACAAAATACCTGCGCCATAAAGTCCGCTTATCTCAGAGAGTTGGTATTAATAGCCGTTGAAGCAAGGCAGCAATGACGCTATCATTGATCGTATGCCAATGACCTTGGATCAAATCGTTGAGGAAACGCGGCAGCTACCTCGTGTGCAAGTGGCAGAGCTTGTCGATGCATTGACTCTGTCCCTCCATCAGGCAATTGAGCCTGCCGTTGAAGAAGCTTGGAAAAGGGAAACCTCCTGCCGTGTGCAGGAAATTATTGATGGGAAGGTACAAGGCATCCCGATGGAAGAGGTCAGCGAGAGTATTCGCTCCATCGTAGGCCGGTGACGCGGAGGAAAATGCAGTAGGATCGTTTATTTTTTCCCATTCCGTGCACTCCGTGAGCCCCGCGTGAGAATCTCAAATAATGATTCAACGTCGTTTCTTACTGCCACACTATTTCTTAAAATACTCTAAGTCGAAATCTCCTCCTGCAATCAAGTTGCCTTAACCTGATTCATCCCTGTGAATTTTCAACTTCTTCTCCGCGACTCTGCGCGAGATTGGTAATCTCTTATACCATCTCTCAGAGATAGTGGACTCTTAAGGCGCAGGGATTTTGGTGTGTGGCAAGGCGGAAGACCGATGGCTATCCGCAGATAACCAGAGGGATGACAACGCAGCCACATGCCAAAAGAACCAGCCAGAAATTCCAGTTATCTATGAGAGATGGTATTATACCGCAAACTGCACCGGAGAGCCTCCGACGGGCTGTGCGGCACGGAGTTTGGCAATGACTCGTGGGATGATTTCCAGGGCGCGGTCGATGTCGGACTCAGTTGTCGTCCGACCAAGCGAGAAGCGAAGGCTTGCGCGGGCCTCATCACGGGTGACGCCCATGGCAGTAAGGACATGGGAGGGGTTGATCGAGCCACTGCTGCAGGCCGATCCGGCGGAGCAGCAGAGCCCTTCCTGATCAAAGAGGAGCAGTGCTGATTCTGCCTCGATGCCTGAGAAGGTAAGATTGCTGGTGTTGGGAAGGCGTGGTTCTGCTGCCCCATTGCGGCGGACTCCCTCGATGGTGGAAAGCAAAGTCTGTTCGAACCGGTCGCGGAGCGCAGCGATGTGCTCAGGAGCTGTGAGGAGGGCTGCCGTGGCAAGTTCGGCTGCTTTGCCGAAGGCCACGATGGAGGAGACATTCTGGGTGCCACCGCGGCGGGTTTCCTCCTGACTGCCACGCAGAAGAGGTGTGTATCGGGCCTTGCGGTTCAAATAGAGCGCGCCGACCCCTTTGGGAGCATAAAGCTTGTGGGCCGAGAGGGAGACATACTGGGCCCCAACCGTTTCGAGATTGATCGGTACCTTCCCTGCGGCCTGTACGGCATCTAGGTGGAGCGGCACCTTTTTGCGTTTGGTGATGGCGGCGATTTCCTCAACAGGAAAGAGGATGCCGGTTTCGTTGTTGGCCCAGAGAAGCGAGACAACTGCGGTGTCGGAGGTGATGGCTGCTTCGAGTTTAACCAGGTCGAATTTTCCCTGATCATCAACGGGGAGCCAGGTGATTTCATAGCCACGGGTGGCCAGGTATTCACAGAGTTTAATGGTGGCGCTGTGCTCAACCGTTGAGGTGATGACGTGGCGTTTGTCCGGATCGATGGCGAGTGCGGAGAGGATGGCCGTATTTGTCGCCTCCGTGCCGCAGCTATTAAAGATGATTTCGGAGGGCTGTGCTCCCACAAGGGTCGCAACCTGCTCCCGGGCTTTGGTGAGAGCAGCGGCTGCACGACGACCCAACCCATAGATGCTGGAGGGGTTGCCAAACTCATTCCGCAGCCATGGCAGCATGGCATCGCACACCAAAGGATCA
>Ga0302198_10003051_pt1 | contig 17104 bp, 12 predicted proteins | sample II_Bog_N2_2_FD_193521 | JGI IMG/M metagenome (GOLD analysis project Ga0302198, IMG submission 193521) | Peat permafrost microbial communities from Stordalen Mire near Abisko, Sweden - II_Bog_N2_2 | ecosystem: Environmental > Terrestrial > Soil > Wetlands > Peat | place: Sweden: Abisko... | reverse complement strand
CTCGTTCGGCTCTTCGTTCAGATTGTCCAACACCGCCAGCGCCTCGTCCGGTAAATCCCACTGGCGCAGAATCTTGTAGATTGTGCCCGTCGAAAACCCCGCCGCCACCAGGCGGCGCATCACGCGGGCAGTCTCTTTCTCGTTCGCCGGCTTGCCCAGGCGCTTGCGGGCAAGATGCTCGCGCGCCAGAGCCTCTTCGTCGGTCTGGCCGTAGCGGGTTTCGAGAGTCTCGGCAATCACGGCGTCGTGGACGCCTTTTTGCTTCAGATCCTGCCGCACCCGCCGCTCGCCCAGCCTTTCGTTTTGCTGGCGCAGGCGGGCATAGGTCTCGGCAAACGACTTATCGTCCAGGTAGCCATATTCTTTGAGGCGGGCAACTACGGTGTGGATGGCCGCCTCGCCGCGCGCGCCCGGCTCCACGCGCTTCTGCATCAGCCGCCGCAACTCGGCCTCGGAGCGCATCTGGCGGCCCAGCGCCTTGACGGCGTAGTCGAAGAGGCCGGCTTCGTTGAGGAAGGCGCGCGGCTTTGACGATTTACGGGCGAATGGCATGATTTCAGTCCAGCGGGATCAGCAGGTTGAATCGTCGTGTGCGCCGCCAGCGATAGTGCTTGAAATCGCCATCGAGGGTAAGAATGTCGCCGACGCCGACTTGGTCGGCCAGATGAATGATGCAGGCGTCGGCAAAGTCACAGGGCGTATCGGCGTACTTTGCCATAAGGTACGCAATCTCTGAAGCGCAATCGCCAAGCCGCAAAGGAATTTTCAGTGCTCCTCGCTGCACATTCGTCAAAAGGGATCGAACGGCCGCATCGGCGTGGTCAAGAAGATGAAGAGCCTCCGTTATGCACGCTTCTGTGGTAACAAGCGGGCCGTCGATCGCCTCGTAGGCAGAACGGCAGCTATTGTGCTCTCGCTCGCGTTGGTTGAACAGAGCAACAAAGAAGCTCGAGTCGGCGAGGACTGGCGTCATTGTTTTCGTTCTTCAGGCCGGCGCCACCCTTTGCCCATGCTCTTCACGCCAAAGTTCTTCATGTGCTCTTTGTTGGTTGCTAAATCACCGGGACCAAAATCCACGCAGCCAATTCCAACCAATCGTGGGCGCGGTTTGGGTTTCTTCTGCTCGGCGGTATGCAGCAAAGACGCGCGAACAGCCTGCGATGCAGTCCAGCCGTTTGCACGCACCAGCAGCTTCAGCGCCGCCGCCGACTCTTTATCTAACCGAACCTGCACCGTTGCGCCCATAAGCCGATTGTAGTACAAATTCAGATCCTGTACTACACGCTATTCCATGTTCCCTGATTTCGTCCACTGATCCACCCACTCGTTCACCGTCTTCCACCACAGTTGCGAGTTCTGCGGCTTGAGCACCCAGTGGCCTTCGTCGGGGAAGTAGAGCATCTTGCTGGGCACCTTGAGGCGCTGGAGGGTGGTGAAGAGCTGGAAGCCTTCGCTGACATCGAGCCGATAGTCGAGCTGCCCGTGGATCACCAGCGTGGGCGTCTTGAAGTTTTTGGCCGACATCATCGGCGACCACTTGCGGTAGGGGTTTTCGCTATCCGGCTTGCCGTAATAGTCCCAGGGCTTGCCTTTGAACTCCCACTCGTTGAACCATAGCTCCTCGGTCGTCCCGTAGGCGGACTCGGGGTTGAACATGCCGTCGTGGCTCACGATGCACTTGAAGCGGTCGGAGTGGCCCAGCACCCAGTTGGCCATGTAGCCGCCGTAGCTCGCGCCGAGGGCGCACTCGCGCGTCTTGTCGATAAACGGGTAATGCTGCTCGGCGTAGTCGAGGCCGGTCATCAGATCGGTGAAGGGCTTGCCGCCCCAGTCGCCGTTGACGCCGTCGACGATGGCCTGCCCGTAGCCGGTCGAGCCGCGGGGATTGATCATGACGACGACGTAGCCGTTGGCGGCAAAGAGCTCGGCATTCCACCGGTAGCTCCACGCGTCGCCCCACGCGCCCTGCGGCCCGCCGTGGATCAGGAATTTCAGTGGGTATTTCTCTGCGGGATCGAAGCCGGGGGGGCGAATGATGAAGCCTTGCAGCTTGGTCTTGTCGGCGGCTGTGAACCAGAAGGATTCCATCTTGGGAAGGTCGAGTTGGGCGAGGAGGGCGTCGTTGAGGTGAGTGACGGGGTTGAACCAGGTACAGAGTCCCGCACAAATCCCTGTGGTCCCCTTTGGAGGATAGAATGCGACAAATCCCGCTTCGGCAGGACTGTCAACTCGCATTTGAGACGCGAGCAAGATAAACCTTTCGTTACTTCGTGCTTTATCATTGTCCTGGTTCGCAGGGTCACTTCCTCGGTTAGCGCTATTCGGAGGCATTTTGACTTGATGCAGATCACTAAAGCTTCCGCCGTACCCAGTTAGCCACCCGTATCCTGATTGGATGTCAACATTGTAGATATCCGTCTCGCCTCGGCCGTTAAGACTACTCGCGAGCGTGAAGAAGAGACGTTTGGAATCCACGCTCCAAATGAACTCCTCTACCCAGTTGTCAAAGTCAGGCAGGTCGCCGCTAGTGGGTAAGTCCTTGATCGTCTTCGCTGCGCGGTCGTAGACCATCAGCCGGAACTTGTCAGCCTCATATCCAGCCCGCGCCTGCGATCGCCACGCGATGTACTTCCCGTCGGGCGAGTAGGCGGGGTTGAAGTTGCCGCCCTCCGAATTGCTGACTGCCACCGGCTTGGCCGCCGGATTGGTCAGGTCGAGCGTAAAAATCTTTGCGCTCACGCTGGTGGCCGGCTCTGGATCGATGTTTTCAGTAAAGGCCAGCTCCTTCGAGTCCGGCGCAAAGGCGCATCCGCAACCGCCCCCCTCGAGCGAAAACGGCGGAACGTCGTGCGGATCGTTGGGCGTCAGGTCGCGTATCCCACCCCCCTCGACCGAAGCCAAAAAGAGGTGCGACCGCTTGTCGCCGGTGTAGTGGTCCCAGTGGCGATAGAGCAGGTGGGTAAAAATCTGCGCCTTCACCTTGCTGTCCGCCAGGGCCTCGTCACGGTCAGAGTTGCATTGGTTCCCCACTCCGCCGTCGTTCGGGGTGATCGCCGGGCAATCCGGAAATACCGAAGAAGTGAAAACCACGGAGTGGCCGTCGGGGGACCAGAGGGCGTTGTCGGCTCCGGTATCGATATTGGTCAGCTTCTTGGGGTTGCTGGCCATGCCGGTTGCCGTGTCAAAGTCCGCCAGCCAGACCTGCCGGCCACTCTCTCGACCGGAAAGGAAGAGCACGGAGTGCCCGTCGGCGCTGAACTGCGGGCCGCTGTCGCCTGGCTGGGCCACCGCGAGCGGTCTTGCCTCTCCGCCTGCAATACCCTGAATGAACAGCTCCGCCGTCTTGGTGTTCTGCCCCAGGTTTACGGTGGTCACGGAATAGGCCAGCCACTTGCCGTCCGGCGACACAGCGGTCTCGCCCAGCCGCTTCATCTTCATCATGTCCTCAAAGGTCATGGGGCGCTTGGGCGGGGCGGTCTGGGCCGCCTGGGCAAAGCAAAACGGAACGACGGCGACGAGGAATGCAAGCGAGAGGATGAGCGGGTATTTGCGCATGGGGTTTCCTATCCGCGCCGGAAATCGATCACTTTCGCGCGAAGGAAAAGTGTACACCGCAGACATCCATGGGAACCGGGCAGGCGGGGATTCGAGCAAAGCAATCGCATGAAGATGGCCGGCGGGGCAAAAGAGGTTCGCCGCGGCCTTGCGGGCTGCGGAAATGCGATTGGGACGCAGTCCCCGGATTCCGCTTCGCTTCATTTGGGGCTATTTTCGCATCTTCCTTCCGGGAAGAGAGCCGGAGCTTCTCCGTTTCGTCAAAGGAAGGAGACGGCTTCGACAGCAATGAACATTCATTCGATTGCCCCGATCCCTGCACAGATTTGCGGTTCGCTGCTCTCCGGTTCGATAGACTCAAAGAGACGATCGCCCACACCGGAGCCTGCTTGCACAACCAATCCGAAGAACGCCTCATCCGCCCCGCCCGCGCCATCCGCGGAAGCCTGCGCCTTCCCGGCGACAAATCCATCAGCCATCGCTACGCCATGCTGGGGGCCTTTGCCGAAGGCACGTCGCGCTTCACCAACTTCTCCACGGGTGCGGACTGCGCCTCGACCCTGGCCTGCATGGAAGCGCTTGGCGCCAAGGTCAACAGAACGAGCGACAATTCGGTGGCAGTCACCGGCGTTTCGGGCTGCGTGACGCCCGCCGGTCATCCTCTCGATTGCGGCAACTCGGGATCTACGATGCGGATGATCTCGGGGCTGCTGGCGCCACAAGAGGGCAGCTTTACGCTGGTTGGCGACGCATCGCTCTCGCGGCGGCCCATGGAGCGGATCCGCAAGCCGCTGGAAGAGATGGGAGCAAGGCTTAGCCTCACGGATGGGCACGCCCCGCTGACCATCGACGGCTCGACGCTTCATGCCATCGAGTACGCGACGCCGGTTCCCAGCGCCCAGGTAAAGACCTGCGTTTTGCTTGCCGGCCTGCAAACCGCGGGAACCACGACGGTGAGAGAAGCGCTGCGCACGCGCGACCACAGCGAACTGGCGCTGCGCGCCTTTGGGGCGATAGTGAGCCGCACCATCGATTGGGTGTCGATCAGCGGCCCGCAGACGCTCCACGCCATCGACGCGGCCGTTCCCGGCGATATGTCTTCGGCCGCATTCTTTCTGTGCGCCGCGGCGCTGTTTCCGGGTTCAAGCCTGGTGCTTGATTCGCTGGGGCTCAACCCCACGCGCGCCACGCTTCTCGATGTGCTTACCGCGCTTGGCGCGCGCATCCGGGTTCTCAACCTCGAAGAGAAGAATGCGGAGCTGGTGGGGACGGTGCAGGTTTCCGCCCCGCCTGAAGGCCTGGGAACGGCGGAGGTGAGCGGCGCTCTTGCCGCCCAACTGATCGACGAGTTGCCGGTGCTGGCAGCCATTGCCCCGTATACCAGCGGCGGCATCCGCATCCGCGACGCAAAGGAACTGCGCGTCAAGGAATCGGACCGCATCGCGCTGGTGGTAAAAAACCTGCGCGCCATGGGCGCCGAGGTAGAGGAGTTTGAAGACGGCCTCGATGTTCCCGGCGGCCAGACCCTGCACGGCGCGACGATTGACTCGGGCGGCGACCACCGCATTGCCATGGCATTCGCCGTGGCGGCATTGCGCGCTGAGGGCGAAACGCTGATTCAAGGCGCGGAGTCAGCAGCCATCAGCTTTCCGGAGTTCTTCGATCTGCTCGACTTGGTCGCGGAGCGGTAGAGGATTCTTGTGACTGCTATGGTCGTAGCCTTTAGATCTCATGAATTGGCAATGAATGATGGACAAGCGTGGACGATGACGTCCACGCTACAGCCGACCGGGAGGTCGGCGCTACATTCCAGTCATTGCTTATTCATGCGGTCACGGTGCAAGCTTCCAGCCATCCCACCCTAGCCGCAACAGAACGAAATGCAGGTCCTTCGACATCGCCGCGCTTCGCTCAGGACGACAATGAAGGTGGAGCACCCAGCTCGATTCCGATAGAAACAAAAGGCCCGTCCAGCTATTGAATGCTGGACGGGCCTTCTTCGTTGGTCTGATTCGGTACTGCTATTTGATTGCCGGAGGGGTTGTGGAAGGCACCTTGCCTGGCTCGGCGGGCGCGAGACCTGGCACCACCGGGACAGTGTTCACATTCCCAGTCGCGGCCTCGCTCAGGTTGATGCCGTAATGCTGCAAGGTCGAAGCGAGGATCTGATAGAGGCTGGCGCGATCCTTGGCGTAGGCCGCCTTGGCCGAAATCAGGTTGTTTTCCGCTGAGGCAACGCTGCGCTGCTGCGCCAGAACGAGAGCCGTGGTGGAAGCGCCGAGACGCAGTTTCTTCTGTTCGTCATCGAGACTCTGCTGGTTGTAATCGCGGGCTGCGATCGAGGCCTGAACCTGCGCCCGGTCGTTGGTCAGCGCGAACTGCGCATTCACGACCTGCATGCGAATCTGCGTGTAAAGCTGCTCAAGCCGCAACTCCGCCTGGCGGTACTCCATCAGCGACCGCGCCTGCACCGATTGCGCGAACTTGTTGCCGATAGGAATGTTAATGGTGAAGCCAACACCTTTGTCGGGCGCTGAGCTGTTGAAGGCGTTTTGAAGCGCCGTTCCATAACCGGTGGATAGGCCCGATGTACATTCCGTCCCGTAGAACTGCGAACTGCAGTTCGGATTGATCGATCCAGCGATGCCCGTTCCGGTCAAATACGCGAAGACATCGACTTGCGGCAGCAGGCCATTGCGCGCGCCCTTCAGCGTGATCTCGTCGTTCCGAAGCGTCAGCACAGCCTGCTCCAACTCCGGCCTCTGCTGAAAGGCTTCCTGCACCAGCGCCTCGACGGGCTGCGTCTCCTCGGGAATCTGCTCGATGCTCACGCGGTCGGTGGGGATAATGGCCGCCGCCACCAGCGCTGGATCGTTGAGGTTGCGTGCAATGGCCTGCTTGATGATCTGCTGTTGATAATTCAGGGCGAGTTGCGAGCTGATGAGGGACTGCTTGTCCAATGCCACGGACTGGTCGGCATTGAGCACATCGAGCGGCGCCATGGTGCCAATCTCCAACTGCTTGCGGTTGTCGCTGGCTACCTTGCTGCTCTGCTCGACGGCGCGCTCCTTGGCTTGCACATCTTCATACGCCTGCACGAGTCCCCAATAGATCGATTCCACCTGAGTGACGGTGTACATGATCTGCTGGCGGAACGAAGAGTCCGTAATGCGCCGGTTGTTCTGCGCCTCGTACATGAAGCGCTTATTCACCCATATGCCGGCTCCGTAGAGCAGGTGTTGCGTCACCTTGGCATTGAAGCTGGAGCTCAACTGCGGGCTGAAGAGCGTGGTGCCGTTGGTATTCGTGGCGTCGATATTGTTGAAGGCAAACTGGAATGCTGTACCTGTCACGAAACCCTGGTTGTAAGTAAAGTCATAGGTGTTCGTCCCGGTCTTTCCACCTGTAAAGAAGCTGGTGGATGGACTGGTGGCGCGATCAATCTGGATGGTCGATGAAACGGAGGGTTCCAGGGACTCAGGCTGCGGACCAGCGCCCTGCGTGGTCAGCGAAAGCCCGGCCGTGCCGGAACCCGCGCCCCCCGAGCCGACAGTCGTTCCACCTGGACCGCCGCCCGCAGTGAGTGTCGAGGAAGAACCGCCAAGGGTATTGGTAATGAGTCCGGCGGGCGCGCCCAGCGGGCCTGCCCCGGTACGGGTGCGCAGAATATCCGTATCGGCAATATCCAGGTCGTAACGGGCTATGGCAATGTCGTAGTTGTTCTCGAGCGCCAAAGCGATGGCGTCAGAGAGGCTGAGGTAGATCTTGCCGTCCTTGACCATGTCGGTGAGCCGCACCGAATTGGCAAAACTGGCCTTGGGAATGCTAGTCGGCTTAAATGTGTTGATCGGGTTTCCCAAAAGGCCGGCTGCCGGCCTGGAGAAATTACGCGCGGAACTGCGAAGGTCCAGGGGCTGGGTCAACACCGGCGCCGGAGCCGCAGGCAGATCGGAAGCCGCCTTGTCTGGAGCCGTTGCAGCCGTACCGGCCTGCTGGGCAAAACCTGAAGGCACTCCGGCCGCCAATGTCAGCATGACCGCCGCTATCGCGCGCAGCCGTTTGCCTGCCTGCCCGCGCCCTGCCTGATAGGCAAACTCGCGCGCGGTCTCGTCCTGCTGCTCGAACACACGTCTGTCGTTCAAATGCATGATTCCTCTCCACGAATTGCTGAGGCATGTGGGGTGCCATTCTTCAAGACGACCGGAGAGCCTCTCCGGACGCAAATTTGTGAAACGTCTGCGCTATTTTCGCTTCCCGCCCGGCAAGCGGGCTACTTTGCACTACGCACGCCGCACCCCGTTCGTTCCAGCAAGCCCGTTCTCTGCTTCTAAAGCTAAATCGAAGCGTGCGGGCTGGGCGTACCCGCCCGCGAAAGCTGAGTATACCCCAATGACGCTTTCCGCTCAGGGGAGGCGGCGTCAGGTAACCTAAAAGAAGCAAGGTTCGCCTGATCACACAGATTGAACCATTCCAGCAGAAAGGCCGCGGAACGGTCTAGCGTCTTTGGCGAGTTAGCCCCGCTGCGCGGGGTTGGCAAGTTGGCGAGTTGGCGGGCTCAAGCGATGGACGCAGTTTCATCTCCGCGTGGGCCGGCTAAGGCAGCAGATGACTGTTTCCTAGCAAAGCCCAGTGACAAATCTGACCCAATCCGCCGCGCACCTGGAAACCTGGAAGTTGACCCTGTCTTACGACGGCACGGACTTCCGGGGCTGGCAGGTGCAGCCCGGCGAAGCCACCGTCCAGGGAGAATTGCAGGCGGCTCTGGGGCGGGTCACCGGTGAATCTCCGCTGCCGCAAGGGTCCGGCCGGACGGACGCCGGGGTTCATGCGCTGGCCCAGGTGGCGAGCTTTGCGTTGCAGGCCCCCATTCCGGCTGAGAACCTGATGCGGGCGCTGAACCGGACTCTTCCCGCTTCGATTCGCGTACTGGAAGCGAGAACGGTACGAAGCACCTTCCATGCGCGACATTCGGCGGTCGCAAAAACCTACGAGTATAGAGTCTTTCGCGAGGCGCTCTGCCCGCCTTTTCTGGCCCGCTACGTGCTCGTGTGCCCCTGGCCCATGGACGTAGAACTTCTGCAAAGGTCCGCTGGGCTGTTTGAAGGCGAGCACGACTTCCGCAGTTTTGCCGCGACCGACCCGGACATGACAGGGCGCAGCCTCGATGCAGCGGCCACGGTGGAAACGAGACCCATGCCGAGGGCGGACTTTCAGGTTGAACCTCCGACGGCTTCAACGGTAAGGCGAGTTTTCTCCTCCTGCTGGGAAGAGCAGCAGTGCGAGGCTGGCCCTCTGCTGGTCTATCGCGTCAGGGGAAATGGCTTCCTGCACCACATGGTCCGCAACCTGGTGGGCACCATGCTTGACGTGGGCCGCGGCCAGCTCCATCTGGAGGACATTCCCAGGATCATCGCCGCCCGCGCGCGCTCCGCTGCCGGCCCAACGGCGCCTGCGAGAGGGCTATTTCTGCATTCGGTGGAGTACCCGAACACCGAAGAGCCTGCAACGAATCACTGATCTACTCAACCACAGAGCAAACTCCGGCAATTGAGGCTCCCTGCTACCCTGAAACCACCGGTATGCCCATCCGTCCCAATAATTCGGCCTTCTCGCGCGTCACGGCAGTGGCAACGCAGAGGCCGGTCCATGCCGCCTTTGCGTGGCTGCACGGCAATCCCAAGAAGATCATGGACTGGCAGATTGAACTGGTTTCGATGCCCGGTCCGCCCTTCGGTGAGCAAGCCCGCTCGGAGTGGATGGCGGCCCGATTTGACGAGGCCGGTCTGTTCCAGGTAAGCACCGACGAAGTGGGCAATGTCTTTGCTTGGCTGCCGGCGCCGGGAATCCCGCCGGAGAGCACCGGGCCGGTCGTCGTGATTTCGGCGCACCTCGACACGGTCTTTCCTGCCGGAACTCCTCTGAACCCTGTCCTGGATGGGGATCGACTGCAGGCCCCAGGCGCCTGCGACAATGGATCGGGCGTCGTTGGGATGCTAGCCATCGCGCATGCGCTGGTTGAAGCCGGGTTTGAACCGCCTGCGCAGCTCATCTTCATGGGCAATGTAGGCGAAGAGGGCGAAGGAGATCTGCGCGGCGTGCGGCAACTCTATTACCGTAGCCGCCTGGCCGGCCGCATTGCGGCGCATATTGTTTTGGATGGCCCAGGCGCGGAATCGGCGGTGACCCAGGCGTTGGGCAGCCGGCGCTTTGAGGTCACGATCAGCGGCCCCGGCGGGCACAGCTTTACCGACGCCGGCACCCCCAATCCCATCGCTGCCATGGCTTTGGCCCTTTCGGTCATTGCCGCAACGCCATTGCCCGATTCCCCGCGCACGACTCTCAACCTGGGCACCATTCACGGCGGCACGAGCGTAAACTCCATCCCGGAGAGCGCTCAGGCATCGATAGACTTCCGCTCCACGGACCCCGATCAACTGCTGCGCCTCGAAGTTGCGCTGCATCGCGCCGTCGAAGATGCCGTCGAGTATTGGAATGCTTCAGCGACCATGCGCAGCCGGGGGGTCTTGACCTTCACGGTCAAGAAAATCGGCGACCGCCCTGCCGCGCAACTGCCACCCGATTCGGCGCTGCTGGATACACTGCGCGCAGTGGACCGCCATCTTGGCCTTAAGACCGATCTTCGCCTGGGTTCGACCGATGCCAATATCCCGCTGTCGCTCGGGGTTCCGGCACTCTCAATGGGAGCAGGCGGCGATGGCGGCGGGGCTCACACGCTGGCCGAATGGTACTCCGGCAAGGATCGCGAGGCAGGCCTGAGGCGGGTGCTGCTGCTGACTTTGGCGATGGTTGATTGGGCCTCTGAGCAGTGAATTGCGATATCCGTTCCCGGCGCTCAACCGGAGAGCGACTCATTTGCCATGTCAGGTTCATCCGATGGTCTTTGCGACACTTTGCGCCGGTCCACGTCTATACCGATAGAGCGGTCCTTCTCATCGCTGAGCCTTTTAGTTGCGGTCTTTGACAGCTTCCGATGGCAGGCTTGGGAGATCCTCCGCCAGACGGGTTTGCCCGCCACTGGCTATACTGGTAGTTGCAGCAATCAACAATCCAGCTGCAAAGCTGGTCACCAAACGAGGTCATCGAACCCATGAAATTGCTCTTTGAACGGCTGCGTTCGCGCCGTCTCGCTTCAGTATTTGTGTTGCTTGCCACTCTCTCGGCTGCCATTGTGGCCGGTTCCTTCGCCGCTCACGGAGTCCGCGGGCAGGAGAAGCAGGCCGACAGCGCCGACGCCACACCTCTTAAAGTCGTCAATTCCACCGTTCCGCCCAACGAGTTCGTCAAGATCGCGCGGCAGGTTGGTCCGGCGGTCGTGAACATCAACACGCAGACCCTGCCCAAACAATCGGAAAACAAGGGCCACCGCAACCCTCACGGCCGCGTGCAGCCGACGCCGCAGAATCCTGGCGACGACGACCAGGATCAGGACCAGAATCAACAGCAGGGGCAGGGCCAAGGCAACTTCCAGGACTTCTTCAACAAGTTCTTTGGCGGCCAGATGCCGGGCGGGCCGGATGCGGAAGGCGGCGACGACGGCCAGGTTCGTGAGTCCCTTGGCTCCGGCTTCATCGTAGATCCCAAGGGCTACATCATCACCAACAATCACGTGATCGAGAAGGCCGACAAGATCTACGTCAAGCTCTCAACCGACCCTGACACTCAGGACCTTGGCCGTCCGGCGCGCGTGATCGGCTTCGATAAAGCCACCGATCTGGCGGTGATCAAGATCGACACCAGCACCCCGCTGCCCACCGTCAAGCTGGGCAACTCCGACACCGCCGAGGTGGGCGATTGGGTCGAGGCCATCGGCAGCCCCTTCGCGCTCTCTCAGACTGTCACCGCGGGCATCATCTCTGCCAAGCATCGCACCATCGATGGCGGCGCGCCGGGCCAGTTCCAGCACTTCATCCAGACCGATGCAGCCATCAATCCCGGCAACTCAGGCGGGCCGCTTCTGAATATGAATGGCGAAGTCATCGGCGTGAACACAGCCATCTACACGCAGTCGAACGGCTATCAAGGCATCGGCTTCGCTCTGCCGTCGAACACTGTGGTCGAAATCTATAACGACTTGATCAGCCCCAGCCACAAGGTGACGCGCGGATCCATCGGCATTCAGTTCCGTGAAGGCCTTTCCGGCGCGGTAAATCGCGTCTATGGGTTCAAGAACGGCGTACTGGTGCAAGTGGTGACGCCGGGCGGCCCAGCGGAAAAGGGCGGAATCAAGGTAGGCGACATCATCACCACCATCGACGGCCGCTCCATCAAGGACGGCGACGATCTGGTGAATGAAATCGCCAGCCGCAGGCCCGGCTCAACCATCCGCCTGGGCTACCTGCGCGATGGCAAGCAAGGCGACGCATCGGTCACCATCGGCGACCGCGACAAGGTCTTTGCCGATCTCGGCGGTCAGCCGGCAGAGAGCGGTAATGACGAGAAGGGCGATGCAGGCGAAGCCAAGCTGGGCATCGTCGTACGCGAAGCCTCTGCCTCAACCACCGCCAAGCTGCATACGCCAGGAGTGGTCATCCAGTCGGTGCGGTCCGGCTCATTCGGCGACTTGCAGGGACTTGCGCCCGGCCTGGTCATTGTTCGCATTAACAAACAACCCACCGCTACCAAGGATCAGTTCGATACTGTGGTGGGCAAACTGAAGACCGGCGACGATGTGGTCTTTGAAGTCATCGATCCGCGCCACCCAGACAGTGGACTCAACTATCTGGGCGGTACGCTTGAGTAGCAATCAAGAAGCGCCGGCTGCGGATTTCCCGCGGCCGGCGCTATTTCCCGCAAGCGTACCGATTTTCGATCCCTCTCGATATTTTGTTGTCGCAATGCGGGACATTCCGTTAAAATTATAGGAAATCGTTGAGTAATTCCGTTTCTCAAGGTGAATCCAGCGTGTTCATTTTCCGGGCCAGCGTAGCTTTTGTCTTTTCCGTGGCGCTGATGGCGTCAACGGCTATGGCTACGCCAACTCACCGGAGCCACGCCGGCAGTCACGCGCGCGTCTCCCACAAGGCGGCCAAGAGCCACAAGCTGCACGGCCAGCAAGCTATTGATCCGGCAAGGGTTACCGAGATTCAGCAGGCACTGATTCGCGAGCACTATCTAACGCGGGAAGCAAACGGCCAGTGGGACGCCACCACCGAGGCCGCGATGCAAAAATACCAGGCCGATCAAGGCTGGCAGACCAAGCTGATGCCTGACTCGCGCGCCATCAAGAAGCTGGGCCTTGGCCCCGACTACTCCAACGCCATCAACGCCAAGAACTCCTCCTTCGGCGAGCCGCCCCCGGCAAGCACCATTCCTCCTGTGCAGTCAGCGGGATTTGCCGACGCCGCCGGGGTTAACCATTGATAGAAACTCGCCGGATACAGTTTTCCTGATCTGGTCTGAGAGTTCTGCTACTTCGGGTCCCTCCCTTGAACGCAAGAATGGCCGCCCATGGGCGGCCATTCTTGTTTGAGTACTGTTCAGCACAAGATCAGAAGTGGAACGTCGGCATCCCCGTCAGCAGGAATTCGTAGCGCGGGCGAAGCGTGTCTGGGCCGGACGTGATGGTGGCGTCCAGGTGAATCAGCGAATCGTCCTTGTCATACTTCGGCCACGGCGGCAGTCCCGGACCATTGGGGTCGCCTGTTTTGGCGAAGTTGGTCCAGTAGCCCATCATCTGCTCGCTCAGCTTGCGATCCTCGGGCCGGACGGTCTCGCCGGGCCGCGTGTCGAGCGTGCCGAAGACGTACTCGATGTCGTCGGAGTGGAAGGCGAATGTGCCAGGGTGGTACTTGCTTGGCAGAGCGGCCAGCTCGAAGTGGTAGCGATAGACCGGCGAGTCGCCCGTCTTGCGATGCGCCTCGATCCACTTCCAGGTGCCAAAGGCGATGAAGGCGTCGCTGCCGTAATCGATGGCCGCGCGCAGCGCCTGCTCATCGGTATCGCCGGGATAGAGCTTGAGGAAATCCGCGGCGCGTTCTTTGAAGAGGCCGCTCGCCATTCCCTTGTACTGGCTTGTGGTCATGCCGCGCATGCCAAAGAAGCTGCCTTCGTCGCGATTCCAGCCGGCCAAGAGCGGGAGATGAGCCTGTTTTCCGGCGGCATAGGTGTCAGGCACCGGCTCGGTCAGCAGCTTCCCGTCGATTACCGGCGGAAAGCCTTCCCTGCCCTTGGCTTTCACTCCCGCGAGGATCTTCTCGGTGGGAAGCGCACGCAGTTCCTCAAGCGACTTGACGCCCAGCCCATCCACCCAGGCCCCGTCCTTCTTTTCGCGCGCGTCCAAATTATCGGTGGGCAGCACGTCGCTGAAGGCCGCGCCGCTCTCGCCAATGGCCTTGTGAAACAATCCCTGCGCCGCAGGCGAAGCCATCAATGTGCTCACTGCAAACGAGCCTGCGCTCTCGCCAAAGATGGTCACGTTGCCCGGATCGCCCCCGAATTTCGCGATGTTGGCCTTGACCCACTGGAGCGCGGCCACCATGTCGAGCAGTCCGTAGTTCCCCGTAGCGCCGTTGGCCTCTTTGGCCAGGTCAGCCGTGGCCAGAAAGCCAAAGGGTCCCAGCCGATAGTTGATGGTGACCAGCACCACGCCCTTGGTGGGCAAAAAGTCGCCGTTGTGGCGCGGCTCGGAACTGCCGCCTCCCGCATAGCCGCCGCCGTGAATCCAGAACATCACCGGCAGCTTGCTCTTGTCCTTTGCATCGGCGGGGGCATAAACGTTCAGGGACAGGCAATCTTCGCTCTCGCCGCTGTCCTGGAAAATCATGTCGTCAAAGACGTGGCCCTGTGCGCAATGCGCGCCAAATTTGGTGGCATCGCGCTGGCCCTTCCATTTGGCCGGCGGCTGGGGCGCCTTCCAGCGCAAATCGCCGACCGGAGGGGCCGCGTAAGGCAACCCCAGGAACGCCTTGACCTTGCCCTCATTGATTGCCTTGCCTTGCGCCTTGCCCTGAGCGGTCTTTACCGTCAGTGAATCGGCGTATGCAGACGTGCCTATTCCCCATGCAAGCCCCGCAAGCGCAAGAGCGCACACCACTTTCATTCCCAATTGCATTGCAAAAACCCTCCGCTGAACACCTTATCAGGACGGGCTGGTGGTTGGCGGAGCTTCAAGATTCGCGGAGGAAGAATCAGCCATCGACAGGCGTTAGGCTCCGGTCCGAGTCGGTCGGGAGGTTCACCCCCCGAAGTAATGCCAAGCTCCCTCGAATTCCGCCAGCGACTTTGGGTGTATTCCAGGAAATGTCGGATGCTGAAAATCTCGACCGAACCTATCCGGTTCCTCGGCCAGAACCGACCCTGGCACAACGAAATATTGCACTTCCTCGCCGGGCTTGTTAAGGAGAGCGAAAACGTACCACTGTTTCGGCTCTATGTTCGCGGGCTTTATGGGGAAATAGTTCCTTCTTCGGAGAGCCTTTACCTGAATATTGAAGCTCTTCCCGGTCTGCGCATTGTGAGCGAATAGGTCAATCTGCTTCGCATTGCCAAAAGTAATAGACGTTTGTAGCCCCCGTTTCAGGAGTTCCGCAGCTACAAACAACTCACCTGCAAGGCCTGTCATCTGACCATCTACACGTTGTTTTTTTGAAGGTAACGCTTTGTTCATAGCGCTCGACCTCTCAGCGTTGCTTGATGGATGGAAGCACTTGACTGCTCTCCGTCGTCCACGGACTTGATTCGGAAACACGCCGTCCTACGCGAGGCGTAGTCGAATACTGCGCGGAAATCCGCACGCTCCAGCTCAGGATAATCGGCGAGTATCGTCTCTTCGTCCACTCCGGCCGCCAGCCAGCCCAGAACGTCCCAGACCGTAGTGCGGAGGCCGCGGATACAAGGCTGGCCCGATCGCTTCCCTGGCTCGATTGTGATGCGCTCATCCATAGCAGCCTCACAGGTGATCATACCGCCGCCAGTCAGGAAAATCATTCACCCAGCTCAGGAAATCTCCGGCCCCAGCAGGTCGGCCATGGTCTCGCGGCGGCGGATGAGCCGCGCTTTCGCGCCCTCGACCAGCACCTCTGCCGGACGAAGGCGGGTGTTGTAGTTCGAGCTTTGCGCCATGCCGTAGGCTCCGGCGTCGAGAATCGCGATGAGGTCGCCCGGCTCGATGGGAGCGAGCTTGCGGTCGTGAGCGAAGAAGTCGCCCGACTCGCAGATCGGCCCCACCACATCGACGATCCTCGACTTCCCTTCCCTTGGCCGCACGGGCACAATCTCGTGGTGAGCCTGGTAAAGCGCGGGGCGGATCAGGTCGTTCATTCCCGCGTCGGTAATCACGAAGGTCTTTTTGCCGTTGCGCTTTACCTGAAGGACGCGGGTAACCAGCGCCCCAGCCTGGGCCACAATGAAGCGCCCCGGCTCGATCATCAGGCGGCCCTCAAACCCCGCCAGAGACTTCTCTATGGCGGCGGCGTACTCCGCCACTTTGGCAGCGGCGTCAAAGCTGCCCATGTGATAGTCGATTCCCAGGCCGCCGCCGGCATCGAGTGCGGTGAGCTGAATGCCCGCGCGCTGCAACTGCCGCGCCAGCTTTGCGACACGCTCCATGGCTGCCCCAAAGGGGTCGGCTGAGCGGATCTGCGAACCGATGTGCACGCTGACGCTGTGCGCCTCAAGCCAACGGTTGCCCGCCGCTGCTTTATAGATGGCCCGAGCCGCCCGAATATCCACGCCGAACTTGTGCTCGCGCAGGCCGGTGGAAATATAGGGATGCGTCTCCGCAAAAATGTCCGGATTGACGCGCAGGGCAAAGCGCGCCTTCTTCTTGAGCCTGGCCGCACGTTTGCCCAGGAGTTCCAGTTCTGCTTGACTCTCGACATTGAATTCGAGGATGCCCAGGATGAGCGCCTGATCGATCTCCTCAGGCGTTTTGCCGGCGCCCGAGAAGACCACACGGCCCACGGCTTCAGGCGCGGCAGCCATCACCCGGGCCAGTTCACCGCCAGAGACGATATCGAAGCCCGCGCCGCGATCGGCAAGCAGCTTGAGAATAGCCAGCGCCGAGTTGGCTTTGACCGCGTAGCAGACCAGGTGCTCGCGGCTCGCGAAAGCCTTCTGAAACAGGCCCAGCCGCTCGACAATCTGGTCGGCCGAGTAAACGTAAAGCGGCGTGCCGTGGCGCCTGGCCAGGGCGTCGAGCGAAACTTTGCCGCAATGCAAGACGCTCCCTGACTTTGGGTGGTGAAAGGGCCGCGAGGAAGGAGCCGAAAGCAGGGTCAAGATGGGAGTCCAGAGAAGGGCGTTCTCTTGAGCCTACAGCATCTCGCGCAGGATTTCACAACCCACTCTTGTCCAATACAAGATGAGCCTGAAGGAAGACATTGATTCCAATACAAGATGAGCCTGAAGGGTCAGTCATGCTGGGTAGTGAACATCCGCATGGTTCGAGCAGAAGAGTTGAGTTTGGAGTCGATTGGCCGTTTTGTCACGGGCAGCGAGGATATCCGGTTTGAGGCCGAAGACCGCCAGCAGCTCTATGGCTGGGTGGAGCAGGTGTTGGTTGGACAGCAATACGCTCGGCTGGGCAAGG
>Ga0302198_10003042_pt1 | contig 17127 bp, 14 predicted proteins | sample II_Bog_N2_2_FD_193521 | JGI IMG/M metagenome (GOLD analysis project Ga0302198, IMG submission 193521) | Peat permafrost microbial communities from Stordalen Mire near Abisko, Sweden - II_Bog_N2_2 | ecosystem: Environmental > Terrestrial > Soil > Wetlands > Peat | place: Sweden: Abisko... | reverse complement strand
CGCCATTACCTGTACAGGTTATCGACCGCGCCCTATGGTGTGCAGCCGCACGAGGCGCGCTACATCACTGCCTGGCCGCGCGTTCTGGACCTGGATGCGATGAGCGCCGCGTCGCGGGACCTGCTGGGGCTACACGATTTCGCCGCGTTCTGCCGTCATCGCGACGGTGCCACCACCATCCGCGACCTGCAGCGGCTGGACTGGTCGCGCGAGGGCGATCTGATCACCGCTTATGTCACCGCCGACGCGTTCTGCTGGTCGATGGTGCGGTCGCTGGTCGGAGCGCTGCTGGCCGTCGGCGAGCACCGACGCCCGGCCACATGGTGTCGTGAGTTGCTCACTGCAACGGGCCGGTCCAGCGACTTCGCGGCGGCGCCGGCAGAGGGATTGACACTGGTCAGCGTCGACTATCCACCCGACGACCAGCTCGCGGCACGGACGTTGATCACCCGGGATCTGCGCTCGCCTGGCTAGAGCTTGCCGACGACGAAATTCGCGGCCTGGCTGGTCATCCCGGGCACGTAGCTCAGGTGCGCATTCCACTTGTTGCCGTCCGAGCAAATCGGGTCACCCTGGTTGCACAAGTCGATCGTCTTGGCTTCGAAATTCGGGCTCAGTGCGCCCATCAACCCACCCGCCCGGCCCGACGGATTCCCGAACAGGGCGACCGCGGCGACGTGATTGGCCGCGTCGCCCGGCAGCGGTTGTTGGAAGCCGAGGCCGGGCACCGGTGCGGCGGTGACGATGTCGATGACGGCGGCACCCTGTGAGTACCCGCCGAGCACCAGTTTCGTGCTGGGGCAATTAGTCGCCATCTGCTGGACGTGTCCGCTGGCGTCATTCGCGCCGTTTGTGGCGAGCAGGAAGTTCTTGTCCGCGGGGTAGTTGACCCCGTATGCGCCAACGTTTCTCCTGGTCTGATGGCGCAGTGAGTCGACGAAGGCCCCGCCCACCTTCCCGACGCCGGGCGGCTCGTCGGTTCCGCGGGCGAACACCACCTCAACGTCCGGGCACCGCGCCCAAGCCTCGGGGATCAGCGGGGGCGCAATCAACATCGAGGTCGCTGCGATGAACGCGGCCGCCGCCAACCTGACGAATCGGCGTGCCGACGGCATGATCGCGGCAAAACTCATCCCGCGATTTTAGGGCTTACTGGCAGCGCGTCAGTGGAACGCCGCGACCAAATCTGGGGCCGGCGGGGTCGAATTATGTATCGACGTGCCAGGACCGGGCACCTGCTGCGGACCGGGCAACTCCGGTCCGCCATACCCGGGGGATCCGGGGCCGGGCGTCTGTATCGACGGCCCGAAACCGGGCACCTGCTGGCCGGACCCGGCCAGCAGCTTGGATGCGACGAAAGCCGCGGCCTGGGTGGTGTACACGGGGACGTAGCCCTCAGTGTGTCCACTCCACTCATTGCCCTGACCCGCATGGCAGATCGGGTCATTGGGATTGCACAGGTCGATCGCCTTGGAGGCGAACAAGGCGCTTTGCGTCGTTATCGACCCACCGGCGCGGTCGGCCACATCGCCGAAGACGACGACGGCGGCAACGTTGTTCGCGTATTCCGGCGGTAGCGAGCTGCCCCAGTTGATGCCACCGATGGGCACCCCGCTGACGATGTCGATCACATCCGCGCCCTGCGAGTAGCCACCCAACACGATCTTCGTGTTCGGGCAGGATGAGGCCATGGATTTGACGTGTGAAATCGCGTCGTTGGCACCGTCGCCGGTGTGTATCTGCAGCTTGCTGGCGGCGTAGTTGACCCCGTAGGTGGTGATGTTCATGCCGTTGGTCTGCTGGCGCAGCGAGTCGGCGAACGCATCGCCCACCCGGCCGAGTCCTGGATCCTCGTTGGTGCCGCGCGCGAAGATGACCTGAGCGTCCGAGCAGTCGGCGTGGGCGACCGGGGTGGCGCTTGGGGTTGCCAACAGTCCGGCGGCCGCGACGAGGGCGCCAGCGCCCAGCCCGACCCAGCGACCGGTTGACCGCGCGATGCCCGCCCGAGGGGCCTGAATTCTTGGTGTGCGGTTATAGATCACCCCCAAATTTTACCCAAAGCCGATCGGGACGAAACTCTCGTGACCTGTGGATGAACTGAGCGCGGCCGCTGGCTCACCGTCTAACGTGAGCGGAACGGATTCGCGGAATATGGGGGGTCAGTGCCGCGCCAGCCCACGACCTGGCTGCACGTCAGCGGTTACCGATTTCTGCTGCGCCGCATCGAGTGCGCGTTGCTGGGTGGACAGAGCCGCGCGGCGGGCGAAGTGCTGCGTGCGCGGACGGCGTCGCTGACGGTTGGATGTGTACTGGCGACGGTTGCCGTGCTGGCTTGCGGATTCCTGGCAATGTCGCGGCCACAGGCACGGCTCGATCAAGCCAAGATCGTGATGGGTCAGGAATCCGGCGCGCTGTACGTGCGGGTGGGAGACACTTGGCATCCGGTGCTGAACCTGGCATCGGCGCGGCTGATTGCGGCGACCGAGGCGAACCCCCACCCGGTGCGAGAGTCGGAATTGGGACGCACCAAACGCGGCTCGCTGCTGGGCATCCCGGGTGCGCCGCAGCTTCTCGGCGCGCCGATATCCGCCGATGAGTCGACCTGGACGATCTGCGATACGGACCGCGATGCGGCAACGACGATCGTCGTCGGCCGCCCCGCGGGGTCGTCGGTCCGTCGGCTCGAGCCGGACCACGCGATGCTGGTGACAACCGGCTCGGGCTCGCCGGCCTACCTGCTCTACGACGGGCGGCGGGCTGTGGTGGATCTTGCAGACGGTGCGGTTGTGCGTGCGCTGAGGCTCGAGGGTCGCGCTCCGCGAGTTGTCTCGCGGACGTTGCTGAATGCCATCCCGGAGGCTGCGCCAATCGCGGCGCCGCGGATTCCGGGCGCGGGTGCCAAGGCGGCCGGGCTGCCCGGATTTGCGGTCGGCAGTGTGCTGCGCATCACGCGCGGTGATGGTGACGAGTATTACGTTGTTTTGGCCACCGGTATCCAGCGGATCGGAGCGGTTGCCGCCGATCTGCTGCGCTTCAGTAACTCGCGAGGCATGACCAACTTCATCACGGCGGCACCCGATGTGATCCGCGCCAGCCCGATCGTGGGCGCACTGCCGGTGGCGACATTCCCCGACCGACCGCCACGCGAGGGCGGTATGGACGACGCCGCTACCACGGTGTGCGCTGCGTGGGCCCCTTCGGTACCCGGGCCCTCGGGCCAAGCCGGCGTCGCGTACCTGGCGGGGACCGGCCTGCCGGTGCCACCCGGGCAGGTGCCGGTGGCCCTGGCACAAGCCGATGGCAATGGTCCCGCGCTGGACGCGGTCTACCTGCCACCGGGACGCAGCGCTTACGTGCGAGGGAGCGGGCGAATCGGCACGCGATACCTCGTCACCGACACCGGGGTGCGGTTTGCAATCCACGACGATGACGCAGCGCACGACCTCGGGCTGCCGACGGCGGCTCTGGCACCATGGCCGGTGTTGGCGACGTTGCCATCCGGACCGGAACTGAGCAGGCAGAATGCCTTAGTCGCCTGGGACACGATCCCGGGGCCGTCGCAACCCACCCTTGGCTGCACCGATGGTCAGCGCTGTTAGCAGCCCAACCAGGCAGATCGCCGCACCGCCGAAGGCCGTGTTTCGCGCGTGCGGATCTGGTGGCCTCGGTGTCGCCGCCGTGGTGATCGGCACTGATGCCGAGCTTGGTGTGGAGGTGTTGGCGGCCGGGGCCAAGTCAGTGCTGACCGCGGCGAGGGCGTCGACCGTGCCGTGGCCGACGAGCGCATCCCATCCGGCGGCCGGATGGTGCGCGGTCGACTCGATGCGCTGCATCACCTGCCGTGCGGTCAACGCCGGAAACCGCGCGCGGATCAGCGCGGCAACGCCGGTGACGATAGGCGCGGCGTAGCTGGTGCCGGATACCGGCGCCGAACCGAGCGAGGTCGCCCCCTCGCCGGCCGCGGCAACGTCTACCCAGGGTCCGGCAAGAGTGAACGCCGACGGCGCCCCTTGCGAGTTCACCGAACCGACGGTCAAGACATAGTCGTCGTACCAGGCCGGACTGACCGCAACCGTCGCCGTCTCCCACGACGCGTCGGGCCGCTGCTGCGGACACTGCGCGGCGCCGCCGGTATTGCCGGCTGCGGCGACAACGACAGCGTTTTTGATGTCGACCGCGTAGGCGAGTGCGGCGCCTAACGCCCGGTCGTCGAGCGCCGACCCGACCGGAACGCACGCAACCGACGAGATGTTGATCACCGACGCGCCGAGGTCTGCGGCCGTCCGAACGGCTCTTGCCATGGTGTTGACATCACCCATCCCGGTGCCGGACCCGTCGCTGGCGGGAGCGAACTTCGCGCTTGACTGGCGGACGCTGATCAAGGTGACCTCCGGCGCCACGCCGCTGAAGCTATCGGCTTTGGGATCCGGTGTGGCCGCGATTATTCCGGCCACCAGGGTGCCATGGACGTCGCAATCCTGGGTGCCGTCGCCGGTCGACACGTAGTCGCCTCCGGCGACAACCGCGGGCAGCCGGGGGTGTCGCGAAACGCCGGTGTCGATGACCGCGACGCGCTGGCCGGCGCCGCGGCTGAGCTGCCACACCTGCGGCAGGTCAAGGTCCGTCAGCTGGTTTTGCCCCGGTGCCGAATTCGCCTTCAGAACAGCGCAAACCTCACGTTGCGTGGTCGGCTGTGGTGGGGCCGGCAACGCGGGTTTAGGCAACCATCGATCGTCGATCCGAGGCGGCGAAATCGCTTGCGCCGAGGGTGTTCCGAAGACAGACAGTCCGGCTAGGGCACATACCATCAGCAGGCGTACCGGGCGTGCCGCGGTCAACTCGGACTCAGACCGAGAACTGTGCTGTAGAGACCGGATATCCAGCAGGTCAGGGGCACAATAGCGACCAGCGCCACATACTCCAGTAGATCGAGGCTACGCCGCACTACGGGCGAGAAGGACGTAGCGGAAACGACGAATCCGAGGTAGATCGCGGCAGCTGCTAAAGCTGCCGTCGCCGCGGCTATCCACGGACCGTGCTCGGGCACGCCGACCGCCGCGACTGCGAACGTTGTTCCGATAGTGAGGATTCCAGAGATCGCGTACACGGGCATCCTTCTGCTGTCATGGCGCGCGCGCAGCAGCAGCAGCGCACCGACGATCGCGGCGAAGGCGATGCGGTCGGTGCGCGAGGCGCCTGCAAGTGCGGTGGCGACGGCGCCGACGGCCGCTGCCGATGCGAATGCAGCGAGCAGGCTCGCGAGCCAGCGATCAGCACGAATGGCCTTCGCGGTCAGAGGCTCCCTTTCGGGCGCTCGTTCTGGCGCGGGGGGATCCGGGTGCGGTGCGGGCGGCAGCTGCGGAGACAAACCCGAGAGGACGATTGACACCCGCCCGGCCAAACCGAGCAGACCGAGGGATATCAGCGCGCACGCTGAACTGATCGCGTGTAGCGGAGCGGCGGTGATGACGGCTGCCAATGCGCCCGCCGCGATGACCATCGCGAAGCAAGCCACGGCGGTCAAGATGACAACCCCGCAACCCGCTACACGGATGGCTAACACCGAGGTGACGGCCGCCGCGACCGAGGCCAGCAGCGTACTGGGGGCGCCCGCAACGCCGGGAACCGCCAGAAAGCCCGCAGTCGCGGCGAACCCGCTGGCGATCAGGTTCAGCGTGAGCCCGGCGATCCCGCTCCGATATACCCGGTGCGCGACCATTGCAGCCAACAATGCGACGAAACCGGCCAATGCCGCGGCCGCAGCGGTGCTGCCCAAGCTGTGAATAGCGCTATCGCTGAACGCATTGCGAATCAGCACTAAGCACCCCACGCAAGTGAAGCCGCACGCGGCCACCGCCCCGTTGAGCTGGCCCGCTTGTCGGCTCCATTGGCGGGTTTTCGCATCGACCGTTGCCGACACGGCGTCCGCCACGTCGTCGTAACGCGGATCCGGTAGGGGAGTGGTGCTCTGGCTGAGAACCAGAATTGCACCGTCTCGGATACCGTTCTGCGCCAACGTCGCCGACGCCGGCAGAGCGGACGCGCCGGGAAGGGAAAGCTGGTAGCGCTTGGCCGCCGGATCGCCGAACCTGTCGCCGCCGTGGGCATCCAGGATGTCGACGATCTCCGGGACCAGCTCGGCGACCGGCAACCCCGAGGGCAGAACCAGGTCGACGACGGCGTTACCCGCATTAACGGACACGCGGCGCAGCCCCGGATCTGACGCAGACAACATTGCAGACAAAAGTGGTCCCCCCAGAATCGGATAGTCACCACGTTAGCCAGTTTTCGCCTCCGCGATATCCGGCCGTCCACAGCTGACTTGCGGCCGGTTCCGGTGCTGCCTAGCGTCGTCCAGCGGTGGGAGGGGCCGGGATGACGCAGGTTTTCATACCTTTACGAAGGGGGTTGCCGGCCGGGTCGGCAACCACGGATATCGCCGTTGAAGCGCCGCCCGAGCTGCCGCCGGCATCGCAGGCCCCGCTGCTGCGGCTCCTTCCGGTCGCTCTATCCGCCGGGACGGCAGCCGTCATGGCGGCGGTCTTCTTTTCGCGGTCGGCAGTTACCCAGAACCCCACATTCCTGGCGTTCCCGGTGATGATGCTGCTTTCTGTCGTGGTGACCGCGGCAGCCCGACGTGGCCCGCAACGGGGTCGCGGTATTGAGGCCAATCGTCACGACTACTTCGAATACCTGGCCGCGCTCCGTGAACGCGTCACTGAAACGGCTGCGGCACAAAGCCAGTCATTGGGACTTGATCATCCTGACCCCGACACGTTGTGGACGTTGATCGGCGGCCCGCGGATGTGGGAGCGGCGGCCCGGCGACCCCGACTTCTGCCGTGTCCGTGTCGGCGTCGGGGCCGTCGCGCTTGCCACGCGCTTGGTGGCTCCGGAGACCCCGCCCGTTGAGCAGTCAGACCCGGTCACCGCTGTGGCGCTGCGTGGCTTCATCGAGACACATTCCACGATCGCCGACGTGCCGATCACCGTCCCATTAGCTGGGACTGCCGAAGTGATAGTCGACGGGGATATGAGCCAGCTGCGTGGACTGCTCCGCGCGATTGTCTGCCAGTTGGCCGTGCTGCACGCGCCGGGCCAGTTGCTGATCGTCGGCGTGATCGGCGATCAAAGTCGGACCCACTGGGACTGGCTGAAGTGGCTGCCGCACAACCGGCATCCGACCGCCACCGATGCCGTCGGGCCGGCCCGGATGGTGTACCAGAGCCTGGCGGAGGCGCAGCGGGCGCTCACTGGAGCACGACCGGCCCAGGTGGTGGTGATTGTGGATGCGGAGAAGCGCGCGACTGCTGACGCGGTCGAGGGCATGACCATCCTCGCGGCCGACACCGGCGGCGACGGCCAGGTGGTGACGATCCGGTATCGAGGCGAATCTCAGGTGTTGGCGCGTCCCGATCGGATGGACCCGATAGACGCGATGACTTGCGCACGCCGGCTCGCCCGATATCGGGTCGCCGGAGACGGTGCGGGTGCCGGCTCGGGCTGGCCGAATCTGCTCGGCGTGGACGATGTCGCCAGATTCGCACCGATCACGCTGTGGCGTATTCAGGACCGCCAAGATCGACTCCGCGTACCAATTGGCACCACTGCCGACGGCAGTCCGCTCGAGCTGGACATCAAGGAAGCGGCCGAGAACGGGATGGGTCCACACGGGCTCTGCGTGGGCGCCACCGGATCGGGAAAGTCGGAGCTACTGCGCACCGTCGCCCTGGGCATGATGGCGCGGAACTCGCCTGAAGTGCTCAACCTGCTACTCGTCGACTTCAAAGGAGGTGCAACCTTTCTCGACTTGGCGCGGGCCCCGCATGTGGCCGCGGTCATCACCAACCTCGCCGATGAAGCGCCGCTGGTCGCGCGGATGCGAGATGCACTGGCCGGTGAAATGAACCGCCGGCAGCAGGTGCTGCGTACTGCCGGCCAAGTCAGCGTCGCGACCTACGAGTGCGCGCGCCGGGCGGGTGCGCAATTGGCCGCGCTGCCCACCTTGTTCATCATCGTCGACGAGTTTTCCGAACTGCTAAGTCAGCATCCCGATTTCGCCGACATGTTCGTGGCCATCGGCCGGCTCGGCCGGTCGCTGGGTATGCATCTGTTGCTGGCAAGCCAGCGACTCGACGAGGGCCGGCTGCGTGGACTGGAAGCCCACCTCTCTTATCGGGTATGTCTGAAAACTCTGTCCGCCTCGGAATCGCGAACCGTGCTAGGCACACTCGGCGCATACGAGTTGCCGAACACGCCCGGTGCCGGCCTTCTCCGTTCCGGAGCCGGCGAGCTGATCGGCTTCCAGACCGCATTCGTGTCGGGACCGCTTCGTGAGGGCAGGCGAGTCAGTGGCGCTCTGGACGCTGCGCCCTGTTCGGTGCTGCCCTTCACCACACAAGCATCGGGGCCGGTTACCCGCACCGTTGGCGGCTCACCCGAGCGCACTGTCTTGCAAGCGGTGCTGGACCGGATAGCCGGACACGGACCACCCGCGCACCCGGTCTGGCTCGCCCCGCTGGGAGCGACACCGGCAGTGGACACCCTGTTAGGTGACGCCGGATCCGCTTCCGCCGATCCGGTGGTTCCGATCGGAATCGTCGACTGCCCGTTCGAGCAGCGCCGGATGCCGTTAGTGGTCGACATGTCGGGAGCCGCAGGCAATGTCGCGATAGTCGGTGCGCCCCAGTCGGGCAAGTCGACGGCACTGCGGACGTTGATCACGGCATTGGCGGCGACCCATGATCCTGGCCAGGTGCAGTTCTACTGTCTGGACTTCGGCGGCGGAGCCCTGTCCTCGGTGGGTGGATTGCCGCATGTGGGTGCCGTCGCCGGGCGCGCCGAGCCTCAGCTCGCGCGACGGATCGTCGCCGAACTGGAATCGATCGTGCAACGCCGGGAAGTCATCTTCCGCCAGCGCGGCGTCGACTCCATCGCCCGATACCGTCAGCTGCGACGGGACCAGGGTGCAATGTGGCACACCGACCCGTTCGGCGACGTGTTCCTGGTCGTCGATGGCTGGGCAAGCCTGCGCCGTGACTTCGGGGCTCTTGAAGAGGCGGTGGCGGCCATTGCTGTTCAAGGGCTTTCGGTCGGTGTGCACGTGGTCTTGTCAGCGTCGCGCTGGGCGGAGCTCAGACCTTCGTTGAAGGATCAGATCGGCAGCCGCATCGAGTTACGGCTGGGCGATCCCGCCGAATCCGAGATAGACCGCAAGCGGGCGCACCAGGTTCCCCGCGACAGACCGGGCCGCGGCCTTTCGCGCGACGGGCTGCACATGCTGATCGCGCTGCCCCGGCTGGACGGGGTCGAGTCGACCACCGGACTCGCCGAAGCCGGTGTGCGCGTGGTTGACATGCTGCGCCGCCGGCACGGTGAATCGGCCGCGCCCCCGGTGCCGCTGCTGCCCACCCGGGTCGACCACGAAACCGTCCTGGCACGAGCCGGTGACGAGGTCTGCCAGCACATTCTGCTCGGTCTCGAGGAGCGCCGACTGCAGCCGGTAGCGGTCGATTTCGGGCAGCACCCACACCTGCTGGTGCTCGGAGACAACGAGTGCGGAAAGACTGCCGCGCTGCGGATCCTGTGCCGCGAAATCATCCGGACCAAGACTGCAGCGCAAGCCCAGCTGCTGATCGTCGACTTTCGGCGTGCCCTGCTCGGCGTTGTCGAGTCCGAACACCTTGGTGGCTACGCCATGTCGCCGCCCGCACTGGCTGCGTTGCTGCCGAGTCTGCTCGATCTGCTGGACCGGCGGATGCCCCCGCCGGATGCCAGCCAGGCGCAGTTGCGAGCCAGGTCTTGGTGGTCCGGGCCAGACATCTACCTCGTGGTAGACGACTATGACCTGGTCGCCGCGCTGGCGAGTAATCCACTGACAGTCCTGCTCGAATACCTTCCGTACGCTAGGGATCTGGGACTGCATGTGGTGGTGGCACGGCGCAGCGCGGGCGCAGAGCGCGCCCTGTTCGAGCCGCTGCTCGCGGGCCTGCGTGACCTTGGCTGCATGGGTTTGATGATGAGCGGGCGTCCCGGCGACCGGGCACTCCTTGGTACGGGTCGTCCGGCGCCGCTGCCACCCGGCCGTGGCATCCTCGTCTCTTCTACGGGTGACGAGCAACTGGTTCAGGTGGGCTGGAGCGCACCCCTGTGAGCCGCACCACGCACCGCGCAATCGTAGAGGTAGGTCCGGGAAGGGTCCGTCGATTGTGTTGTGGCACAGCCGTGGCCGCCGACGATGAGATGTCCGAGCGCTATGCGGCGGCGCTGGGCGCGATAGACGATCAGGTGGCGCTGGTCGACGGACGTCCAGTCACCGTCGCATCGTTATGGCACGACGCGCTGCGCTCACTGGACTGCGGGAGTCCCGACGCGACGAAAGCGATGATCGTCGTGCACCCATCGTGGTGGCCGGCGTCGCGTGTCGGTGTCGTCACCGCCGCCGCGAATGGCGCCGTGATGCAACCGCGCTCGTGGTTGCTCCGTCAGGCATCCACCGCCCCGGAAGCGACGGTGGTAGTGGAGATCGCCGAGAGGCTGGTGTCGATCGCGGGTGACTCGAAACGAGAGAGACTTGTTGCGGTGCCGCGCAGGACGGGGCTGCGACCCGTTGCCGAGGAGGTCGCCGCTATCGTCGCCCAGCTACGACGGGGCCCGACTTCGGTCGTACTGATCGACGCGCCGAGCGCGGTCGCAGGGGCCCCCGCGGTGGCGACGTTGATCGCCGCCGCGGTCCGGGACGCCCACAACGGACAGACGGCAGTGGTGGTCGACCACGCGCGATTGACGCAGTTGGCCCACTCGGTCCGGTTGCCCGAGGACGACCTCGCCCAGGGCGCCGCGGCTGCCGTTGGTGTTGGGCCGCGGGCGCGGAAGCTTTCGGGGATTGCGGCCGCCGGGGTTGTCCTGGCCGTGGCGGCGCCGGCTGTGGCTGCGGTCGCCCGCAACGGTGCGCCGGCCACCGAGGCAGCGCGTGCGACGTTTCTGGTCGAGGGGCGGGTAGCGCTGACGGTTCCCGCGAACTGGCCCACACAGCGCGTGCTCGGCGGCCCCGGGTCGGCGCGGGTACAGGTCACATCGCCGTCGGATCCTGAAGTTGCGTTGCATGTCACACAATCACCGGTTCCCGACGCGACACGCGAGACGCACGAGCCTGACGAGACGAACGAGTCCCTCAAAGGCACCGCCGAACGGTTGAAACGGGCAATCGACGCGGAGCCGGCTGGTGTGTTTGTCGACTTCAACCCGTCCGCAGTCAGCGTCGGTCGGTCCGCGGTGACCTACCGGGAAGTGCGTGCCGGACATCAGGTGCGATGGACGGTATTGCTCGATGGAGCGGTCCAGATCAGCATCGGATGCCAGAGCAGGCCGGGCGGTGAGGATGCTGTCCGCGAGGTGTGCGAGCAGGCGGTGCGGTCCGCCCACGCCTTCGGATGAGCCGGACACGAGTCCGAAATGTCGTTATGGAACCAAATCATGGGTGGTGCAGTCGTATTTGGTATCAGCCGCGGAAGGGGAACTCTCACGGAAGGGGGGGAGATGCGCACACAGGCGGGTGCCAACTCACTGCGCACCGACTTTGACCTGATGCGTTCGGTTGCGAACACCACGGACAGCCGAAACGACGAAATCCGGGCAATGCTGCACGCATTCATCGGCCAAATGAGCAGCGTGCCACCGGCGGTGTGGGGTGGGGCCGCCGCCGCCCGTTTCAAGGATGTGGTGGATCGCTGGAACGCCGAGTCGATGCGGCTCTATCAGGTCCTGCACACGATCGCCGAAACCGTTCGGCACAACGAGGCCGTGCTGCAGGAGGCCGGCCATAATCACGCCGACCACATCGCCGCCGCCGGCGGAGAGCTTTGATTGAGAGGGATTGCCTGTGGACCCCGTGCTGTCCTACAACTTTGGCGAAATCGAATATTCGGTGCGCCAGGAGATCCACTCCACGTCGGCCCGTTTCAACGCCGCGCTCGACGAGCTGCGGTCGCAGATCGCTCCCTTGCAGCAGCTGTGGACTCGCGAAGCGGCGGCCGCCTACCAAGAGGAGCAGCTCAGGTGGCACCAGGCGGCCACAGCGCTCAACCAGATCCTCGTCGACCTGGGGAACGCGGTACGCGACGGCGCCGACGAGGTTGCCAGCGCTGACCGTCGGGCAGCCGGCGTGTGGGCGAGGTAGCGGCACTCACAGACCCTGTGCGGTCTCGACGGAGGAGAGCCGTCGGGACCGCACAGATTGCGGTTCACGATTAATCCGACGCCCACGGCTATATCGACGCAGCAATCTGATTTCGACGAGCTTCAGGCCGACGAAATAGGTTCGTTGGCGCCCCATTAGGCCCCATGTATTGGTGCGCGAGGTTGGCCTTGACACTTAATCAGGCGGATTCCACTTCACAGGGCTTCTGTTCGTAGTGGCGGGTGGCGGCGCTTTTGTGTCAGCTGTCCGGCGCGCCGTACCCGCGTGTTCTCGCCTGAGGCATCCTCGCGACCCGCGCATTATGGGCGAGTCAACGCGGAGTCGATCTCGTCAATCCGCCGCGCCGTAAACTATCGAAAAAGAGTCGTTCCCGGACCGGTGCGTCAATGCAGCTGTGTTGATTCAACGTTCTAAAGGAGTCGAAATGAAATTCAAGATTACTCGCCTTGGCGTTGCGATATTGGGTTGTGCTGCGGCGCTTGTATCTTCCACTGTGGTTGCCAGCGCTGATCCGCCCGACCCGCACAAGCCGGACATGACGAAGGGTTATTGCCCGGGTGGGCGATGGGGGTGGGGCGAGTTGGCCGTGTGCGACGGCGAGAAGTACCCCGACGGGTCGTTTTGGCACCAGTGGATGAAAACTTGGGCGACCGGGCCCCAGTTCTACTACGACTGCGTCGGCGGCGACGAACCTCTTCCGGGCCCGCCACCTCCCAATGGCTGCGACGGCGCGATTCCTGCGTCCTGACGATGAAGCCAATGCAGGCGTTTTGACCTGCGGGGATGCGGATCGGTATGCTGCTCCGTTGGCGTGCGGTACGCCAGGTCCTCGGGTCAATGTCGGTCGCCGAGATCAACCTCACCGTGCACGCTTGACCGGCACCCGGGTCACACCGGGATCCAACCCGAGTCAAACGGCTCGTTAAGAGAAAGTGGTAAGCGCTGTGTCTACATACGCGCCCAAGGCGGGTGACACCACGAGGTCGTGGTATGTCATCGACGCCACGGACGTTGTGCTTGGCCGCCTCGCCGTCGCGGCAGCCACCCTGCTGCGGGGCAAGCACAAGCCGACGTTCGCACCCAATGTCGATGGCGGGGACTTCGTCATCGTCATCAACGCCGAGAAGGTCGCCCTCAGCGGCAACAAACTGCAGAACAAGCTGAATTACCGGCACTCGGGGTTTCCCGGCGGCCTGAGCTCACGCACCACCGGCGAGCTGCTGCAAAAGCACCCCGACCGAGTGGTGGAAAAAGCGATCGTCGGCATGCTGCCGCACAACAAGCTCAGCCGTCAGATTCAGCGCAAGCTGCACGTCTACGCCGGCCCAGAGCATCCGCACATCGCGCAGAAGCCGGTTCCGTTCGAGATCAAGCAGGTGGCCCAGTGACCGAAACCAGCGAAGCGACAACCGAGGCAGCGCCCGAGGCAACAACCGAGGCAGCGCCCGAGGTAACGGCCGAGGTAGAAAGCGTGGACACCCCGGCCGAGGCGCCGGCGGCCAAGCCTGTCGAAGCGTTCGTGTTCGACAAGCCCATCCAGACCGTCGGCCGCCGCAAGGAGGCCGTGGTGCGGGTGCGCCTGGTGCCGGGCACCGGCAAGTTCCAGCTCAACGGCCGCAGCCTGGAAGACTATTTCCCGAACAAGGTGCACCAGCAGCTCATCAAGGCTCCGCTGGTCACCGTCGAGCGGGTGGACAACTTCGACATTTTCGCGCTGCTGCACGGCGGCGGCCCGTCGGGTCAGGCCGGCGCGCTGCGCCTGGGCATCGCCCGGGCATTGATCGTGGCGTTCCCGGATGACCGGCCCCCACTGAAGAAGGCCGGCTTCCTCACCCGCGACCCGCGTGCGACCGAGCGCAAGAAGTACGGCCTGAAGAAGGCGCGTAAGGCGCCGCAGTACAGCAAGCGCTGATCGGCGCTCACTTTCTGGCTGCGACCTGGGGGTACTCCCGCACAAGCGGGAGTACGCCACCCGGTAACGGGGGAGCATCGTTGTACGTCGCTGTCGGCGTGTCGCCGCACAAACGAGCACGGTTGGGGTCACAAAGGTAAGTGCGCTTTGTGCGCAAGACCGCACTGTGAGAGGTTTGTCCGCATGGGTCGACTATTCGGCACCGACGGTGTCCGCGGCGTCGCCAATCGTGAGTTGACCGCTGAGCTGGCGTTGGCGCTGGGCGCGGCGGCGGCGCAGCGCCTGGCAAGGTCGGGCGAACCGGGCAGGCATGTCGCTGTGGTCGGCCGCGATCCGCGGGCCAGCGGCGAGATGCTGGAGGCCGCGGTGATCGCGGGCCTGACCAGCCAGGGTATCGACGCGTTGCGGGTCGGAGTGCTCCCCACCCCTGCGGTGGCGTACCTGACCGGCGCCTACGACGCCGACTTCGGGGTGATGATCTCGGCGTCACACAACCCGATGCCCGACAACGGCATCAAGATCTTCGGTCCCGGTGGCCACAAACTGGACGACGACACCGAGGATCAGATCGAAGAACTGGTCCTCGATGTCTCCCGCGAACCCCGTTTGCGCCCGGTCGGCGCCGCGATTGGCCGCGTCATCGACGCCGAGGACGCGGCCGAACGCTACCTGCGCCACGTCGGCAAGGCCAGCACGCTGCGGCTCGACGCGCTGACCGTGGTGGTGGACTGCGCCCACGGCGCGGCGTCGTCAGCGGCACCGCGCGCCTACCGCGCGGCCGGCGCCCGCGTCATCGAGATCAACGCCGACCCCAACGGGCTCAACATCAATGACAGATGCGGATCGACGCACCTGGATTCGCTGCGATCAGCGGTGCTTGCCCACGGCGCGGACCTCGGCCTGGCGCACGACGGCGATGCCGACCGCTGCCTGGCCCTTGATGCCAACGGCGAACTTGTCGACGGAGACGCCATCCTTGTGGTGCTCGCACTGGCGATGCGGGAAGCCGGCGAACTGGCTTCCGACACACTGGTGACCACCGTGATGAGCAACCTCGGACTGCACCTGGCCATGCGCTCCGCCGGTGTCACCGTCCGCACGACCGGCGTGGGTGATCGCTACGTCCTCGAGGAGTTGAAGAACGGTCAATACAGCCTCGGCGGCGAGCAATCCGGCCATATCGTGATGCCCGCGCTGGGTTCCACCGGCGACGGCATCGTCACGGGGTTGCGATTGATGACGCGGATGGCGCAGACCGGCTCGTCGCTGGCCGCCCTCGCCTCGGCGATGCGGATGTTGCCGCAGGTGCTGATCAACGTCGACGTTGCCGACAAGGAAACCGCCGCTGCGGACCCGGCGGTGCAGGCCGCGGTCGAGCAGGCCGGGGTCGAATTGGGTGACACCGGCCGAATCCTATTGCGCCCCTCGGGAACTGAACCGATGATCCGGGTCATGGTGGAAGCGGCGGACGAAGAGGTCGCGCATCGGGTTGCCAATCGAGTCGCCGCTGCGGTGAGCGCTCAGCGCTGATCCGTGCCGGAACCGCCGGGCGGTGCCGGGCGTCAGATCAGGCATGAAATCCGTTATTCGAGAACGCACTTTTGCTCCTACCGGGGTCGACGTCGCGGCGGTGTACGCGGTCGCCGACCAATTAGGCGTTGCCGCCGAAATGATCGACGACGCCGTCGCCAACCACCTGACGTGGCTGGCCTTCAACGGGGCCCGCGCCGGCCAAGCGCATGCCGCGTGCGGTGATGCGTTGCGTTCCGCGTTGGAGCGACTGGCAGCCGAATTGTCGCGGTGGTCACGTGCGACTGCCGAGATCGGCGCCGCGCTGCGGGCCGGAGCCGACCGCTACGCCGATGCCGACCTGTATGCCGCGGCGCGGATCGCCTGATCGTGGCCGACCGGCTAGATGTCGCCGAACGCTTGGCTGAGGGCCGGCGCGCGGTCGAACGCACGCAACGGTACGTGCGCGCCAGCCGGGCACTCGGCTATCAACATCCCGACCTGACATCGCATCCCTCCCAGATCCTCGACTGGTATGACACCGAAGACGGCCTCGACCTTCGCGCGCTGGACAGCGACTGTGCACGGCTGCGGGCAGCGGGCGCCGCGGCCGCCGAAGCGCTGGCGATACAGCAGGCCCAGCTCGCAGGGCTGGCGAAGGCGTGGACGGGGCCGGGCGCGGATTCCGCGTTCCGGTTTCTGGAGCGGCATTGCGACGCCGCAAGCATGGTGGCCAACGAACTGCGCGCGGCGGCCCAGCGGTGTGAGTCGCTGCGCGACAACCTTTGGTATCTGGTCGACGCCAAGGTTGCGACGGCCATCGCGATCGATGATCGCAGCGCGGCGCAGCGGTCGACGTGGCTGGCCGCCGCCGATGCGGTCACGACCGGCGTGGGGGACCGGCCGACGGCTGAGGAGATGGTCCACCAACAGATAACGCCTTACGTGGACAACGACATTCGCAGCGATTGGCTCGATTCGATGCGCTCGACGCTGGCCGGGGTGGCGACGTCCTACGACATGGTCACCGACCGAATGGCCGCAACGCCGGCAGTGCGGTTTGAGGTTCCCGGTGACCTCGGACCCGACTTGGATACGGTGGCGCCGGCAGCGACGGTCGCACCGCTGGTGGCGGCGCCGGTCGCGCCTGCGGCTGCCTATTCCAGCCTTCCGGCGGACTTAGCGCCGGCTACGAAGCCGTCGGTCCCCGCGCCGGTGCAGGAGCCGCCCACCCCGCCGGCACCGGACTCGGCAATCCCGCCGGGCGGTACATCAGCCATGCCGACCGCCGCCGGGGATCTCGGCGGTCTTGGTGGACTGGCCAGCCGGATCGTCGATGCGATGGGCGGCTTACTGGGGTCGGCGGCCGACCCGCTCGGCGAATCGTCGACATTGGACGACCCGCTGGGCAGGAAGAACCCCTTCGACGAGGATGCCTTCGACGACGGCCACAAAGATGACGACCAAGACGACAACACTGACCAGGACGCTGACGAAGATCACGATGA
>Ga0302198_10003034_pt1 | contig 17152 bp, 9 predicted proteins | sample II_Bog_N2_2_FD_193521 | JGI IMG/M metagenome (GOLD analysis project Ga0302198, IMG submission 193521) | Peat permafrost microbial communities from Stordalen Mire near Abisko, Sweden - II_Bog_N2_2 | ecosystem: Environmental > Terrestrial > Soil > Wetlands > Peat | place: Sweden: Abisko, Stordalen... | reverse complement strand
GCCGCTCGCATTGTAGCTATATGTGAACCCGTCAGACAGTGTGACCGTAATCGCTTCCCCTGTGTTGAAGGTACCGCCAAGATCGATGCTGAACGCCGTGGAGGACGGGAAGGTAATCGTCACGGTGTCGGTGGGCGTGTTCCCAAACACGATCAGATAGTTGCTCGGGTTGGCCGGTGCTCCCCCGTGTACGGTGTAGTAGGCCGCGTCATCCAGGTTTAGGTTACTGGAGGAGGAGAAGTTCACCGCCCCGACCGTGTAGCTCGGACCCGCGCCGGTATAAGCACCATAGCCGGGGCTGGAAAATCCAACGGAACTGACGCCATAAGTTGCAGACGAGAACGCGGTGGAAGAGGTGTAGATTGGGTCAGCCTTGACGGCGGAGGCGAAAGCGAGAGCGGCCATGGCGACAAAAATAATCGAAAATCGTGCCCTGAGATGCATTGCAGACCCCCTGACCTGTTCAGATGTACCACCGATTATGCAATCGGCGGGCCAAATGGTCGGCTTTCTGAGTCAGTTACTTATGTGTTGGATCGGTAGCCACTGCGCAACGAATTGCACAGTAACCGCACAGGATTTGCCCCGTGGACGCGGCAACAGGCCTTACGACCCAGCCTCGTTGTAGAGGCGGTAAGGTTGATTCTCGATCGCCTGGAACGGCTTGAACCCCAATTTGCCGGCATCGGTGGGCACCTCCCAATCAAGCGAGCCGGACGAAAGCTGACGGGCCGCCAGCAGGCTCTGGCGGGTGACCGGCGCCTGTTGCGGATTGACCGCGAAAAGCGACAGCGACCCGTGCTGAAGCGCTACGAGATTGGGATGCTGAGGATCGACAGCCTGCAGAGCGAGTGGAATATCGAATTCGAGCGCGATCCGGTCGCCGCTTTTCCATGTCCGTGTGACGGTGGCAAAGCGGCCGGGCGTGAGATCGGCGCTGATCGGCTTGCCGTTCACCGAGAGCACCGTCTTGGGACCGGCCCAGGCGGGAATTCGCAGGCGCAGCGCGAAGGCGGAATCGCGGTCGGCGGTGAGTTCAAACTCGGTATGCGCGGCGTGAGGGTAGTCGGTGCGCTGGGTGAGGGCCAAATTGGCGCCGTTGTGCCGCCACTTCACAAGCGACGGCACAAACAGGTTCACGTAAATGCCAGACCCATCGCGGAAGTAAGAGCTGATGCCGTAGTCGGCTGTGATCTGGGGAAAGGTGCCGGAGCAGCACGGCCACTTGTCCGGATGGTAGGTTTTTGCGGCCTGCATGTTGTAGTCCGAGTAGTAGAAGCTGGACCCATCTTCCTTGAGAGGCATGGCGCCGAGAACGGTGTTGTAAAGCACCGCCTCCATGCTGTCGCCATAGCGGCTGTCGCCAGTCACAGTGAGTAGGTAGCGCGTGATCTTGAAGTGGCCGTAAGCGCCGCAGGGCGTCTCAAAGCCGGCGTGCGACTTGCTAAGGCTCGAACCCAGGTCTCCGCTGCCGGGAACGCGAAATTGCTCGTCAGGCCCCCATCCGCCTGTTGAAAAACTCTGCGTGGCGCGCACAAACTCGAAGCCGTTCCGCGCAGCCCGAAGATGCTGCGGATTGCCCATAACCAAGTAAGCCTGCATGGCCGAGCTGAAGGCATTTACGTGGCTGTACGCATGCTCGCCGGGAAGCACATTTTCACCGCGTGCAAGAGGCCCGAAGTAGAGGTCGTCTTCAATAAACCGCCGCGCCAGGCCGCGATAGCGCGGGTTTCCCGTGAGGCGATAGGCGAGGAAGAGATTTTCCGGAAGGGTGTAGGTCTCGTCCCAGCAGTAGGCATCGTCCTTGTGCGGGCGCGCATATTGTTCCTTGCGCGAGAGCGCCTTTTCTGGAAGAAACGGCACAACCGCCTCCGTGGCCGCTGCGTGGACGGCCAGGGCCAGGGCGTCGCCGGCAAAGCGATGCGCATCAATCAGGCCGCAGCTGGTCTTGTCGTAGGTGTAGGCGGGCAGATGGTAGCCCTTGTAAAAATTGGGGGAGACCGTAGGCGCAAAGTTGCTCACCAGCCGCTGCACCTTCTGCTGCGTCACCTTGTCGCCGGTGATGGCGTACGCCCGCGCCAGCCCAGAGACGTACTGGCCAAAGCTATGACCGGGAATGAAGCCGTGAAAGCTGCCGCGGCCATTGAAAGCAGGATCGACGTCGTACCAGCCGCCCATGTCGTCACCGGGTGCGGGAAGCCCGGCCAGCTGGCGAAAGGGCTTGAGCAGGCTGTCTTCATTCATCGCCAGAAAGAATGCGTGATTGGCATCGAACTGCTGACGCATGGGGCCGGGCAGCAGTTCCACCTGGCCGTAATCGAAGGTGCGGATCGACGGCGTGATGGCGATGGCCGGCGCGAGCACCGCGTCAGCAGCCCAACCACGCCGTGAAGCAATCGTCGCAGAGCCGGCCGCGGCCAGCGAGAGGAAGCGTCTGCGGGTGTATTTGCTCATGGCGCCTCCGCGCGAATCCGTGCGAGCCGCTCGCCCGTCCCGCTCATCGAAGCAGGGAGATGGTCGCTACAGGCTCGCTAAAATTGTAGATCACGAGCGGGCATGCAATGCGATGGGCACTGGCGGCAGCCGCCACGCGGTACATTCGAAAACTCACCACGTGGCCGAAACAACTGGGCTCCGACCTCGCGTCCGTCGCTCAGCGCAAAACCGGTTCGGCTGGACCCGGAGGAGCGACCCGCGTGACGTGATCGAGCCGGGAAGGCTAGCCCGGATAGGCTCCGGCGATGTAGCCGTGCAGGTCCTGAATCGTCCGCTCCTGGCCGGATATGACCCACTTGACCAGGTCGCCGATGGAGACGATCCCGGCCACGCTATCGCCCTCGAGAACAGGCAGGTGACGGATGCGGTGCTGGGTCATCAGCGACAGGCACTCATCCACCGTGTGCGCGCTGCTGACCGAGACCACCGGGCTGGTCATGATCTGCTGCACCTGCGTCTCCTTGGAAAGGTGGCCGGTCAGCACGCCCTTGCGGGCATAGTCGCGCTCGGACAGAATACCTGCCAGACGCGAGCCGGATAGCACAAGGAGGGCGCCGATGTCGTGTTTGGCCATTAGTTCCAGCGCCTCATAAACCAGTTGCTCGGGCGCAATCGACAGCACGTTCTTGTGGCCCTTGGCTTTCAGCACCAATCCGATCGTGTCGGTGATCTTCATCTGTCCCTCCTGGCAACCAGAGCAACGCGACTGCGCGGAGCCAAACCCGGCGAGCCCCTGCCGTCGCGGAACAGCAGTATACCCCGATGCAATGGAATGAAGATAGATATTTCCGGACCACGCCGATGCGCAGCCGCATGGCCCCGGCGCCGGAGCGAGACCGGTTGCCGCAGTGGGACGTGCATTTGAATCTAGTGCTGGATGGCCGTGTCAGCCGAGGCGGGCTTTTGCGTAACCTGCGCCGGCGTGGGCAACTGCGCCTTGTCCCATCCCCCGCCCAGGGCCTGGATCAACTGCACGGACGCGGTCATCTGCTGAATCTGCAGGCCGGCCATCGCCTGTTCATTCGAGTAGAAAGTGATCTGCGCCGAAGCCAGATCAATATACGGATCCAGGCCTGTGTCGTACCGCGCCTGCTCAAGCTTCAGATATTCGCCGGCGTGGTCGACCGCCTGCTGCTGGCGAACCAGCTCATCGGAGAGAATCCGCACCGCGGCGAGCGAATCTTCCACCTGCTGGAACGCCGTCAGCACCGACTGGCGATAAGCAGCCAGATCGGCGTTGTAGGTGGCAATGTACTGGTTGACCGTCGCCCGGCGCAGTCCACCGTCGTAGACGGTCTCAGACAACGAGGGGCCAACCGACCAAAAGCGGCTCGAGGCCTTGATCAGCTTGCCAAGGGCCGAGCTCTCCATGCCGCCCGAGGCCGAAATGGTGAGTGATGGAAAATATGCGGCGTAGGCCACGTCGATCTGCGCGTTGGCCGAGGCCATCGTCCGCTCCGCCGCGGCCACATCCGGGCGCCGCTCCAGCAATTGCGAAGGCACTCCGACAGGAATCGGCGGCGGAGCCGTGGTCTTGGCCACAACTGGGATCGAAAAGCCCGAGGCCGGCTTGCCGACCAGCAGCGCGATGGCATGCTCATATTGCGCGCGCGCCACATTGTTGTTGATTGCTGCCGATTGCGCGGTAGCCAGCGTGGTCTGCGCCTCAACCAGCGCGATCTTGTCGTCGACGCCGGTGTCATAGCGCCCCTGCTCCGCGTCCAGCGACTTCTTGTCTGCTTCCACAGCTTCGTCGAGAATCTTCTCGAGCGCATCCTGGCCGCGAATCTCGAAGAAATACTCAGCCAGACTGGCCTGCTCGGTGAGCTGTTCGAGCGCCAGGTCGGCCGCGCTCACCTGCGCGTTGTACTGCGCGGAGTGGATCTGGTTCCGCACCTTACCCCACAGATCGGGCTCCCACGAAACTTCCCCCGGAAGAGAGAAAGTCTGCGTCTGGCCGCCAGACTGGCTGCTGGCCAGCGCCCCCGAGCCAAGATTGGAGGAGCTCTTCGAGCGACTGTAGGCGGGGCCAATGCTGACGGTGGGAAACAGCTGCGAGCGCACTTCGCGCACCACGGCGCGCGCTTCCATAAAGTTCTCAAACGCCTCGCGGATATTCTGGTTGTTGACGTTGAGCTGCGCTTCAAGCGCGTTCAGGTCGGGCTCGTTGTAGATCTCCCACCAGTTGCCGCGCAGCGCCGCATCCTGAGGTTGGGCCACCGTCCATGCACCCTTGGCCTCATCGCCGCTCTGCTTGAACTGCTCAGGCGACTCCTTGTACGCCGCCGGCGCGGTCATGGCGGGCGGCGTGTACTTGGGGCCGACATTGCAACCGGCCAGCATCGCGCACAAGAGCGCGCCTTGCGCAGCGCAGAGCGCGGCGGAAACCTTCCCGGTTTGCGTCTTCGATTTGTTCATATCCAACTCCATGAGCTTCTCATGCAGGTGCCGCCGCAAACATAAGTAGAGAGCATTACGACGCCTCCGCCGTACCCGGTTTGAGCCCTGGATGGAACAGGCGCCCGACCCACAGGCGCGCCCAGTCAAACAGAATGTAGACCACCGGCGTGGTGTAAAGGGTGAGCACCTGGCTGACAATGAGCCCGCCCACGATGGTGATGCCCAGCGGCCGGCGCAACTCCGAGCCGGTACCGGTTCCGAAGGCGAGTGGCAGCGCGCCAAACAGCGCAGCCGTCGTCGTCATCAGAATAGGGCGGAAGCGCAGTTGGCAGGCCTTGAAGATGGCCCCTGTAGTCGACAGACCCTCCTCGCGCTCGGCCACCAGGGCAAAGTCGATCATCATGATGGCGTTCTTCTTCACAATACCGATGAGCAGGATGATGCCGATGATCGAGATGACGTTGAGGTCGATCTTGAAGGCCATCAGCGCCAGCATGGCGCCGACGCTTGCCGACGGCAGGGTAGTCAGAATGGTGATGGGATGCACCAGGCTCTCATACAAAATGCCCAGCACAATATAGACCGAGAGCACCGCGGTAATGATCAGAATCGGTTCGCTGGCCAGCGATGTCTGGTAGGCCGCCGCGGTGCCGGCGAAGGAGCCGCGCACCGTCTCCGGCATATTCAGCCTTTGCTGCATCTCGCCCACTTCGCGCACCGCGTCGCTCATCGACATATTTGTGGCCAGGTTGAACGACACAGTGACCGACGGAAACGAGCTGGTGTGGTTAATCACAAGCGGCGTGGTGCTGGACACGGCTTTCGTCACCGTAGAAAGCGGAATCACGCCCTTGCCGGTGGTATTCAGGTAGATGTTCTTCAGCCCTTCCGGGCCCTGCCAGTACGGCGGCGCCACTTCCAGCACCACGTAATACTGGTTGAGCTGGGTGTAGATGATGGAAACCTCGGACTGGCCAAAAGCGCCGTAGAGCGAGCTGTCCAGCGATGCCGGAGTGATGCCTAGCCGCGACGCCGTGGACCGATCGTAGGTAATCAGTTCCTGCAAGCCCACATTCTGCGCATCGGTGTTCACGTCCTGAAAGCCGGGCAGTTTTTTCATCTCGGCCAGCAGGATCGGGCCCCATTTGGCCAGATCCTGCACGTTATCTGACTGAATGGTGTACTGGTAGAGCGCGTTGCCGCCACGGCCACCAATGCGCAGATCCTGCGCGGCCTGCAGAAAGGCGTTGGCAACGGGCAGCCGGTTCATCTTGGGGCGCAGCCGATTGATGATGTCAGGCGCGCTCGTCTGGCGGTATGGACACGTCGGCCCCTCCTTGCAGTTGGTTCCCAGCCAATTGGTTTCCAGCGGCTTCAGCGCGGTATAAATAAAGCCGCCGTTGGAGGAGCCGTTGCCGCCGGTATACGCGTTCACGTGAGCCACCGCCGGGTCCGCCTTGATGACGCTCACCAGCGCGCGAACGGAGTTGTCCATCACCGGAAAAGAAGCGTCTTGCGGGCCCTGCACACCGCCGACAATGGCGCCCGTGTCCTGCTGCGGAAAGAAGCCCTTGGGGATGATCCACATCAGATAGCCGTTCAGGCCGACGGTGAGGAGCAGCAAAATGAAAATCGGCCAGGGGTGATCGAGCACCCACTTGAGGGACCGGGTATATCCGGATAGCAGCAACGTAAAGCCGCGCTCGGTGAAGCGATAGATCCGCCCATGCTTGACCTTGCTCTCATCCTTCAGAATGTAGGCGCACATCATCGGCGTGGTCGTGAGCGAGACCAGCATCGACATCACGATCGCCGTTGAAAGCGTGATGGCGAACTCGCGGAACAGCCGGCCCACGATGCCGGCCATCAGCAAGATGGGGATGAAGACCGCGATCAGCGACATGCTGATGGAGAAAATGGTGAAGCCGATCTGGCGCGAGCCCTCGAAGGCCGCCTTCATCGGCGACATGCCGCCCTCGCGCAGCCGCGTGATGTTCTCCATCACCACGATTGCATCGTCGACCACAAAGCCGGTGGATATGGTGAGGGCCATCAGCGAGAGGTTGTCGAGGCTGAAGTCGAGCAGGTACATGATTGCAAATGTGGTCACCAGCGAGGCGGGCACGGCGACAAAGGGAATCAGCGTGGCGCGCCAGTTGCGCAGGAAAACGAACACCACCAGCACCACCAGAATGACCGACCCGATTAGCGACCGCTCCACGTCTGTGACCGAGGCGCGGATGGTCGTGGTGCGATCGAGAACGACGGTCAGTTTGATGCCTTGCGGGATCGAGGCCTCGACCGAGGGCAGCTCCGCCTTGATGCGGTCGTTGGTTTCGATGATGTTGGCGCCTGGCTGCCGGAAGATCATCACCGTGATCGATGGAACGCCGTCAAGATAGCCGCCGGTACGGATGTTCTGCGCGCCGTTTGAAACATCAGCCACATCCGACAGGTGCACCGCTTGCCCGTTGTGATAGCCCACTACGAGTGGCTTATACTCGTCAGCCTGGTGCATCTGGTCGTTGGTGATAATATCCAGCGTGCGGTTGCCGTCGGTGATCTGCCCCGTTGCCTCGTGCACGTTCTGCTGGCTCAGCATCGCTTTCACCTGCGCAATGCTGACACCGAGGCTGTTTAGCTCGGTGGGATTCAACTCCACGCGCACGGAAGGCCCCGCGCCCCCGCCCACCCCCACCTGCCCCACCCCCTGCAGTTGAGATAGCTTCTGCGCAATCACGCTCGATGCCTCGTCATAGAGCGTCGGCTTGTCGTACTTGTCCGACGTCAGCCCCAGGATCATGATCGGCGCATCGGCCGGATTCACCTTGCGGTAAGTCGGATTGCCGGGAAGGTTGGCCGGCAGATAGGTGCGAGCCGCATTGATGGCCGCTTCCACATCGCGCGCCGCGCCGTCGATGTTGCGGCTCAGGTCAAATTGCAGCGTGATCGACGTGCTGCCCAACGAGCTGGACGAAGTCATCTCGGTGACGCCGGCGATGTGGCCGAACTGGCGCTCGAGCGGCGTCGCAATCGAGGAGGCCATGATCTCCGGGCTGCCGCCGGGCAGGCCGGCGTTGACAGAGATGGTGGGAAAATCAACCTGAGGCAGCGGCGAAACCGGAAGGACATTGAACGCGATGGCCCCGACCAGCGTGATCCCCGCCGTCAGCAGGGTAGTGGCTACCGGACGCCGGATGAACGGGGCGGAGATGTTCATGCGCCCTCCGCCGGCTGCGGCGCGGCGCTGTTGGTGTCCGATCCGTTCTTGACCGCTGAGTGCACACGTTTGACGCCATGGCCAAAGCTGTCGAAGAAGATGTAGATGACGGGCGTCGTATAGAGAGTAAGAATCTGGCTGAGCAGCAGTCCGCCGACCATGGCGATGCCCAGCGGACGGCGCAGCTCAGAGCCCATGCCCGTGCCCATGGCCAGCGGAATCCCCGCCAGCAGCGCGGCCATGGTGGTCATCATGATGGGACGAAAGCGCAGCAGGCAGGCCTCGTAAATCGCGTCGGTCGAGCTCAGCCCGCGCTCGCGCTCGCCTTCCAGCGCAAAGTCTACCATCATGATGCCGTTCTTCTTCACGATGCCGATCAGCAGGATGATGCCGATGATGGCCACAACGTTCAGATCCTGCTTGAACAGAATCAGCGCCAGCAGCGCGCCCACGCCGGCCGAAGGCAGCGTCGACAGAATAGTCACGGGATGAATGAAGCTCTCATAAAGCACGCCCAGCACGATGTAGACAGCCGCCAGGGCGGCCAGGATCAGCAGGCCCTCATTGGACAGTGAACCCTCAAATGCGGCGGCCGTACCCTGGAATCCATACTGCACGCTGGCCGGCATTTCCAGGTCTTTCTGCGCCTTTTCAATCGCGGTGATGGCCCCACCCAGCGACGCGTCGGGCGCCAGGTTGAATGAGATGGTCACGGCCGGGAACTGTCCCTGGTGATTGATGGACAGCGCCTCGGTCTCCGGAACCAGGTGCGTGAACGCGCTGAGCGGAACTGAAGCCGGGCCCAGGGAGCTGGTCGCCGTGTTCGTCGAAGAGACCGTTGTGCTGGTAGCGCCCACGCCGGAGCTGACCGCATTCGCCGGCACGCTGAGAATGCCGGATGACGGCGTATAGGGCACCGAGGCGGTGGTTGAGTTCGATCCGGCAGACGATGAGCCGGATGAAGCGTAGGAAGACGATGCGCCCGGGCCCGATCCACCCGAGGATGCGCTCGACTGAATGTACAAATCCTGCAACCGCTCCGGACTCGACTGGATGTTCGGGTCGGCTTCCAGAATCACGTGATACTGGTTCAGCTGCGTGTACATGGTGCTGATCTGCCGCTGGCCGAAGGCGTCATAGAGCGTGTTGTCGATGGTATCCGGCGCAATCCCCAGCCGCGATGCGGTCACTCGGTCGATCATGAGTGAAACGGCCAGCCCGCCCGTCTGCTGGTCCGTGGCCACATCGGCCAGTTGGGGCACCTTCTTCATCGCGTCCACCAACTTGCCCGCCCACACGTTCAGCTCGTTCACATCCGGATCTTCAAGCGTGTACTGGTACTGGGTTCGGCTCACACGATCGTCCACAGTAATGTTCTGCACCGGGCTCATGTAGAGCTCAATGCCGTCCACGTTCTTGAGATTTTTCTGCACCCGCCGGATCACGTCAGCGGCGCTGATGTCACGAACGTCGATGGGCTTGAGGTTGATCGACATGCGGCCGCTGTTGAGCGTGGTGTTGGTGCCATCGGCGCCAATGAACGACGACAGGCTTTCGACTGCCGGATCTTGGAGCACAATGCGTGCCAGCTGCTGCTGCTTCTCCGCCATGGCAGCAAACGAGGTGCTCGGCGGAGCCTGCGAGATGCCCTGGATCACGCCCGTATCCTGCGTCGGAAAGAAGCCCTTAGGGATGAGAATATAGAGCGCGACGGTCAGCAACAGCGTGGCCACGGCCACCAGCAGCGTGATGCCCTGAAAACGAAGCACGAATTTGAGCGTGCGGCCATAAAAGGCGATGATGTTCTCAAATACCCGCTCAGACGCCTTGAAGAAACGGCCCTGCTCCGCCGCCGGCGTGTGGCGCAAAATCCGCGAGCACATCATCGGCGTCAGCGTCAGCGAGACCACGGCGGAGAGAATGATGGTGACCGCCAGCGTCACCGCAAACTCGCGGAACAGACGGCCAATCACACCGCCCATAAACAAGAGCGGAATGAGCACGGCGATGAGCGAAACAGTCAACGAAATGATCGTGAATCCGATCTGCTCGGCGCCCTTGAGCGCGGCCTGCATCGGCGTGTCACCCGCTTCAAGGTAGCGGGAGATGTTCTCGATCATCACGATCGCGTCGTCCACCACAAATCCCGTGGAGATAATGAGCGCCATCAGCGACAGGTTGTCGATGCTGTACCCGAGCGCGTACATCGCTCCGCATGTGCCGATAAGGGAAAGAGGAACAGCCAGGAAGGGGATGATAGTCGCATACACATTGCGCAGGAACACGAAAATGATGATCACCACCAGCACAATGGTCAGCCCCAACTCGAACATCGCGTCATGGACCGATGCGTTAATGGCTGTGGTCAGGTCGGTAAGCGGAGTGACCTTGATCGCCGCAGGCAGATTTACTTCCAGCTGGGGAAGAATCGCCTTGATCGCCTCGACCACCTTGATGGTGTTGGCGCCAGGCTGGCGCTGGATATTGAGAATCACGGCCGGCGTCCCATTCATCCACGCCGCCTGGTTCTTGTTCTCAATACCGTCGGTCACCTTGGCTACATCGGTGAGCATCACCGGCGCACCGTTTGCATAGGCCACCACCACCTTGCGGTAGTCGTCGCTGGTGACCAGCTGGTCGTTGGCGTTGATCTGGTAGTCCTGGTGCGGCCCGTCGAAGTTGCCCTTGGCCTGGTTCACGCTCGAGTCGACCAGCGCCGTGCGAAGGCTCTCGAGGTTCAGCCCGTACGCAGAAAGCGCGGTCGGGTTGGCCTGGATGCGCACCGCCGGCTTTTGTCCGCCGCTGATGCTGACCAGACCGACGCCGGCCAGCTGCGAGAGCTTGGGCGCAAGGCGCGTATCCACGTCGTCCTCAACCTGCGACAGCGGCATCGAATCCGACGTGATGGCCAGCGTGAGCACCGGCGCGTCGGCCGGATTGGTCTTGCTGTACACCGGCGGCGCCGGCAGGTCGGAAGGCAGGTAGCTTTGCGCGGCGTTGATAGCTGACTGCACTTCTTCTTCGGCGATGTCGATGTTCAGGCTCAGAGCGAACTGCAGCACGATTACCGACGAGCCGCCGGAGCTGGTCGAGGTCATCTGGCTCAAGCCCTGCAACTGGCCGAACTGGCGTTCAAGCGGCGCCGTCACCGTCGTTGCCATCACGTCAGGGTTGGCGCCCGGATAAAACGTGACCACCTGAATCGTGGGGTAGTCCACCTCCGGCAGCGCAGAGACCGGCAGCTGGAGATAGGCGACGATGCCCACCAGCAGTATTGCGGCCATCAGCAGCGAGGTTGCAACGGGACGCTGAATGAAGGGCCCGGATGGACTCACGGAGTGTTGCCCTCCACTGGATTGGAAGCCGTGGCCTGCTTGGCCACCATGATCTTGCTCTTGTCCTGCAGCTTCTCGAAGCTGCTGGTCGCCACGTCGTCGCCCGGGTTGATGCCCGTGACCTCGATCAGTCCGCCATCGGTGACGCCCGTCTTGACGTGCCGCAACGCAGCCACCTTGTTCGCGGTATCGATCACGTAAACAAACGACGCCGTCCCGTTGTGCTGCACTGCGCCAGTGGGAATCAGCGTAACGCCATCGTGCGTATTCACCAGCAGCCGCGCGTTCACAAACTGGTTGGGAAACAGCGCGTTGTTGCGGTTGTCAAACGTCGCGCGCAGCTTCACTGTTCCGGTGGTGGTGTCGATCTGGTTGTTGATGGTGAACAGCTTGCCGGTGGCGAGCTTGGCGTCTGAGTTGCGATCCCAAGCATCCACAGGCAGCGAATGCATCTGCCGCATGCGCGGAAGCACCTGTCCAAGGCTGTCCTCTGCCAATGCAAAGATCACCGTCGTGGGCTGCATCTGCGTAATCACCACCAGCGGACTGGTGGAGCCGGCCTGCACCACGTTGCCCGGATCGACCAGGCGAAGGCCCGCCTGTCCGGAGATCGGCGAGCTGATCTTGCAATAGCTCAACTGCACTTCGTCGTAATTCACTGTTCCTTGATCGTTCTTCACCGTGCCCTGATCCTGAAGAACAATCTTTTCCTGGTCGTCGAGCAACTGCTTGTTGATGCCGTTGCGCGCCCACGCAGCGCGATAGCGCTCCACGTCCATCTGCGCCTGCGCCAACACGTTTGTGTCCTTTTCCAGCGTCCCCTGCGCCTCGAGCAGCGTCGCCTCATACTGGCGCGGGTCAATCTCAATCAGCGGGTCGCCCTTGCGAACGTATTTGCCTTCGGTGTAATCCACCTTGGTAATCACACCGCTGGCCTGGGGACTGATAGTCGCCGTATAGACGGGTGTAACGGTGCCGAGGGCGTCGAGATATACGCCAATGTTGCCCTTGGTCGCGGTGGCCACAGTTACCGGAACCGGCCCGGTCATGCCCCTGCGCCCTCCGCCGCCACCCGCGCCGGCGGCCGACATCGACGCCTCGCCCGCCTTGTTGTGCTGGTAGATAAAATAGCCCACCGCGGCCACGATCAGCAGCACAATGAGCCAAAGAATCCAATAATGGTCAGATTTAGGCGGCGCACTCAACTGGTGATCCACGCCTATGTGCTCTGTCTCTGTCCTGTCCTCTATCTCAGACACTCATGACTCCATGTCGAACACATGTTCAAGAAATAACTGCTTCGAGAATCGCCGTCTGCGCTCCTCATTGTCAATGACTCGCAACGGCTCGTATTTGCGAGGCTTTCCTTACCGGGTTTAGACGCGTGCTTTGTCCCCGCGGTTACTCGGCCAGATTGCAGAATTGTTCCGAGCGCACATTCTTCGAGCCATGATTTCCACTTGGTTGCGCGGCAAACTATTGAGCACGAGCCCTTCATGCAATGCGGCAGACGCTGTCCCGAACGGCTCACTCCTCATCAAGCGCCGCGGCAGACAGATCGCTTCCCGCCAGCGGCTCCAGATCGTCCGCGGCCACTTCCACTGAAACGCTGCGCTGAATGTACTCAAGAGTCAGCACCACCCGCAATCCGCTCTTCCTGCGCACCACAAATCCTTCCATTCCGGCCAGGGCTCCGTAACGGATGCGCGCCCGCTGTCCCACCGCGAGGAGCGCATGCGGCTCAGCATGGCGCAGGTGCAAACCGCTGCGCAGAGCGTCAATCGCCTCATCAGGCAGGGGCACCGGCTCGCGACCGTTGCCGCCCACGACGGCCAAGGCGCCCGGCACTTCGAGTACCCTCACCCGTTCGCCCCGCCGGATGTGCACAAACAGGTAGCCTGGAAACAGCGGAAGGTCGAGCGTGACTCTGGATCCGTCACGCCACTTGCGTTTGGATTGGTAGAGCGGCAGGTAGAACTCGATCTCGCGCTCAGTCAGGTGCTGCGCAACTTTCTTCTCGTGACGCGAGGCAGTGTAAACGGCAAACCACCGCAGCCGGGCATCCGGATCGGTTGTCGAGGCGGAGACACCGTCTTGCTCCGATCCCGGCCTCCCCGTTTCGCTTGTCGTCATCGTTGCCTCCTCGCGGGCGCGATCAATCCTGTCGCGTTCGTGAGAAAAACGGGGCGCTGCCAGCCGCGCAAAAAAACCTGACCGGATGAAAGCAGACGCCTTCCCTGGCATCAGAAGACGGATCGACAAACTGCGCAGACGCGCCGGTGGGTTGACTATACCAAAGGTGCCGCAATCCCCTGATGAATGCTCGATAAGAATAATCTATTCATTACCTTAGGTGGAATTGTGATGCAAGAACAGACCCCCGCCAAGGCGATTTCGGCCTGCAATCCTTCCCATGTCCGGCGCAGATCGGGCGCAAGCTTGCGTCTGCATGGATGACCGCCCGCCTGAATCCGGCTTGAGGCTCACGAAGCAGCCTGCCACCGATGGCGCCTCCTGCCGACGGGTCCCTTTCCGCAATATACACGCCCATTTGCGCCATTCAACCGTGCGGGGTGCGCGGGAAATCCCGATTGCCCTTACAATCGAAGCTAAGGAGATCCCTGCCATGCGCCGAGTCTATATGGACGCCAATGCCACCACCCCCCTCCTGCCGGAGGTTGTGGAGGCCATGCGCCCCTATTGGACCGAGCACTTCGGCAACGCTTCCTCGATCCACCAGCACGGCCAGCAGGCCCGCACCGCCGTCGACCGAGGCCGCGAGACCATGGCCCGCTTCTTCAACTGCCATGACGCCGAGGTGGTGTTCAACTCCGGCGGCACAGAGGGCGACAACACCGCCATCTTCGGCCTGCTGCACCCGGGCGACCACTTCATCACCACGTCCATTGAGCACTCCGCCATTCTTGAAGCGGCAAAGCGCATGGCCCGCTTCGGCGTCGAGACCACCTTTGTTGCGCCGCAGCCCAGCGGCCTCATCGATCCCAATGACATCCTCCGCGCCATCCGCCCGGAGACCCGCCTCATCAGCGTCATGCTCGCCAACAACGAAACCGGCGTTCTCCAGCCTATCGAAGAGATCGGCAAGATCGCCGCCGCAACCGGCGCCTTCTTTCATATCGATGCCGTGCAGGGCGCGGGCAAGATCGAGTTTGACGTGCGCCGCTTCGGCTGTCATCTCTGCTCCATCAGCGCCCACAAAATGCACGGACCTAAGGGAATCGGCGCCATGTTCGTCCGCAAGGGCACGCCGGTCGACCCGCTCCTCGTCGGCGGCAGCCACGAGCGCCGTCAGCGCGCCGGCACGGAGAACGTCGCCGGCATCGTGGGCCTGGCCAAGGCCGCCGAGCTGGCCATGCACTCGCTTGACGACGGCACCATCTATCGCCTCGCCCAGATGCGCGACCGCCTCGAGGCCGGCGTCCTTCAACTTCCCGGCACCGGAGTGAACGGTGTGGACCCGGACGGCAAGCCCGTTCCCCGCGCCGCCAACACCACCAACATCTGGTTCGACAATCTCGAGGGCGAAGCCTTGGTCATCGCGCTCGACATGAAGGGCGTTTCGGTCTCCGGCGGCTCAGCCTGCCACTCCGGAGCCACCGAGCCCAGCCACGTGCTGATGGCCATGGGCCTGGACAAAAACCGCGCCCGCGCCAGCCTCCGTTTCAGCTTGCTGAAGACCGCAACCGACGCCAACGTCGATCACGTCTTGCAGGTAGTCCCCGCCGCCGTCGAACATTTGCGCGCGCTTTCCCCCGTAGCCGCCGGAACGCTCGGCTGATTCGCACTTTTCGAATGTCGGAAAGACATCAAAGCTGGGTGCCCCATCCTTGCGACGTCCCTGTTTTTGCCGCAAGGGTGGGAAACCACCAACCTCAACTGCTGGGTGCCCCTGGTCTCGATCCTGAGACCAGGGAATCAATGAACCCCGCCAACATGCCGACCCGCAAAGCGGGGCCAACTCGCCAACTTGCCAATGAATGAAACCATCGCCGTAGCCATGTCCGGAGGAGTCGACTCTTCGACGGTTGCAGCCATGCTCGCCCGCGAGGGCGCCGGCTCCGCCGATTCGCGAAATACAGTCGTCGGCCTGACCCTCCAGCTCTGGGATCAGACCCGCCTGGCCGGCAAGGTCGCCGCGGCGACCATCCCCGAAGCCCCGAAGGCCGGCCGCTGCTGCTCGCTCGATGATGTCTACGACGCCCGCCGCGTTGCCGAGCACCTCGGCATCCCCTACTACGTCGTCAACCAGCAGGAGCGCTTTGAGAAGGACGTCGTCCGCCCTTTCGTCGAAGAGTACCTGCACGGCCGCACGCCGATTCCCTGTTCTCTGTGCAACAACCACCTCAAGTTCGATGCCCTGCTTCAGACCGCCCGCTCCATCGGCGCCGGCCGCATCGCCACCGGCCACTACGCCATCAATGAATACGACGAGGCTCGTGGCCGCTGGATCCTCAAGCGCCCCGCCGATCGCGCCAAAGATCAGACCTACTTCCTCTTCGGCCTCACCCAGGAGCAGCTTGCCCACACCCTCTTCCCTCTTGGGCACATGCAGAAGCCTGACGTAAGGGTTGCCGCACGCAGTGCCGGCCTGGCCCTCGCCGAGAAGCCCGACTCGCAGGAGATCTGCTTCATCCCGGGCGGCGACTACAAGCAGTTCCTCACCGCGTATCTTGAAGAGCAGGGTGAGCCCATGCCGGCGACCGCCGGCGAGCTCGTCGCCTCCAGCGGCGAGGTCATCGGCCATCACGAAGGCATCTCCAGCTTCACCGTCGGCCAGCGCAAGGGCCTCGGCGTCAGCTCGCCCACGCCGCTCTACGTGCTCGCCATTCATCCCGACTCGCATCGCGTCACCGTGGGAGCCGACGCGGAGCTGGCCACGCGCACCCTCCGCGCCCGCCGCCTCAACTGGATCAGCATTCCCGCGCTCACCGCCCCCATGCGCGTCCAGATCAAGATCCGTCACCGCCACGAACCCGCCTGGGCTACGCTCGCGCCCGTTAGCGCCTCAACGTTGGGTGCCCCCGGTCTCGCTTCTGAGACCGGGGATCCAAACCACGAGGATGAAGTCCTCGCCACCTTCGACGAGCCCCAGCGCGCCGTCACCCCAGGCCAGTCCGCCGTCTTCTACGACGGCGACGAAGTCGTCGGCGGCGGCTGGATCGTTTAGCGGCAACAAATCCAGACGAATCCATCGGCGCTGTCCCGTTGCGTTATACTGGCCCGGCACCGCTTTCCGGGAGAAACGCCGATGGAAAAGAAAACGTTTGCTCAACCCGCCGCCGTCCTGGCCGCCTTCGCCCTCCTTGCCACCGCCGCACTCCATCCCCAGGCGCCAACCGCCACACTCACCATCCACGCCGACCAGCCCATCCACGCCGTCAGCCCCACCCTCTACGGCCTCATGACCGAGGAGATCAACTACTCCTACGACGGCGGCCTTTACGCGGAGATGGTCCGCAACCGCACCTTTGGCGCCAACTGGGACGGCATCCAGCACTGGTACCTGGTGGAACAAGGCAACGCCCACGCAGCCATCACCGCCGACAAAGAGACTGGCCCCAGCGACGCCCTGCCCTCCAGCCTGCGCATCGACGTCAAACAGGCCGGCACGCACAACCAGGCCGGCGTGCTCAACGACGGCTGGTGGGGTATGCCGCTCCGGCCCAACACGACCTACAAG
>Ga0302198_10003030_pt1 | contig 17165 bp, 16 predicted proteins | sample II_Bog_N2_2_FD_193521 | JGI IMG/M metagenome (GOLD analysis project Ga0302198, IMG submission 193521) | Peat permafrost microbial communities from Stordalen Mire near Abisko, Sweden - II_Bog_N2_2 | ecosystem: Environmental > Terrestrial > Soil > Wetlands > Peat | place: Sweden: Abisko... | reverse complement strand
TTCGAGTTCCAAGAAGTAATCGATGTGCCCGCGGACTTTCCCGGTTTTGAGCACATGCCCCGAGACGAAAAAGGCCAACTACGAGGAAAGGAATTTCGATTTCCACCTAACCTTCGAGTTCGTTTGTTCCGCGAGATGGCCAAGTTGTTTTCGACAGAGCAACAAGGTGATAACGTCATACACGTCGTCCCTGCGCTGGGCATGGATGCTACGGAACTTGAGCGACTTGCTGCGAACCTCGATACTCAACTAGGCCGTTAATCAATTCCGAGGGGACTTCTTCGGTAAAAAACGGGTAAAAAACGGGGACAGACGGGACGTTCACCAATTTCCATTCGCCTAAAAACTGGGAACGTTCCGTCCGCAAATTTCTCCAGATCTGAATCCCGCATGAACCTACTGGTGCGATGAGAATCCAGACGGCAAAGCGGCCTCAAGATTGATTTGTTCTCCGGTGATGGGGTGGTGGAATTTTAGAAATTGCGCGTGCAGGAAATATCCTCCATCGCCCGGGAGGCGGGGGAGATTTTCAAGAGGCTGGCCGGTTAAGCCGTACAGAGGATCGCCTACCAGGGGATGGCCGATGGATGCCAGATGGATCCTGATTTGATGAGGGCGTCCCGAACCCAGGCTTACCTCAAATGTTGTGGTGCCTGTCGTGCAAAATGGTGCACTGCTTGACGTGGTTCCGCTTGACGCCGTGCCGCTTGGCGCGCGTGAGATCACCTTCGCCAATGACTTTGACGGCTTGCCACTCGGGTTGGCGGCCCACACCGATCCGATGCGCGGGTGCGGTACAAGGCCGATGGGTGTGAGGATTTCGTAGGCGTCGTGCTGTGCAACGTTTTGAGCCAGCGCCCAATAGATTTTTTGAATTCTGGGTGTGTTCCAGTCTGCGCTTAGTTTAGCGGCGGCCTGCGCTGTTTTGGCGAAGAGAACGATGCCGGAAGTGCCTCGGCCCAACCGGTGGACGGGGTTTGCGTTCGGGGTTTGCTTTTGCACCAGCCGCAGCAGCGTGTTTTCCATAAACCCGCCGCCGGGGAGGGTCGGCAGCCCGCTAGGTTTGTTGACGGCCAACAGATGGGGATCATCAAACAGTACTTCGAAGTGCTGAGGAGAGTCCGGTTCGATCCAAGGTGGACGGTTCCAGACAAGCGTTTGGCCTGAAATAAGCGATTCGCTTCCGGCGGCGGTGACGCCGTTGAGGGTGACTTCCCCGTTGTTCAGATTTTGTTGCCAGGCCTGTGCAGTTGAGTGGGGGTAAAGGCTTGCCAAGTGGGAGAGCAGGGTTCGCCCATGATATTCGCGGCTGATGATCGTGGTATAGGCATAGCCCCGGTTGAGCATGTGGTTTGAGTGTAAGCTATGGCATCTGCGGAAATGTCAGTTACTTATTGATCAAACCGCCTAAGTCTTTGACGAATAAAGACTTTAGCCGTAAGTCCTTATTCCTCAAAGACCTGGCAAAAAACACCCGCTAAGTCTTTGATTCCAAAAGACCGCAGTAGGAGGGGTGATAAGCTAAAGGCCCATTCGCTTCATGCTCGATTTTGAAATGTACCAGCTGGATTGGCGCTAGAAGGACGAAAGACCACGACATGCGAAAAGGGTTTACGAGACACCCAAAACCGGACGAGCCCGCAACGCACGTCAAGAACTACATCACGCCGAGCGGACTGCAACGCCTCAAAGAGGAGCACCGCTTTCTGCTCACGAGAGAACGTCCCGCCGTTGTGGAGGTAGTCGCGTGGGCTGCCAGCAACGGCGATCGCAGTGAAAACGCCGACTATCAGTACGGCAAGCGGCGCCTGCGGCAGATCGATGGGCGGATTCGCTTTCTAACCAAGCGAATCGAAGCCGCGGAAGTCGTGGACCCGGAAGCTCCGAGAGCGGGCCAAGCGGCGACGAGAGCGTTCTTCGGAGCGACCGTGCGCTATGCCAATGCCGCTGGAGCGGAGCGAGTGGTCAGCATCGTCGGCACGGACGAAATCGATCTCGACCGCAACCACATCAGTTGGGTCTCACCTCTGGGCCGCGCGCTGATGAAGTCGACAGAGGGCGACAGCGTAGTCCTTCAATTGCCGGGCGGTACAGAAACCCTGACCGTGCTGGAAGTGAGTTACGAGTGCATTGCTGTGGAACCGTTCCGTGAACCACCTGGATCCGAGTCCTCGGCAAAGAGACTCGCTCGCCGACGCTCACCTGACGCCGAAGTCAAGTAGCCTTCACTACAACATCGATTTCTGCTTGAACAGGATCGCCCCGATGCCAAGAATTCAAGTCATCGGGCCTTCCAAGGGATTATCCTGAATGCACGCTATGCCATCGGGAGGTGAGCGGTCTCCGCCGCCATCACTCCCCGCCTTTTCTCAGAACCCGCGCACAGTTCGGGCTACCTGCCCGGCATCCTCTGCGGCCAGCTGCGAGATGGCCGACCAGTCCAGCGACTCGCCGCCATGAGCCAGCAAGGTCAGGAACCGGTTGTAAATCAGGCTTGCCAGTGGCATGGGCACACGCAGCGTTTCGGCTGCGGCCAGGACCAGACGATTATCTTTAAATCCCAAGGGAGCAGCAAACCCGGCAGGTTCGAACTTCTTGTCGGCGATCAGTCCGCCATAGGTCTTATAAACTGGCGCGACGAAGAGCGTGGAGGTGAGGAAGTCAAGATATTGGTGCTGATCCAAGCCGGCCTTGCCGACCAGCGCCAGCGCCTCGCCCAGCGCCTCGATCACCGAGGTAATCAGGAAATTGCCGCTGAGCTTGACCAGATTTACGTCGGGGGGATTCTCGCCGAAGCGAAAAGTTTTCTGTCCTATGGCCTCGAAGAGAGGCATGCAAGCGTCCACCGCATCCGGTGCGCCGGCGACCACGATGAACAGCATAGCCGCAGCCGCGGCGTCGGGCCGGCCAAAGACCGGAGCCGCGACAAAACGCTGGCCACTCGCCGCGTGCCCCGCAGCCAGCCTTTCCGAGAGCGCCACGCTGATGGTGCTCGAGGAAATGTGGATTCCGCCCTTACCCAGGCTGCTGATCACACCCGCATCGCCAAAAACGACGCCTTCCACCGCGCTGTCATCGGACAGCATCGTGATCACGGCTTCGCCACGGCAGGCGTCTGCCACCTGAGCGGCGTAGCGCGCGCCCCGCTCTACCAGCGCCTGAGCTTTGCTGGGCGTGCGGTTGTAAACCGTGACCTCATGCTCGGCCTTGAGCAGATTCGCCGCCATGCCAGATCCCATGTTCCCCAGCCCGATAAATCCGACTTTCATGACCCTATCTCCTCTCATGAGCCGACAGACTTTGGATGCGGATTCGATTGCGCCAGATCCACGGAAAATAGCACCCCACCCCAGGGGGCGCGCGTGGTAGCGGTCGAACCAAGTCACTTTGCCACAACATCGATTTGTGATCGCATTGCATTCGCCTGACTGATGATGACGCTATCGATCAGGTACCGGGTGGAATAAGGCAGCACCAGAGAGGCCACGCGTTTGATCGCCATCAAGACGAAACCAACCGCGAGCAGCCCGCGATGCGGGCGGACGAGTTCCCACACCAGGGGCAGAACCGCCTGCAGTTTAGGGCGCGAGATCCCGGCACCGGCCTTGGAATGAGCAGTCACCATTCTTGATTAGACACGGCCTGACTAAGAGAGGTTCAACTTGTAGGCCGGCATTGCTTCGCAGAAACCCCGACAGCACTACTTTGCTGCGTCAAAAACGCGTGCATGAAACTTCAATACTTCACCGAGGTGTGCCAGAAAATACTCACCGCTGTGGTTGCCGGGATAGAGATGATATTCGTGTCGGATGTCCTCAGCCTGAAGTTGCCGATGGAGTTCCTCAGCTCCTTGATCAAATCCGAATTCATCCTTACTGCCGCAGTTGAAATAGATGGACAAACCCGACGCCCGTATTTGTGCCCGGTTCCGCTTCGCAAGAACAAACGGACTATTTTGGTTCCAGTGAGGCACGTCAATCGGATTTCCGAATACCGTCCCGAGCAGCCCACTCTCGGCCTGCCGCGGCGGTTCCGCGATGAGCGCGGCACTCTGCGCGCTGACGGACGAGAATAGCTCGGGGTGGGCGAAGGCAAACCGAAGGGCGCCATATCCGCCCATCGAAAAACCGCTAATGGCTCGCGCGGAGCGCTCGCGTCGAATCGAATAATGCGACTCGATGTAAGGAATGAACTCGCGGATGAAGAAATCGCTATATCGCACGCGGCCATCGGCGGAGTTGATGTAGAAGCTACGTCTCCCTTCAGGCGCGACTACCAGAAAATCGGGAACCTGTCTTTTTTGACGCAGGTCTTGTATCAGGTCCCATCCACCGCTTTTGAACAAAGTCTGTTCGTTATCGCCGAGTCCGTGCATGAAATAAAGCACCGGATAATGCCGCGGAGAATGCCCGGCAGTTGCGGCGTCATAGTCGGGTGGCAGCATCACGCAGTAGTGGACGCTTTCACCGAGGGTATGACTTTGCAGGGCGTTGCAATCGATGCGGCCTTGTGCGCGGCACGGGCCAACCAGGAGCGCAACTAAGAGCGGGACGAGCCATGGCAAACAGCGGCGCATAACCCCAGTTTACTCGTAGCGAAGCGCCTGCACCGGATCGAGACGCGCCGCTCGGGACGCCGGGTAGAGTCCCGAAAGTAAACTGACGACGATGGAAAAACCGATGGCGCTGAGAACCAGCCACATCGGCACGGACCAGATCTGTGCCGAAGGAAAATGCTGGCGTTCGAGATAAATGTTCATGCCGAAGTTGATAAGGCGTCCGATCGCCCAACCGAGAGTAACTCCGACTGCACCTCCGACCAAACCCATAGCGCCAGCTTCGGCGAAGAAAAGGCCGCGCACGTCAGCGTCGCTGGCGCCAATTGCCTTCATGATTCCGATTTCGCGCCGACGCTCGAGGATGGCCATCACCAGCGTATTCACGATGCCGATCGAAGCAACGGCCAGGGCAAGGCTGCCGAAGATCGCGAGGAACCCGTCGAGCACGGCAAAGAACTGGCGCATGCTGCGGGTCGCATCGACAATGGAGAAAGCGCTGAAGCCCATTTTCTTGATGGCATCTTCAACGGCCGGAACCTGATTAGGATTCTGTACCCGCACGCTGAGTGACGTATAGCTGGGCGAGTCGCTGGCCGAGGTGTCGCGCAGGTTGGGCTGCATGACGTGGAGGTCTTGCGCAAGCTTGAGCGGCAAGAAGACGCGTGCCCGGGCGGTGCCGCGCAAGCTATCCGGATCAAGATCCGTCAGTCCTACAATTTTCAGAGCTTGCTGTCGTGACACTACGGAATACGCGGCACTATTGCTCGGCCCCAGAGACGGCGAAGAAGGAGCCGAGGCGCGTTCGGCATAGCGCATCGTCAACTCTTTCCCAAGAAGAGGCTTGGCCAAGTCGGCAAGATTTGTGTTGTCCGTGCCGGGCTTCGGCGTGATGCCTAGCAACTCCTCCGCAAACGATTTCTGCAGGGTGACTTCCGCGGCTCCATCCGACGAGAAAAAGCTGCCCTGCATGCCGTCGAAAGCATCATTGTTACTCCTGGCGGAGAACGGGATGCCCGCTACCATGGTTAGGTGGGGCTTGTCGTCGAAGCGCACTTCCGTCACGAACCGAATATCAGGATAGGCCTCAACCACACCCGGGATTTGCGCAATCTTGTTTCTCGCCGGTTCATCTAACGACGGGCTCTCGGCCGGCGGCGGCCCCTCCTCTCGCTGTTCACGGAAGTTGCGGAGGTCACGCCTGGAGGTGGCTACAACAGTGTCAAACAGCCCGGACTTTTGCAGCCGGCGGGAGGCCAACTGCTGCAGGCCAATGCCGAGCGAGAGCATCGCGACCAGCGAGGCCACACCTACGGAAATGCCGATCGTCGTCAGCGAATTGCGAAAGACCGACTCACGCAGGTTGCGGATAGCAAGGTCGGCGACGTCGTAAAGCTTCACTGTGTTTTTCCTCCCGGCCCGGGCGCCTGCATCGGCTCTGACGAGATGCCGCGTACGCCGTCATTGGATAAATCATTCACGAGTTTTCCATCCGCAAGATGCAACATTCGACTGGCATACTTCTCTGCGAGAGCCTCCTCGTGCGTCACCATCAAAACGGTCATTCCCAGCGACTGATTGAAGCTACGGATAAGCTCCATGATCTCCGTGCCGGTGCGGCTGTCCAGATTACCCGTCGGTTCGTCCGCCAGAAGAAGCTTGGGCCGGTTGATGAGTGCACGAGCCAGCGATGCGCGCTGCTGTTCACCGCCCGAGAGTTCCATCGGCCGATGCGAGAGGCGTCCGCTTAGACCTACGCGTTCCAGCGACTGGCGCGCCAGAGCGGAACGCTCGCGGCGATCGACTTCGGCAAAGCGCATCGGGAGCTCAACGTTTTCCAACAGCGACATTCTCGGTATCAGATTGAAAGACTGAAAGACCATCCCGACAGTGTGGAGGCGGTACTTGGCCAGTTGCTCCCGTGAAAGCTCAGCCAGGTTATTTTCGTGGACAATAACCGCCCCGGAGGTGGGACGGTCAAGGCCGGCGACGAGGTTGAGCAGTGATGACTTGCCGGATCCCGACGCACCCAGCAGAGCCACAAATTCCCCGGCCCGAACATCGACGGAAATTCCGTCCACCGCGCGCACCAATGCCTCACCCATCTGGTAATGGCGGCAGACATTCTCGGTACGGACTGCCACGGAGTTTGGCCCGGAAATATCCATGCTATCGAATGGCTCTCCACATGCAAGGTATTCCACCACAGAAACTTTAACAAAGCCAACCGCGTGGGCGAAGAGGTAATCACAATCAGCGGTCGCTCGCTAAGCGGCTGTCCCACACGCCTAAGAGCAGGCATCTGCTAAGGGAATCAAGATCGGCAGATTGTGGCAGCCATCGCGCCGGTGTCCTCTTTGAGAGCGCTACAATGACTTATGCGAAAAGTCTTTATTGTCGTGATCGGTATCGTAGCCTTGTCGTCGATTGCGATTCTATTGACGCGACAAGCGCCGCCCGTTGTCGACCTGCCATCTCCAGTTACCGCCCTCGGCCAAGCCACCGCCATCGCTGTCCACGTACGCGACCCACATGGCGTTCGCAGGCTCGAAGCCTTTGTCGAGCAGAACGGCATTCAGTATCGAGTCTGGGAGAACGCGCCAACATCACGATGGACTGATGACACATGGAGTTTTGTGGCCGGCACGAACGCGACTCCTCAGCTCAAAGACGGCACGGCGAAATTAATCGTCGTAGCTGTCTCGAACGGGTTGCTTCGGAAGACAGCACGCTTGGAGCGCGACGTGAGAGTGGTGACGCGACCACCCGTCATCAGTGTTGATTCAGACCAACATTATCTGTATCTGGGCATGGCTGATTTAGCAACCTTCAATGTCTCCGGTACTTTTACAGAGGCGGGTGTGAAGGTCGGCGATCAGACATTTCGGGCTTGGCCCATGCCCGGAGGCAAACAGGGCTTCTTTTCGCTGTTCGCGTTTGCCTGGAATATGCCAGCCAGCACTGTCCCGGTGGCATATGCATCCAATGGCACTGGAAACGACGTGACCAGCCCGATCGTATTCCAGTTCCCCAAGAAGGAGCAACCGAAGTACACCGTACACAATTTAGTGGTGAGCGACCAATTTATGCAGAAGGTAATCGGCGAGTTGGACCCGAATGGCTCGGGCGATCCCGTGGCGCGTTTTGTCAAGATTAATAGCGAAATGCGGCGGGCCAATAACAAGGTGCTTTCAGATCTTCGCCTCAAGACCGCAGACAGGTTCTTATGGTCGCAGCCTTTCGCACGGCAATCTCATTCCCAGGCGGAAGCCAGCTTTGCGGACACGCGGAATTACATCTACAAAGGGACCAAGATCGATCAGCAGGTGCACCTGGGGTATGATCTCGCGGCTACGCAGCATGTTGGTGTGGAGGCGTCCAATGACGGGCGGGTCGTATATGCGGCGCCACTGGGCATCTATGGCAACTGCATCGTGGTGGACCATGGCTACGGGCTACAGACGATCTATGGCCACCTTAGCCAGATTGCGGTGCACGAAGGCGATTTGGTGAAACGAGGCCAAGTCATGGGCACCAGTGGCCAAACCGGAATGGCCGGAGGTGATCACATCCACTTCGCGATGCAACTCGACGGCGTCCAGATCGACCCGAAGGAATGGTGGGATAGTCACTGGATTAAGGATCACATTGCGAAGCGCGTGGACCTGCCCGGGTTCAAGTGAACTATGTTGCCGCTGAAGCCGATCCTGTGCTTATGTCCCAGCGTCCTCACGAGAAGATTTGAGGACACAGCCAAGGACACACTTGATCTCGTTTTGAACGTATGTTCAACGGCTTAGCCATCGCCCCGGGTGTCGCAATGTTATTCGCAGCGATCTCGTTAGGCGAGAGTCGCGGTAAGCAAGTTTCATTTCGGTGATTAGCAAATTACCCTTTCCTGACGCCAAGAAAATCAGGAGGTACCTCTCGAACCGGCTTTCAAGTGAGCGAGTTTCACCAGGATCTAACAACGCCGTCAAGGTGTAATACCTATCAGTCTGGTTGGGTCGATCGCGATGACTTTACCTGCAGAGATTTCACTTGGGACTGTCGGCGGAAGCAGGCCAACTCGATTTTCTCAAACGACCTCTACCGTATCCAGGTCCGCTCTCGGTGAGCGTTCCGATGCACAGACGATACAGCCCCTGATGCCGCACGTGACCTGTTGGAACCCTGTAGTGAACGGTTCGGAAGACAGGTCCGGCTTGCTATCGTCTGGGCGGAATCCCACCGCCTTTCGGCGTAAGCTTCCCAGAAGCCGACTTCTGGCACGCGTCGTTGGGAGTCCATCCTGGGCATTACTTCCTGTTTGCCCGTCACTCGGGCTGGATCACGGCGTCGATAGAATTCCTCGCCGACGAGTGGCGCGCCTATACTACCTGCATCGACAATTTCCGAATCCGGGCATTCTTTCTGGTAATCGAACTGGTTCAATACGTGGCCTCACATCGGTGCTTAGACGAAAGAGTCGACCGACGGCGGCCCCAGATCAAAGTGATCGAGTATGACCGAGAAGGCAAATTCCGAGGCAGTTCAAGACTTGCCCGACGAAGAGCCGAAAGCTCTCTCAAGGCGCAACTTCATTAAAGGCGTCATCAGCAGCGGTGTGGCCGTCTCCTCCGCTGGTTATCTTTTTCGCGCCTCCTCTATACTGCATGGCCAGCAGTTGGCTGCCGGCGTGGGCGAGCGCCTCATCACTCTCAACGTTAACGGTCAGCAAAGGCGCGTCGATGTCATGAAGCAAGAGACGCTGGCCTGGACGCTGCGTTACAAACTGGGACTGACCGGCACCAAGCTGGGATGCGACCGTGCGGAATGCGGATCCTGCACAGTCCTTATCGACGATATTCCACACTATTCCTGCTCGGTGCTCACGCACAACGTGCGCGGCCGGAAAGTTCTGACCATCGAGGGCTTGGCGAGTGCCGATGGAACCTTGCATCCGGTGCAGCAGGGTGTGATCGACGAGCAGGGATTTCAGTGCGCGTTCTGTATGCCCGGCTTCATCATGAGCGCGGTCGGATACTTGAAGACGAATCCCAATCCGACCCGTCTGGAACTGGCGCACGGAGTCTCGGGAAATCTCTGCCGCTGCCAGGATTACGACAAGATTCTGACGGCGTTGATGCGCGGGGCGGAGAATATGCGGAGGTCGTCGCTTGGATAACGGCAATGAGGTCCTCGATAACAAGAAACGTCCTGACCCCACCAAGGCTGCCGAGCGCATCTACGGCGCCGGATACAAACTAATTGGCAAGAACTACGAGACCCCGGACCTCTATGCCAAAGTCACGGGCAATGCGAAGTACGCAGAGGATTTTCGCGCGGAAGGCATGCTGTTCTGCAAACTGCTGCTCAGTCCGATGCCGCATGCGCGGGTAAAGCGCATCGATGCGAAAGCAGCGCTGGCCATGCCCGGCGTCAAAGCCATTCTCACTGCGGACGATCTTCCCGCGCCAGCCGACACGCTAACCGACAATGGCACGGTGATCAAGGCCAGCAAGTGGGGCGAACGCGGTCTCACCATGGAGCCGGTTTATCAGGGCGAGCCGGTTCTCGCCGTGGCCGCAGTTGACGAACTTACCGCGGCGGAAGCCATCGAGAAAATCGAAATCGATTTTGAACCGCTTCCCTTTGTGATCGACCCGCTCGAAACTTTGCGGCCCGGTGGTCCCAACCCGCGAACGGATGGCAACGTCTGGACGCGGCCCGCGTCGCCGCAAGGTCCGGGCACGCCTGCAGTTGCTGAACTCAAGTGGACTAAGGCTGATTTCGAGGACGAAAAGCACGGCCGTCTTCCGATGGGCAAGAGTCCCGACGAATGGACGTATGGTGATCTCGATGCAGGGTTCAAGGATGCGGCACTCGTTCTTGACGAGACGTTCGTCACTCCTGATACAAGTCATCAGACGCTCGAAACGCGCAGCGCGATGGCCTATTGGCAAAACGGCAAAGTTTACATTTACACGGGCACACAAAGCACGGCGCAAACACTGCCTGCGATCGCGCGCTGGTTGAACATTAGTCCCGACAAAGTTGTTTTCATCAGCGAATACACCGGAGGCGGATTCGGCAGCAAGATCACCGGTGGAGTGACGATGATCATCCCGGCGCTGCTGGCGAAGAAGACGAACGCCCCGGTGATGATGCGAATCAGCCGCGAGGAGGAGACCTTCATCGGACGAGCGCGCCCTAGCTTTCAAGGGCGTATGAAAGTCGGCTTCTCAAAAGAGGGACAGATCACGGCCCTCGACATGTTCGTCATTTGCGACAACGGTCCTTATGACGCGGTGGGCGATGCGCCGTCGTCAGGCCGCATCGTGTCTCTGTTATACCAGCCGCAAGCCATGCGCTGGCGTGGGTTGACGGTGCTGACCAACACGCCACCGCGTAGTGCGCAGAGTTCCCCGGGCGGGTTGCAGGGGATTGTCATCATCGAGCCGATCATCGCGAAAGCCGCGCGCAAACTTGGAATCGACCAGGTCGCGATTCGCCGCATCAACTGCCCCGAGGGCAAAGCGCCGTTGGGACCAGTGGTGCAGGGGAAACGTCAATACGCCACCAGCGCGTTCTTGAAAGAAGCGCTCGACCGTGGCGCGGAGCAGTTCAAATGGAACGAGCGGGTCGCGCGTACGACGAACGCGCGTACAACGAAGAGGATCGGCACGAAAGTTCGAGGAGTTGGCGTTTCGCTGAGCTGTTACGTTGGCGGCACCATCGGATTCGACGGGCTTCTTGTCATCAAGCCGGATGGCCGCATCACCTTCCAGTCTGGAATCGGCAACCTCGGCACCGAGTCGGTGATGGATGTACATCGCGCGGGGGCGGAAGTTCTCGGCGTGCCGTGGGAAAAATGCAATGTAGTTTGGGGCAACACGGCGAGGGATCTTCCGTTCACTTGCGTCTCCGGCGGAAGTCAGACAACGCACGCCATGACGCGGGCAGCATACGCCACGGCGATGGCCGCCAAGCAGAAGCTTCAGGAGATCGCGGCCAAAAAACTCGGCGGCAAGCCAGAGCAGTACGTGGTAGCGAACGAACGCGTTTTTCGCAAAGGCGGTGGCGCCGGCATGACTTTGGCGCAAGCCGCGAAGCACGCGATTGAATTAGGCGGCATCTACGATGGCCATGAAGCGCCAGCCGATGTCCACAAATTGACGAAGGCGTCGGTCGCGGCATTGGCCGGACAAGGCTTGGTGGTGGCTGCGAAGGACAACTACCCGCGCGATGGTTCAACCTATTCCTATGTTGCCAGTTTCGCCGAGGTTGAGGTCGATGTCGAAACCGGCAAGTACCACATCGTCGATTTTCTCGCTTCCGCCGATGTCGGCACGGTGATCCATCCCCGGGCGCTCGGCGGTCAGGTGCTCGGCCGCTCGGTCCTCGGCATGGGCCACGCGATTGGCCAGAAATGGGTGTTCGATCCGCGGTACGGGGAGATGCTCTCCAAGCGCTTCTACCAAAGTAGACCGCCGACGATTCTCGATGTGCCCGTCGATATGCAATGGACTGCGCTGGACATTCCGGATCCGGAGACGCCGGTCGGCGCTCGCGGCGTCGGCGAGCCTCCAGTTGGAGGCGGGTGCGCTTCAATCTTAAACGCCCTATCGGATGCATTGGGAGATGAGATTTTTCAGCGGGCTCCGGTGAACGCCGACACGATTCTGACCTCGCTCGAAGCGGGCCGACCGATGCAGCATCCGCTTATGGCGCACATTTAATGGGCGATTTGCGAACGGAATTTGAAGGAGAGTTGTAATGGCCGTCATACGAGACGTAATGGCCGCTTTCGAATTGTTTCAGCCGGCGTCCGTCGACGATGCGCAGAGACTTCTCGAACAGCACGGACCCGATGCCTGGGTGCTGGCCGGAGGCCTCGATAGCTTCGACTGGCTGAAGGATCGAATCAAGAAGCCGAAGGTTGTGGTCGACCTGAGTGGAATCGGCGAACTGCGCGGAATTCGCGCTGCTGGCAGCGACGGTATCGAAATCGGCGCCATGACGACGCTCACTGAAGTCGTGAATCATCCCATCGTTAAGCAGAAGTATGATCTGCTGGCGCAGGCCGCGGAATTGGTGGCATCACCGCAGATCCGCAACCAGGGAACTATTGGCGGAAATGTGTCGCAGGATACGCGCTGCTGGTATTACCGCAGCGGTTGGCCGTGTTACCGTGCCGGCGGCAACATCTGCTATGCCGACACGCCGGAGGGCCGCAACCGCGAGCATGCGATTCTGCAGGCCGACCGCTGCGTGGCGGTGAATCCCTCCGATTCAGCCCCAGCCCTGATTGCGCTTGACGCTAAGTTTGTCATACGCACGCGCAAGGGCGAACGCGTTGTGGATGCGGAAGATTATTTCATCGGTCCTGACATCGACATCACCCGCCTGCACATCTTGCAGCCCGGGGACTTGCTTACGGCCATTCGTATTCCCTCCACGTGGGCGGGCGCGCAATTCTATTTTGAGAAAATTCGAGACCGCAACGTTTGGGACTTCCCGCTGATGAACGTGGCCTCGGCCATGGTCGCGTCGGGCGATAGTTCAGCGGGCAATGGTTCAGCGCAGACGATCGACCGCATTCGAATTTCGGTTAACGCAGCCGCCGCGCGCCCCTTGCGTTTGAAGGTGGTTGAAGATGCGGTACGTGGCCAGCCACGCAACGCCGCGACAGGTGAAATGGCGGGGAAACTGGCCGTGCGCGGAGCAATCCCATTGCAGTTCAATGCCTACAAGATCCCGCTGATGAGAAATTTGGTGAAGCGCGCCATCATCGGATCAGGAGCAGCAGCAAGATCAGGAGCAGAGGAGGCAACATGGACTTCTTAGAATGGGCGACGAGTCCGTGGGGACAACGTGTGCCGATCCATATCGCCTGGTTCTTGATCTGGGTCGCGGTGATCGCGGGGTTCCTCTTCTTTGTTGTTCACGCCACCTATTTGCGCTATTTCGCCAGACCAAGAGAGTTTACGGGCACCATTTCGCCCGCCGTGGCGGCGCGCATCCCCGAGCATGTTCCCAGACACTCGCTGACAGCGCGGCTATTTCACTGGATCATGGCCGCCTCCATGTTCACACTACTATTTACCGCCTTCCTGCCGAAAGTTGGCGTCCAGTTTCCCTGGGTGACTTATCATTGGATTGCGGGCGTCGTCTTGACCGCTTCCATTCTCTTCCACGTCATCCATGCGTCCTTTTTTATGGATTTCTGGGCGATCTGGCCTGATCGGATCGATCTGCGGGACGCATGGCGAAGAATGATGCGATTTGCCGGTAAGCACGAAGCTCCTCCGGACAAATTCGCCAAATATCCTTTGGAGAACAAGCTCTACCACGGCGCCATCATTGCCGCCGGTCTCTCGGCGATCGTCACCGGTGTGTTCATGATGTTTCGGGTGCGTACCATCTTCTTTCCCCGCAATCCGTATCTCTTTGGCGACATGACATGGGGCATGATGTACGTGCTGCACGGCCTGGCGGGCGTAGGATTGATCGCATTGATCATGGTCCACGTCTACTTCGGACTGCGTCCGGAGAAGCTCCCAATCACGAAATCGATGATCTTCGGCTGGATGAGCCGCGATTTTTATTTGAAAGAGCATGATCCCAAGCGATGGGTGGTGGAGACATCTTCATCCCCATCTTCTTCGGCATCTCCGGCACCGGACTCCAAGGGTTTGGAAGGGCGAGGGCTAACCGATGCTGTCTGAAGTTGGGAGTCGTTGTGAGGCTGTGGAAGAGTGCTACGAGTTTATGCTGGCCTACGCAGCCCAGGGTCTCCGCACTGACGAAGGCAGCAAGTCGGGTGGGCAAGTTCGCGAGTTCCTGCAACGCGCCGTTAAGGCTTTGACGGGACTGGCGGAAGTCTGTACGGTAGCAGTCCGAGCGGAGGGTCTTGAGCCATCCGAAAAGTACGCGGCGTTTCTTGCGGTTCTCGATCGCGACGCGCGCGACTCTCTCGCCGCCATTGAGCTGGTTCTGGCCCAACCCGTTATCAGTTCGCAGTTGATTGATAATCTGAACGCTTCCATTCATCTCCGCGCACTGCTCACCGACTTGTTTCTGCTGGATGAAATCCTGAGGAAGCATGTCAAACCAGCGGAGCAGGTTGTCACAAGCGAGGGCGAATGATGGCCTCTTCGGTCTTGTCACAGCAATAGAAAAGCCCGCCAGGGGCGGCCTCTTCAAGTTATGGATCCGGGCGAATTACGGCACGGTAATCACAACTTTGCCCACCTGCGCATTCGACTCGAGATATTTATAGGCATCCACCGTCTGCGCAAACGGAAATATCTTCGCGATCTTCGGATGAAACCGTCCATCCGCCAACCGGTCGTAGACATACTTCTTCGCCGCCGCGAGCTTCTCCGGATTGCGCGTGACCTCCATCAACGTATAGCCGCGAATGCTTAGACCCTTACCCAGCGCCGTAAACAGCGGAAAGGGCGTGGGTTGCATCGAAAGCGCGCCATACTCAAAGATAATTCCGCCGGTTGCAGCAGCCGCGGCCAGCTTTTCCAGAAATGGCCCAGCAACCGGATCAAAGATCACCCGCGCACCCTTGCCGCCGGTAATCTCCTGCACACGCGCCACGATGTCTTCTTCCTCAGTGGCGATCACGTGGTCCGCACCCAAAGAAAGCAATTCAGCTTTCTTATTGCTCTTGCGCGTCGTTGCGATTGAAATAGCGCCCTCAGCTTTCGCAATCTGCGTCGCGGCAATGCCCACACTGCTCGACGCGGCCGGGATCACCACGAAATCGCCTTTTGCCAAATGCGCAATCGCGATCAACGCCCCATACGCCGTCAGGTATTGCATCCAGACCGCTGCGCCCTCCGCTGGTGACAGCTTCGCCGGATACTCACCCAGAGCCGCAACCGGAGCAATTATCTCTTCGCCCAGCACGGCGTAGTCGTTCATGGAGAAGGCTGGAATCGTGGCGACCGATTTGTCCACCCAGTTCTTGTCCACATCCGGGCCAACCGCTTTCACCACGCCCGCCGCCTCATAGCCAATACCAGCAGGCAGCTTCGGATGTTCGAGGTACTGGCCACGGACGAACATCAATTCTGCCCGGTTCAAGCCTACCGCCTGCACCTGTAACCGCACCTCACCTTTTCCGGGCTGCTTGGAGGTTTCCTCTTCAATCTTCAAAACCTCCGGTCCGCCCAACTTGTGAAAACGAACAATCTTTGGCATGAATATCTCTCCTTGCGCATTAGATCGCCGATCGGTCGTGGAAGATTCGGAACGCCATCCTTCGAGGATGGCCTCGACGATGCCGGGCACGAGGAATGCCCAACCGAAGACCTTTCCGATTCACGGAGTTGGTAACGACGCAGAACTCGGAGCGTCACGCCGACCATCACGACGACGACAGCCGGTGCCTGCTCGATCAGTGGCGGCGTCGTTACCATGGAGACCGGCAACGAAGCCTGTACTCTGAAAGCAACGTGGCTTGCGAACACCTACTACTTGGCCGCGACCGCTTTCCAAACCATCAACGCGACGCCACGGGCTTCGGCCACAACCATCACTAGCGCGGCCGCAGGTTCCAACCCGCTGAAGGTGACGATGCACTTCACGGTGGACGACACAACCAGCAACACGGCGTTGACGGGCAGCCTGATCCGTGATCGGGACGCGATCTGCGGTCACGAGTTTCGCCGGCGCATCCAGTCGTTGGGAATGGAAGAGGTCATTACTGCGGCACGGAGTCCCTGGCAGAACGCGTTTGCTGAGCAGCTGATTGGGTCGATTCGGGGTGAAGGCCTGGACCATGTCTTCGTTAGTCGTGCCGGACGACATTGCTGTGTAGCCTAGGGCTGCGATCCACTTTGAAACCGCAATGCGGCAAGGTCTGCTTCATAGTCAAATCGAGCGTTGGCCTCGGCGATCTGCGCCTGCGTCTGTTGTAACTGGGCCTGACTTAGCTCAACAATCGAACTGAGCCCCAGGCGATACCTTGTATCGGCCAGGTCCAGTGCGGTGTTGGCCTCTTGCAAAAGCTCCGCAGTCACACTCATTTTCTGTTGTGCAGTGTTCGCTCTCAGCCAGGCTGTGCGGACATCCCGTACGACGCGATTGATGAGCACCCGGCTCTGCTCGTCAGACGCCTTGGCGCGCAGGTCGGCTTCTGCGGCCTGGGCACGGAATTTGAAACCCTCAAAGATCGGTATCCCGATATTGATCCCTGCCGCTCCATACCAATCAGGGGTGAAGTAGGCGCTGGATCCGACGGGGGTGATGCCCACCGTGCCCAACCCGGAGATCGTAGGCAACAGCTGCTCGTGCTGCGCCCGGCTGAAGTGCATATCCGCCTCGTGATTGAGTTTGAGAGCAATAAGATCGGGGCGCTGTTGCAAGGCGAGAGCAATGATTGCATCCACTGAAGGCGCGACCGGTAGCGGGGGCGACGGGTCGTCGACGAGTTGGTACTGTTGATCTCTCGCGGTTCCAAGCACCTCATTGAGATTCGCCATGGCGGCATCGAACTGATTTTGCGAATCGAGATCGAGCAATTTGGCCTGCGAGAGATTGACTTGCGCGAAACTCTGGTCGAGCGTGGACTTGAGCTTGCTCGCAGTTAATGCATTGACCTGATCGCCGA
>Ga0302198_10003022_pt1 | contig 17192 bp, 9 predicted proteins | sample II_Bog_N2_2_FD_193521 | JGI IMG/M metagenome (GOLD analysis project Ga0302198, IMG submission 193521) | Peat permafrost microbial communities from Stordalen Mire near Abisko, Sweden - II_Bog_N2_2 | ecosystem: Environmental > Terrestrial > Soil > Wetlands > Peat | place: Sweden: Abisko, Stordalen... | reverse complement strand
GACTTGATGGTGCGCCTACTGCGCGCTTGCATCTGCACACAAACCATCACTTACAAACAGCTTGTCGCCACGCCGGAGCTAGCGTGATATTCATCTTCTTCTATTGGCATTTTCTATTAGTGGGCAGTCCCACTTGCTTGGCCGACGTGGCAGATCGCCGCAAGAACCAGTAACGCCTCCCGGTCGGCTGTAGCGTGGACCTCCCGGTCCACGCTCTACGCTAAACAAATAGAAAACTAGCGCAGACGACGCACCCTTGGCCCCACACGCAGAAGGGGAGCAGATGTGTCCATCCCCTCCCCCTGGGCTGCAATGAATCGTTCTCTAAGGGACCATGAACGGGCGCATTCCATCGGTGGGAAATAGCCCTGTGGGTGTGGTCACCGTTGAGGGTTGCGCACGGAAGAGAAAGCGCACATAGAAGCCGGCCGTTGCCGCCGAATAGTTCCGCGAGTTGTTGGCGCCCACAAAACCGCCCGCAAACCAGTGCGGACTGATCTGGTAAGCAGCCTGCGCGCGCAGATCGTAGTTTGGCCCCACGCTGGTCTTGGCGGGCAGGTAGGCCGTAATCACGTTGTTGGGGAACAGCGCCGTCTGGTCCACCTGGAAGGCCTGTACGCCAAAGCTGCCCAGAATGTTGTAGTGCCAGGCGGTGCCGGAATGACCGTTCCAGGTAACAGGCGCATTGGCCAGGAAATAGGCCTGGGGGCTGAAATAGCCGCCCATGCCGAAGGTAAAAGCGTCCTGGTTCTTCGCGTAGTGCATGCCGAAGAAGTTGGCGCCGATGCTCAGGTTCCCGTATTCGGGCACGGTTTTCACGCGCCAGTACGCCCCGCCGGAACCCTCCACGCGGTTGTTGGTGGCCACCTTGTATCCGGTGATGTACTGGCCGCCTGCTGCCAGGTAGAAACCGGACTGCGCATCCCCGTGCGCGAATTGCACGTTGCCCTGATTGGCAATCACGCCGCCCCAGATCTGGCCCAGGTTGCCGAGCGTGTTGCCCAGCGGGTCGCGGAGCCCGCCATAGGAGAGTTGCGTGTCCTTCACCGAGTCGCGGGAGAAGTTGAAGGTAAAAGGCCCATTGCCCGGTTTCCACAGGGCGCGACCGGTAAAGGTCGCTACCAGGAAGCCGGCGGGCGTGTAGCCTCCGGCAAGCGCCAGATGCGGGAATGCCAACTGCACCTCGCCGCCAATGCCGCTGGCATTCTGCTGTGCAGGCGGAGTGGTGTCGGTCGCGGTCAGGCTTCCGATGGGCTGGGGGATGGTCGTGAGGGTCAGCGGCAAGCCTGGAGAGGCGGCCTCCAGCACTTGAATCACGCTGCTCCCGTTTGCCTGGCCGGAGTCCAGAAACACCGGCTTCGCGACGATGGTCAACCGGGCGTTGTAACCCATTGACATGGAGACCTCGAAGGGTGCTTCAAGAGCGGAAAGATGGTCGAAGCCCAGATCCCCTGAGCGGTAATTGATGGTGCCGGTACCGCCCATCCACGGGCTGTATCCGCTCTCGATGGAGCGCAGTTGCATCTCCGCTTCATCGCGAGGACTCGCCGCGCGCTGCTCGCGCTGCACGCGAACCCAGGGTCCGCGCAGCGGCGGCAAATTGCGCTCTTGCAGTTCCTGGTCACTTAGGCCTGTGCCGGTTGTGGCAGGAGCCTGCCCCGGCAACTCGGTCACGTTGACCTCCGGCCGCTGCGGAAGCGGAGCGGCCGGAGCCGTCGCTAAGGTCGGAACCGGAGCGGTTCTCTCGGCCGGTTTCGCCTTCTTTTTAGCCTTCTTCAGCGCTGGAGCGGTAGCCGGCGCGGGACATTGAGTGCAAATCGCCGGAGGCTGAGCCTGCTGTTGAGGCTGTGCCTGGTTCTGCGTCTGCTTCTTCGGCGAAGAATAGGCTCCGGTGGCTGCCTCCTGTGCCGACGGCGTGTACTGCGCCATCGCGTAGCGGATGGAACTGGCAGGCGGTGCGCTCGGAGTGGCAGCCGGCTTGGCCTGTGCGTTGCCCTGGATGCCGCGGAGGTTCGCCGCCGAACCCTGGGTCAGTTGAGCGTCTGTCTGCTCGGCGAACAGAGCCTGGGTACGCGCGGCCAAATCGCCCATGGGCTGGGACGTGATTCGCAACCTGGTCTGCGGCCGCGCGGCTTCAGGAACCTGTGTTCCCTTCGGCGTCCGCGACGGCGTTTGGGGCTGACCCTGCTCCGGATCGGTGGAATCGACGTTCTCTTCCGATGGAGGCAGGTTCACCCGACCCGAATATCTGGGCGAACTCCCAGAGTTCTGCGCATCCTGTTGCGGGTAATAGGAAACCTGCCGGAAGACCACCGGCCGCGTCGCGCTTTGCTCGATAAATGTCGGCTGGCCAGGCGCACTCCCCGGCCGTGCGGGGCGAGGTATGAAGACCGGAGCGCCGTCAGGCGCCGTTCTTCCCGCAAAAGGACCAGCCAGGAATGTCGGACGGGAAGCTCCAGACCCCGAAAGATTTTGGCTCCCATCGTGCCTGCCGGAACTATAAGAAGGCAGATTCACAATCCGGGCCGCGCCAGTCTGAGCGCCAGGATCCAGCAGGTGTTCCAGATCCTCTGGCTGGGTAGAACGGCGTCCGTCCGTCTCCGGTTCCGAGTAAAGCGGTAAATGATCGGCTTTCGACACGGAGGAACCCGCCGGCATGGCCGCCAAAGAGGCGCGCAAAAATTCAGAGGCACGCTTCTGGTTGCCGCGAGCCTGCTCAAATCGTGCCGCCGTCGACAAAATTCCGGCATCGGAAGGATAAAGACCGAGCGCCACGCGTAACCAGGCCTCGGCCTGCGCCATATCGCTGGCCGTCAGAGCGGCTCCTATGGCTCCCTGAAACTCGCCCGCACTCGCATCCTGCATGGGAACGGCCTTGAAAAGAGCCAGGGAATCGTCGTTCCTCCCTGCCTTCAAATAGCCGCCCGCCAGCGCCCTCTGAACCGTCATGTTGTTGGGGAAACAGCGGACTGCAGTCTCCAGAATCTCCACGCCTTGCCGCGAATTGCCCGCATCCATCGCGGCAACGGCGCGGCGGAGGCTCCAATTTGCCCAGATGGTCTGAACTTCATTGCCCTGTGCGGCAGTCAGGTCTCTGCGCGCATCCAGACCTTTCAGAACCGTGTAAAGCGTCCGCTCGTCTCCCGTGTTGTAGAGCAGCCAGGCGTGCTGAACCTCGATTCCGGCAGGAGCCGCCGTCCTCTGCAGCAGATAGTAGTTCTCCACGCGGCTCATGTATTCCGTTGCGCGCTGAACATCGCCCCGGGCAGCGTACAAACTGGCTTCGCCCTGCACAAAATCGACGTCCGCATCCAACTCACGGCGCAGATCCGGAGGAATCAGGGCAATCTGCTGCAACGCCTCGTCGGTCCGATTTCCTGCCAGCAGCGAGAAGAAAAGTCCCTTCCATGCATCGGCTGCCAGAGAATTGCCGGTACTCCTGAAACCGAAAGGAGGTGAATCGTCCGCCGGTTGAAGAAACAAAGTCTGTGTGAGCCGGCCCTGAGAAACAGTATCGAAGGTCCGCCGCAGATTCGCGCTTCCAGCAATGGGTTCAGAAGGCCGCGGTGCAGGAACGTTCCGGTCCGCGGCAGGCACATGCATCGTGCCCATGTAGTTGGTCTTGCCCGCCGATTTCCTGGTCTTCGACGCGTGAGCCGTTTTGCCTGCGGGCAGACCGGCAACCTGCGTCTGCGCAATTTCGGTCCGGTCGTCGAACTGCAATCCAGGCGCCTGGGCCATGGGCGGATTCGTTCCCGCGGCGTTCACATCGGACGGGTTGGACGGCGGATTCTCCGTCGTGGAGGGATTGGCCCACTGGTTCTGCGGTTGCGCCGGTTGCGGCTGGCTCAGGTCCACCGGAGCTCTGCCGCTATAAGGATCCGCGCCATAGGACGGAAGTGGAGGCAGCTTGGTGGTCTTCTGGAATGGTTCGTAATTGGGATCGAGCAGGTGCTGCAAGTCCGCGGCCGTCACCGCGCGGCGGGCCTTCCCGTCCTGGTCGGGATAAACCAGCGTGTGCGCCAGCCGATCGGCGGGTGAGGCCTGCGGCATGGCGGCAATCGAGGCCTTCCAGTAATCGACCGCGCGCTGATTGTCGCCGCGCGCCTGTTCAAAACGGGCAGCCTGAGAAAGAACCGCGGGATTGCGCGGGAACCGATCCAGAGCCTGGCGCAGCCAGATTTCGGCCTGCGCCTTGTCATTGGCCGACAAGGCAGCCCCGATCGCTCCCTGAAAATCCCCCGCCGACGCGTCCTGCATCGGTATGGTTTTGAAAAGCGCCAGCGATTCCTTGGACCGCCCTACCTTGATGTAGCCACCGGCCACCGCCTTGCGCACGGTCAGATTGTCCGGGAAGGCCTGCGCCGCGGCGTCCAGAATATCGACCGCGCGCTGCACGTTGCCGTTGTCCATCGCGGTTCCGGCGCGGCGCACGCTCCAGTTGGCCCAGATCGACTGCACTGCTTCGCGCTGCGTTACGGTCAGGTCCTGCCGTCCTCCCAGGCGCATCAGAGCCGGGTAGAGCGCACGGTCATTGCCCGTGTTGAACAGCAGCCAGGCATTCTGCACGTCAATGTTCGAAGGCGGTTGGCTCTTCAGGTCGCGATAGTGCACCAGCACGCGATTCATGTACTCGGTAGCATGAGCGATATCGCCGGTTGCGGCGTAGAGGCTGGCCTCACCCTGAACAAACTCGATGTCCGCTTCCAGTTCCTTGCGCACCGCGGCGGGAATCAAGGCGATTTCGTCGATCGCCTCGGTGTTGCGGTTGGTCGCTTGCAGGCTGGCGATCAGCCCCTTCCACGCATCGACGCGATCGGGATGCGCCAATAAAACCTGTTTGTAGATCGCATACGCCTGCGCTGTGTTGTTGCGCTGTAGGTAGATGGAGGCCAACTGCAACTGCAGCGGAATGGCGGGCTGACCGCCGGCTTCCATCTGCAGCTTTGCCGAGCGCTCCAGCAGCCCCTGGGCAATCTCGAACTGGTTGGCCTGCTGATAAATGGCGCCCAGCATCGAAAGAAAACCGGGATCGGCAAGCGCTGCGTCATAGGTAGCCGGCGGCATCTTCTCCACGTCGGCAATCGCCTGGTTGTCCTGCGCCAGTTCGTGATGCGCGCTCACCAGGCCCATCCAGGCCGGAAGACTGCCCGCGTCTTCGTTCAGGATCTGGGTGTACATCTCCGCAGCCTGCTCAAAGCGCTTGGCCTCCATCAAAACACCGGCATACTGCAGCCGCGTATCCGCCTTGAGATTGGTCCCGTTGTCGGGATACGGCAGCGACAATGCCTGAGAAAGCGCATGCTGCGCATCGGCGGGACGGTTCTCGGCATGATAGATCGTAGCCAGGGTGCGCAGGTACTCGGGGTCCCTGGCCAGCGAGGCTCTCACCGGCGCCGGAAACCGACCCGTCAAATCCAGCGCCTTGCGGTTCTGACCGTCGCGCGCATAGGCCAGGAAGAGGCCGCGCCACGCGACCGCGGAACCGGGCTGAACCTTCAGCAATTCGTCGTACACGCCGGCGGCTGCGGTGTATTGCGCCTGCTTCACGTAAAGTCCTGCCAGCCCGTTCAGAGCCTCCAGGCTGCGCGGACGCATCGCCAGCGCCGCTTTGTACTTTGCCGTGGCCACGGCGAACTGGTTCTCGTCGAAGGCTTGCGAGGCTTCGCCCATGGTGTACCAGAACCGCGAGGTCGCCAGCGCGTCTTCCACGGCTCGGTCCTTGTAGCCGTTCTGTTCAGCTTGTGTAAGGTAGCTGATCGCGCCGCCGAAGTTGCTCTGCTGCATGCGTAGGAAGCCCAGGCCTGCCGCTGCCCGGCCGTTCTTCGGCTCCTGCTCAAGAATGGCGTTGAAACGTGCCTGCGCGTCCTCCAGCTTGTGCGCGTTCAGAGCCGCAAAAGCCTCTCTCTCTTGCGGTGTGCGCGCAATCCCGGAGTTCATCTGGGCCAGCTTGGTTTCGTCTTCCTTCAGGTGGCCGGCCAACTCCGTGTCCTGCGGGTGGTCCTTGAGATACTGGCGCAGTTCCGCCGCGGAAGAGGGATTGGCCGCATCCCAGATCAGCGCTTGGCGCAGGGCCGCCTGGGCGTTCGAGTCCTTGGGATGCGCCTCCAGAATGTGAATGCCTTCCGCGCGCGTCTTGGCGGAGTAGGTCAACATGGTGCCCAGTTCCACTGAAAAACGCGTATCGCCGGGGTTGCGCTGAGCCAGCGCGCGCATGGCTGCTATGGCGGCTTCCTTGCCGCTGGCCGTGCCATAAAGAGTCTGGTAGTAGGCCAGCGCAATGTCCCCGTCCGGCGGTCGGTCGCCATAGAGATCGCGATAGATCCGCATCGCCTCTTCCGGCTTGCCCTGGCGCGCAAGTTCCCCGGCCTGGCGAAGACGGTCGCTCTGCGCCCGGTTGCTGTTGAGGGACGCTATCTTGCCCAGGTTGGGATCGTTGGGATTGATGCGGCGCAAGCGTTCGAGCGCGGAATTGGACTGATCTCCGGAACCGATCAGCTTGTAGTCTCGGGCCAGACCAGCAAGTGCCTCTGCATTATTGGGGTCCGACAACAGAATCTGCTGCCAGGACTGGATGGCCATGTCCGGCCGCCCGCGCGCCTCCAGGGCGTGCGCCTTCTCGATCAAAACCCGGCGCGTCTCATCGGGCGAGCTGGCGGCCGGCCTCTTCTGCGCTGTGCCCACCTGGAGCGCCAGCAACAGACAGACCCATACCATCCAGCTCTTTCTCCACATCCTCAAGTCAACCCTCATGTGCGCGCCCATTCCACTTTCAATTCCCCGCCCGATCCAAACCGGAATCGTCCATCCAGAAAGCCGGTCGCAAACAGGGCAAGATTTTGATCGTAATATGCCAAGTCTTTCCCATACAAACCCGAAGATCCGTCCCTTTGTGCGCTCAATCGAATGGTCTGACGCGCGCTCGATTTCTCGAGGTTGGGGAAGGCCCTCAAATAAGGCAGGACCGCCGCCGAAAACCCTATAGGTCCATCTTGCTCCAACGGAAGACCTTGCTGGCTTATCTTTTCGGGGGGGGCATCATGATTGGCAAGGTACGCGCTCATCGCCGGAACGGCGTTCAGTATCTCCGTGCGCGTCTTGCCCCCATCCAGCATGCCCGCCCAAAGGTAAACGCGGATGGCGTCATAACTGCCCAGCGGCGCGGGCGCATCCGTGCCGGGGTGTGCAACCGACGGGTAGAAGCCGTCACCCGGAACATATTCCACCCAATCCATGGCAAATCCGTGGCAAGCGCTCTGCGCAAGAAAGCGTGGAATGCCCAGTGCGATACCCTGCCACGGGCCGGAAGGATCCACGGCAGCCAGGCGCTGAAATAGAAAGAGGGGTACATAACTGGGATTCAACGTCCAGGAATGCAGACTCGGCGAGCGGTCATGTTGAAAGCCCACTGGCCCTGGCAACAGCATGGGCCCGAACCCCGGCAGGTTGGCCACTTCGCCGCTGGCGATCAGAGCCATCATCTGGCGCCCGAGTTTCGTGTAGCTGGGCTGCTTCCACAACCGGCCGGCTTCCACCAGCGTGTACGCCATCCACACATCGGCATCCGAGGCCGGGTTGGTGTCCAGCGCCTTCCATGCGCCGTCCTTGTTCCTGCCCCACAGCCAGGCGGGCAGGTGCGTGCCCAGGTCGCCACCCGCCAGGTTGGCCTGCGTCCAGTTGAGCACGCGGTCAAAATGGGTGCGGTCATTGGCGGCCAAGGCAAAGAACAGTGCGTAGGCCTGCCCTTCCGACGTGGTGCGGCCGCCCCCCTGGGGATCGATGACCCGGCCCTGCCCGTCGACGAATCGGGCCGCATAGGAATCCCAAAGCGTCCACGGGCCCTGTTTGCAGCCGCCCACCGCGGTAAATAGCGACAAGGCTACAATGATCGCCAGATGTTTCCGAAGCTGCAATAACTGAAGACCCATGGTTCGAGCTCTCCCCAAAAAATCCGAGCAGCTTTCTAGAACACGTTGTCGGCGTCAATCGGCCCGGCTCAAGTTTCATGCGGCCCGATGTGGATGGCTCATGAGAACCGTCCTAGTCCTCCATCATCTTCAGGCGTGCTCTGGCTTTCGAGCGCAACCATTGCCGCGTCCAGATGGCCAGCAGAAACGCCAGCAGCATCACCACCACGGCGGCCAGCCATGGAACTTCCATGAACCAAATCGTCAACCGTGTCCACCACGGCAGCACTCCCACATAGTAGACCTCCGAACCAATCCGGAATGACTGGAACTCGGTCCCATGCAGAACCGAAACCGAGCCTGAAATGTCGCTGGCCTGTTGCACCCGCAGAAATGAAGCCATGAAAGACTCAAACGTGCTGGCGTCTCTCAGATGAATCGCCACCACGCTGCTACTTCCGCCCGGGTCGTAGGGAGATTGCACGCCCTCGATCACCGCATCGGGCGTGCCGGATGCGGTCAGGTCGCCCGAATCGGTGTGTTCGTCGGAGTGCAGCTTCCACCATGCATGATGCAGTGGAGCGAAGAAGCCCTGCGTGTCGCGTACCTGGATCTGACCGCTGCGCAGCGCAACCGGCAGGTTGTTGTTCAGCTTGTCGAAGGCCGGCTGATCGTCGCCCGTCCCCAGAACCAGAAAGTCGCTTTTCGCCCCGGCCTGCAAGGCCTCGACGCCAGCCACGGTCACCCGTAGTACAGGAAAACCGGTCTGCCGCCCAAAGTGCCCCATCAGCGTGACGAAGGTCTCAATCTCCTGCTCGGTGGGCGAGGAAGGCAGCACCACCGTGGTCTCGCTCAGGTCGGCGAAGCGGGTGAACGGAAAACCTGCGTTGGCGAACGTCTCCAGGTTGGGCAGCGGCGCATAGTGCGGATACCCGCGCAGGTCAAGGTAGGTGTCGCGCAGAATCGCGCCCTGCATGTTGATGGGCGTCGTATCGTTGCAGCCGCCCTTCTTCAGCAACTGGAACGTAAAGTCGAATGAAAGCGAATTGGAAAACGGGCGCAGGTTCACCACTGGCACAGGCACATCGGTCTGCATCCGGCGCGAAGCCTCTTGTCCGGGCACCAGCGGAACGGAACCCAGAAAGGCGTTATTGACCCTCACCTGCATGCTCGAAATAGGCCCGATCGGCACCGAGTTGTACCGGTACACCAGCCTCAAAACAGCATTGGGCCGTTCCGAATAAAAAATGTCCGGCGCAATCCTGAAATAAACATTGAGCGGAGCCGACCCATCGCCCTGCAACTGGTCCGCCGTCGCGTAATCCCACAGCGCAATGGTCTGATCCGTGCGCGCCCAGCGCGGCGCCCCATCCGGTTGCTGCTTGTCGGGCAGCTTCAGGTTGTCGATCGTCGTCTGCGCCCCATCCAGCATCTCGCTATGCAGAGCCACAGCCTGGGCCGCGCGCAGCAATTGGTCGGGGTCGGACCCGGCGATCATCAGAATCTTGCTGTAAGGATCGTTGGGATTGGTGCGCATGGCCACCGTCGGCGACGAGATCGAAGGCACATTGAGCCCATCCGGCAAATTGGACGGACTATCCGAGATCACGATCGCGTTGCCCATCGGAATCTGCCCGATGCGCACGGGAAAGCGCACCGACCGGCTCTCGGAAATCATGCCGAAGTAGCTGGTCACCACGCCCGCCGCCTGAATCGCCTTGTACGAAGGCGCAGAGGCAAAAACCACCGGAATGCTCAGCGGCTGAATCACGGCCGGATCCAGAAACGGCATCGGCAACTGCTTCAAATCGTCGGCCAGCGGCAGCAGGTCCCCTTGAATATCAAGGAAGGTATTTCGATGCACGCGCGACCAGAGCGTGGTGTTCGACGGGTCTTCGCAAACCATCGTGTAGTGGCCGATAAACTGGATGGTCAGGGCATTGTTATGCACCAGCAGATCCGGCGGAATCGTGAACTCTGCTTCCGCATCCTGGCTCGCAGAGCCGCCCACCTGGCCCGGCGTCGGCTGAACGGTGGCAAACAAGGTCCCGTTCATGATCAGCTTGATGTGGCTCAGCTGAGGAAGCAGGCTGGGAGAAAAAGCGTAGTAGATGTGAATCTTGGCTGCCCGCACCACATGGGTCTGCGGCAGCGTGAAATAGATGCTGTGGCTGGAGTCGATCCCATGCATCTCGATCTGCGGCGAGCCCGCATCGTTCAGGCTGAAGGTGTCGCGAAACTGCCCCGGAGGCAGCGGCGTCAGCACCGGCTTCTCGCCCGCTCTTGCCATCGTCACCCCAGGATTAATCTGCGCCAGCCCCCGCGCCTGGACGGGTTTCGCCGCCTGGCCCAGAACCACAGGCGCGGCTCCCATCAGGATCACAGCCAGGGCCAACAGCAGCGTGGGGCGAACGGCCGCCAGTGCACTGGCCTTCTTGGCAGCCCGCTTGTCCTTGTCCGTAAACAGACTTTGGAACGTCGAGAGCAGACCCTGCATGGAAATCTGAAAGATGCGGCCCAAGCTGCGCAACACATCGTCGTTTTCGCGCGATTCGCCCCAGCCCAGCCACGAATCCGCTCGTGAATAGAGAACCATGGTCAACACTTCCTGTTCGGCAATGGTTAAGTCTTCAAATCGTACACGCAGCACCGGCCCCTCTGAGGTAACCACCGTCGCAGGCAGATCGGTGACCACGGCGGGCAGCGGAAACACCAGCCTCACCGCCGTCAGCGGAATAGCTTCCAGCGCTTCGCCAAAGCGGATGCTGGTGCCCCCCGAAGACATATCGATCGTCTCTCCGGCTATCACGCGCCCATCGGGCAGCTTGGCCATCACCGGCGTCACAATGTTGATGCGGACCGCCGTCCGCAACTGCTTCATCTCGCGCGCAACCGCGGTGCACACGCCAAGAATGACGATGTTGAAGAAGCACCAGATCACGTTCATGATCACCGTGCCCGGCCGATCCTTGTCCCAGATGAAGAAACGCGGAATGGCAATCAGCAGGCCGATCAGGTTGAACACCAGCAGGATCAGGAATGGCTGCGCGATCTTGGTATCGAAGAACGTCCGATTGACCACGCCGCCCTTGGCCGTCACGTTGAACTTGCCCAGCTTGGGGTTGATCAGCGCCATCATCGTCGGCAGCAGAATGTACGGCGACAACACCGTCTCGTAGATTTCATTCCAGAACGAGTGCCGGTGCTCGCCCTGAATCCGCGAGTTGGTTACATTCGACAAGGTCAGGTGAGGCAGCGCATAAGCCAGAATCGCCGCCCAGTATCCCGGCACATTGGTGTGCGACAGAATCAGATAGATCAACGGCGCCGAAAGAAAAATCAGCCGCGGCACCGCGTAAAGAAAGTGCATCATCGCGTTGAAGTAGCACAGCCGCTGAGCAAACTTTAGCCCCGGCGCAAACAGCGGATTGTCCGTGCGCAGAATCTGGATCATGCCGCGCGCCCAGCGAATGCGCTGCCCCACGTGCGCTGAAAGCCGCTCCGTGGCCAACCCGGCCGCCTGCGGAATGTTGATGTACGCTGTGCCCCATCCGTTCATTTGCATGCGCAGTGAAGTGTGGGCGTCCTCGGTCACGGTCTCCACGGCAATGCCGCCAATCTCGTCCAGTGCCGTGCGCCGCAGCACGGCGCAGGAACCGCAGAAGAACGTCGCATTCCAGAAATCGTTGCCGTCCTGCACAATGCCGTAAAACAGCTCGCCCTCGTTGGGAATCACGCGGAACTGTCCCAGGTTGCGCTCGAACGGATCCGGCGAATAAAAGTGGTGGGGCGTCTGCAGCATGGCCAGTTTGCGATCGCGAAGAAACCAGCCCATCGTCATCTGCAGAAAACTGCGCGTGGGCACGTGGTCGCAATCGAAGATGGCCACAAACGGCGACTCCATGCTCTTCAGCGCGGTGTTGATGTTGCCCGCCTTGGCATGTTTGTTGTCGTTGCGGATCTTGTAACCCAGGCCTGCTTCAAATGCGAACTGCTCAAACTCCTTGCGCCGGCCGTCGTCCAGAATGAAGACGTGCAGCTTGTCGGCGGGCCAGTCCATGTTCAAGGCGCCCAGCGCCGTGTAGCGCACTACCTCCAGCGGCTCGTTATAGGTGGGAATCAGCACATCGACGTGCGGCCATTGCTCTGCGTCTTCCGGCAAGGACACCGGTGCCCTGCGCAGAGGCCAGATGGTCTGAAAGTACCCCAGAAAGAGAATGAAGAAAGAGTACAGTTCGGCCAGGATCAGGCTCAGGATAAAGAACGCGTCCAGCGCGCCCCAGTGGTTGCCCGGATCCTGAAAGAAACGCCCCGTCTGCAGAACGCGCCAAAAGCCATAGCGGAAGGTGCAGAACATCGACATCACCATCAGGGTGAGCGTCACCAGATAGGAGTCGGAGCTGCGCGCCAGGGCCAGCGCCATCAGCAGCGTCAACAGTCCTAGAACCGCCTGCTGCGGCCATGTGAGGGGAAGAGCGGCCAGAAAATAAAGAACCACTCCCGCTCCAAGCAAGAAAAGCAGGCGCAACAACTTCGTCAAGATGTTCTCGCCCGCTCCAATATCCTGCCAAAGGCCCGTTGCCGTCATCGTTCACTCCATCGCACGCCGCGATACCCGGCGCTCGCCGGTGCTGCAAGACTCTTCACCCACCCTGCGAGACTACCGAAATCCTCGGCGACGGTCGAATTGGGAGCATAATCCATCACCGTCATGCCTTCGGCCAGCGCTTCACTTACCGCAGGTGACCGGCGCAGGGCAAACGGCAAGAGCCTGTCGCCCAGTTGCCCCCGCAGCACTTCCCGCACATCCAGATGCAGCGGTAGCGATGGATCGAACTGATTTAGAACATAGTAGGGCAAAACCTGCTTACCGGCCGCGTTCGAGCTGCGCTGGAAAAAGGCATCGATCGAACTGACGCTGACCACCGAATTCATGTCCGGAATCACCGGAACCAGGACGATCGGCGACATCCGCATCACCCGCCTCGTGGTCGCGCCGGATGCCGTAGCCAAATCCACAATCACCCGGCTGGCCCCGCGGCAATACCCCATAATCTCCTGGGAAAGCGCTTCCGGCCCGGCCGACTCCGGGCTCAACCCTTCGGTGTCAATCGTCACCATCTGAATGGGAGCGTCGCCGCTGGCGGTGGGAGGAGCAAAGGTCCTCAGCACACCCGGTCTTTGATCGTGCGCGCCAAAAAAGAACGGCAGCAGGCCATAAGCCGCTGTATCCACCAGCAAAACCCGCTCGCCGCGAGCCGAAAGTGCCCGGCCAAGGGTGGCCGCCATGCTGGTCTTGCCCACTCCGCCGGCCAGCGAAAAGACCGCCAGCACCGGCACACGCGCGGCCACCGGGGCCGGAACCGCTTCCGCAGGCGCGCTGGACCCGTTGAATACTCCATTCAAAGCAAACCAGCGGGATGTCAGACGATCCCGCGAACCCTGGATCGTATCCTCGGGAGCCTGCTGAAAGGGCTGGCTGGGAACCTGTGGAAAGGGCTCTCTGGCCAAATCCGCCCGGTCTGAGGCCAGCCACGCGGGACGGCCCACGCTCTCGCGCGGCTCTGCCGGCGTCCATTGATTGCGCGGCTGCAGATAGCTCTCTTCGCGCGCCGGGGCATATTGCGCTGCCGGCGCAGCGGGGCGATAGGTCTCGGCAGGTGCAAAGGACGAATATTCGGCCTGCTGCGGTACCTGCTGCGGCAGACTTGGATATTGCGGCACTGCCGGTGCGGACGCTGCATTTGAGCTGCTGATATTTGAGCCGTTGAGATTGGAGCCGCTGAGCGGAGACAAGCGCTCCGAGCGCGGTTGCTGCCAGGGGGAGGTCACCGGTTGCCTGGCCGCCTGCCTCGACTCCCCGGCTGCCTTCTGCGCCGCCCGCATCTCGGCATCCCGCCCAGCCTTCTCTGCCGCTGCGGCCGCGCGCCTGGCCTCTGCCCCTCGCGCCGCCTCCGTCGCCTTTTGCGTCTCGGCCTCTTCATGGGTCCGATTGCGCTCGGCTTCGATGGCTGCCTCCACGCGCAGCCGTGCCTTCTCGCGCGTTTGCGCACGCGATGCGGAAAAATCACGGTATTTGGCGCCGTGGAGATTGGCCCAGGAATAAAGAGTGGCTACATCCTCGGGAGTTTCATTCTGGTCCGCCAGCGTCTTGCGATCTGTCATAATCCCCCCACACACTTCCCGTAGCCTTGCTCGCTGGTCTCGGCCTCCAACGCCCAGGTTCGGCGTCTACTTCTCGGAAACCGGGCTTCGCGCACACGCCCGCAGGGTGTCCTTACTAGCAATCGTAGTCGCAACGATATTGACAGAACAATAACACTTGCAAGGTTCCCCGCCTACCACTTTCTTGCCATGCCGCAGCTGTGCCTCCCCGGGTTCCTTTCCCGGCTGACACCATTTCTTCCCATCAAATTCGTGTTTTTTGATCCTACTACGGACTGATTCGGCTTCCAAAAAAGCTGAGTATCGAGTTGCTCACCTGATAACAATCGGCACCAAAGAAAATGCCCCGCACCGGCCCAATTCCAGTCGAACCCACGCATTTCGCCGGCTGCCCTTTGCCCCCGCAACCGACAGAGACGCCAGCCCTGTGATAATTTGAAAGCAGCGGTCTTGAACGAGCTCGTAGCTCAGTAGGTAGAGCAACGCCCTTTTAAGGCGATTCAGGCCCTTTCCATTACTACTTGATAACACTCGATTTGCGGCCATAAGCTATTGATTATCATAGACATATTAGACAAGAGCCCGTTGCACAGCCCTGCATAAACTGGCACATAATACAGGTACCATTGGTTCCTAAAATGGTTCCCTACTTTCCCATGCGATTCCATGCAGCTTGATTGCCCCTGAGCTGTCTCAGGATCAGCCCCGCGGGGTTGACTTCCGGCCAGACCCGGGCCACACTGATGGGCATGAGCGAACTGCAAGACATGATTGCCGATGCCCGGGAGGAACTGGCGAGAGCCTCAAGACCGTTGACCCCTGAAGAGCAGGACGAAGAACGCCACAAGGTGGAGACCGACAAGTTGCAGGGCTTCCTCCTGCGTCGCCTTTTGGTGGCTGTGCCGGTCGCGCTCGGCATGGAGGTCGCGTGGATCTCCGGAGGTCCGGCAGCGATTCTCAAGTATGAAGATCAAACCTTCCACCTGCGCAAGGCCGGGGATGACGATTGCGTCCTCTTCTTGATCGAAGGTCAGGGGGAGACGGAGATCGCCCGGATTAAAGCCGAAGACCCTCTCTTCGCCAGCCGCCTACTCGTGGCGATCGGCGGAGGTCAAGGTGACTGACGACTTCATCTCGGATCGGGAAGACGAAGATGCTCCTCACGTCCCTACCCTGGCCCAACTGGTGGATCAGATCACACCTGAGAATCGCTACTCAGAGGTTGCATCAGGACCGGAGATCGGCAGGGAAATCGTCGAGTGGTGACACCGTAGGTACATCCCAGTCATGCTGCACACTCAGACACAGAAAAGCCCCACCGGGGTTTCCGGTGGGGCAGGTGATTCAGGGTCTGGCTGCTCTCTAGTGCGCGATGAGTCCGTTGCGGGGAAAGAACCACCCCAGGAAGGCGGTGGCGGCGGCCGTCTAAGCCGGCGACTTACTACGCAGCTGCCAGCTGTGCCGTTCTCTTAGGCATGGTTGGCCTCACCGATGCACAACGAGGCTGAGAGGCGAACTCCCAGGGCGTGCATGACCTTGAGAGTTGTTCCCAACTCTGGGTTGCCGGTGTCGCTGAGAGCACGGTAAAGAGCTTCGCGGGCGATTCCCGTATCACGGGCAAGCTGAGTCATCCCGCCACGCGCACGCGCTACCGCCCCAAGAGCTTTGCCAATGCAGCGGGGGTCGTTGCTTTCGAGAGCCTCGGTCAAGTAGGCGGAGATGGTCTCCTCATCCACTAGAAATTCGGCTGCATCGTAAGGTGCGGTCTTAGTAATTGCCATATCCTTATCCTTCCTTAGGAAGACGAGTGGCCAACTCCTTGGCCAGTTGGATGTCGCCTGCCTGTGTGCTCTTATCACCGCCGCAGAGCAAGATAACCACCACGTCACCACGTTGGACGTAGTAGACCCGGTAGCCCGGTCCGAAGTCGATCTTCATCTCGACGATCCCGGAGCCTACGCTGCGAGTCTTCCCTGGATTCCCGTCTTCAAGCCTATCGATTCGCGCCAGAATCTTCGCCCGGCCTTGCCTGTCCTTTAGGCCAATCAACCACTTCGCGAACTCTCTCGTGCGTCGGACTTGCATCCTCAAAAGTGTAACCCAAAGATTACACATTTGCAAGCTCAAACCTGAACGGAAGACACAGAAAAGCCCCACCGGGGTTTCCGGTGGGGCAGGTGATTCAGGGTCTGGCTGCTCTCTAGTGCGCGATGAGTCCGTTGCGGGGAAAGAACCACCCCAGGAAGGCGGTGGCGGCGGAGATGGCCGAAACCACGCCGAACAACTGCCAGCGCAGCTTGTCGAAGGCCTGCATCTTCTCCTCCAACACACTCAGACGCGAAGGAGTGTTGGTAAGGCCAGCCTGCACCACGACTTCGATCTTGGTCACGCGTTCGGACATGTCCGAACGCCACTGCGTGACATTCTTGTGGAAGTCGCGCCATTCCACGTCGCGAAAGGTACGGAACTCGCTCAGGATCATCTGCGACATCATGACCTGCGGGGTGGATCCGCCAAGCATTGCTACCAGTTGCTGTTCATCCTGAATCATTCTGTCCATCTTCTTTTCTCAAACCCCTCTGGCGCCGTTAGCCGGGCATTTGCTTATCGCCGGCACGAAATGCCTCTCCCCGGCAATAAACGAAGGCCCCTCACGCGGGGCCTTTTTCTTTGTATTCTGAATCGATTTCACGATTCCCGCAGAGATTTGGGATCCGATTCACGATTGAAGAACCGGGAAATGCATTCCCCTTCCAAGTGATCAACCTGGATCGACCATAGGCAGACACTGCAGTGGCTTCACCGCCACTGGAGGGGAGAACTGTGCCCCGCACGCGAGGCGAGAATGGTTCGGCGATGGAGAGACCAGGTAATCAGTAGCACCGGGGCCATGCTCGGTCGGTTCGAGCCCACCCGGGGCTAATCACAGTTGGCTACCACAAGGAGAATCACATGACCATCGATCTGAACAATATGACGCCTGAATTGAAGGCTGCGCTTACGCAGCAACTCATTGCCGACACGTTCAGCAGCAAGGCCATTCACGCCATTGGCGATAACCTCGCCCGAGGGCTCGTCAAGCTGGCATCTGCAACGCAGACAACAACTGATGTCGCGGCC
>Ga0302198_10002992_pt1 | contig 17291 bp, 12 predicted proteins | sample II_Bog_N2_2_FD_193521 | JGI IMG/M metagenome (GOLD analysis project Ga0302198, IMG submission 193521) | Peat permafrost microbial communities from Stordalen Mire near Abisko, Sweden - II_Bog_N2_2 | ecosystem: Environmental > Terrestrial > Soil > Wetlands > Peat | place: Sweden: Abisko... | reverse complement strand
CGCGCTTATGCCGACCGGATCGTGGTGCGCCTGGGGGATGAGGTTGTCGCCGAACACCCGCGCTGCTTTGGGCGCGACCGGACGCTCTATAATCCGTGGCACTATCTGCCGGTGCTCGTGCACAAGCCCGGCGCGCTGCGCAACGGCGCACCATTCCAGGATTGGGCCTTGCCGCCGGCGCTGGCCCGGTTGCGGCGCAAGCTGGGCAGCGGGGACGAAGCCGATCGCCGCTTTGTTCGCGTGCTTGCCGCCATATCCAGCGATGGGCTGGAGGCGGTAGAGGCCGCCATCGGCGAAGCGTTCGATACCGGCGCTGCCAGCGACGAGGTAATCCTCAATATCCTAGCACGCCGCCGCGAACCGCCAGCAGATCAGCCACTGAGCGTTGTGGTCGATCTCAAGCTCAAGCATCCGCCCCGCGCCGATTGCGCAATCTATGACACGGTGCGAGGCCACAATGCAGCGGCATGAGATGATCGACGCCATGCGCGCGCTGGGCCTCAAGGGCATGGCCGGCGCGTTCGACGAGGCGGTGACCACCGGCGTGCAACGCCAGCGTACCACGCCCGAGATCCTGACCGACCTGTTGCGCGCCGAAGCCGCGCACCGCCACGCGGCCTCGATCCGCTACCGCATGAGTGCCACCAAACTGCCGGTGATCAAGGATCTCGACGCATTCGTGTTCGACGCTACGCCGATCAACGAGGAACTGGTCCGCTCGCTGCACGCCGGATCATTCCTGCCCGGCCGGCGCAACATCGTGCTCGTCGGCGGCACCGGAACAGGCAAGACCCACCTGGCCATCGCCATTGCCGCCAGCGTCGTGCGCGCAGGCGCCCGTGGCCGCTACTTCAACACCGTCGATCTGGTCACCCGGCTTGAGGACGAGGCGCGCATCGGCAAGGCTGGCGCGCTCGCCGCCCAGCTCAGCCGCATCGAACTCGTCGTGCTCGATGAACTTGGCTATCTGCCGTTCGCTCGTTCCGGCGGCCAACTGCTGTTCCACCTGATGAGCAAGCTCTACGAAAAGACCTCGGTGATCATCACCACCAATCTGGCATTCGGCGAATGGCCCACGGTATTCGGCGACCCCAAAATGACCACCGCGCTGCTCGACCGCACCACCCACCATTGTGACATCGTCGAAACCGGCAACGACAGCTGGCGCTTCAAACACCGCAACTGACCCAGCCCAAACCCCGATAAAAATTTGCTTCGCGCCGGCGCTGCCTCCGGTCGGGCTACGCCCTCCCTACGCCAGCCCCAGCGCGAAATCCGCGCCCGGCATCAACCCCAGCGCAACGACGCAAGGTGGTCCCCTTTTGCACGCCGATAGTGGGTCCCGTTTGGACGCCGATTGACAGCTGACGCAAACGGCGGCGATCGCTCGAAACCGTCTCAGGCGTCGGCGAATACTTGCTGAAGCAACACCTCGCGCAGGCGCATCCGTGGCGGTGCATTCGCCGTCGCTATGCCATGTTCAATCACACAATCGCCAAGATCGGAGTTGAGCGCCCGTTCGATCAGCAACTGGGCATGTTGGCGTAGGCCAGCCGATGCCCGGTCATTGTTGATGATGGCATTGATCATACGAAACGCCATCAGTGCCCGCACGCCACCACTTTCGGCTTTGGCATAGAGAAAGTCGAGCGCGCTATAGTCTAGCAGGCGGATCGATGCGACCGTCGCGAGCGCAGCTTCCTGCACTTCCCAGACATCCTCAGCAGCACCCAGCGCCGATTCGATGATATCGAGGCTAGCGCGTGCGGGACGGCCCTGCCATTCGAGCGGCATGAGCTGGAACGCGCTGCGTCGCGTGACCCAGCTAGAGGCGTTGCGCGCAAGGGTCGGCAAGTCATCAAACATTGCAGCTCCGTGCATTCGGGCTTGAAGCGTTACCGGACAATGCTCGATGCAACCGGCCATGATCGGCCATGCATGTGCGCGGAAGCGCCTCCCTTCGAACGCCTTGAGCGGCGTGCCGGCATTCGCATCCCAGGCGCAAAAGCCGACAAGAGCTGTGAGCGTGCGCTGGTCGGCAGCCACGGCGGCAGCAGCGGCTTGGACCGCGGTCTGGCTGTCAGGCCGGGACTGCGAGAAGAACATCGCCCCCCAAGCCGTCAGCGCTGGGATCAGGTCGCTCTTGCGAGCGAGCTTGCAAGCGTGGCGGTCGACATAGGCTTGGTCCATGTCGGTCGGATCCAGCCGAGCCGCCGTCTTGAGAAAAGCCGCCGCATCTTCCGGCGCCGCGGCATGTGGAAAACGCTTGAGTTCGGATCGGGTCTTAATCCAGCGCCACAGCTCGTCTGCGGTGCCGTTTTTCACGAGATACTCGCCCAACATGGGTGCGATATGCAGGGTGCGCGCAACCAGCGCGAGGAGGAATGGCGCAAGTTCCTCGTCCGGGTCAACGATCGACACCAAGCGATGGAGGAACTGCGGCGTGCCGAGCTCTATGCGTGCAAGCAGCCACCGCGCCTCCTCAGCGCGGTCGCGCGCGAACTCTATCAGACGATCCGCTTCGGCGGCGGTCTCGAACAGGATTTGTTCGATGTAGCGACTTGCATGGGTCCGCGACCCGATGCCGTGATCCGTGGCTAGGGCCGATGTTGCGAACGCGAAAATGGTGTCCAGCTCTTCGACCGTTGAGCGTCGCTTGGTAAAGGGCGCGAAGGGCTTCTCTTCGCCTTGCGTGATGCTGGCGGCAACCGCCGGCTCGAGGACGGCAATGGCCAATGCGCGCTTCGCGCCGTCGTCTCCGAACAACGCGTCCACGATCGCCGGCGCCGAGGTCGCATCCATTCCGCGCGCGACGGCGCGCACCGTTAGAGCCAGCGCGGGGTCCGCCTCAGCCAGCACTGAAGCCGTGCCCGGTGGATGTCTGGAAACTCGCGAGACCACGAAGGCGGCAATCTCGGACATGCCGGCCTCGCAGAATCGCCGAAGGCTCAACAGGCTCGCTGACGATATCTTGGGCACTGCGGCGGAGTCGAAGGCGTCGCGGACCCTGTCCGCACCGGCCTTGGTACACTCGGCGCGTTCCAGCACCTCCCAGGGCGCGAGCTCATCACCGATGCGCCGCCGAGCATCGCGCAGGAGGGCATAGGCGACGATCGGGTCTGCTTCGCCCTTGGCCAGCGCGGGCGCTTCGTCGAGCATCCAATCGACGAGATAAGCGAGAACTCCGCCCGATTCGCCGGCGCAATGGGCTCGGTGAAAGCTGGGGAGCTTCCTGACGGTACGGTCCCAGTGTTTCTGGGCGCGAGCGCTATGGCGAGCATAAGGAGCCAGCTCTTTCAGCAATGTCGTTCTCGGCCATGGTTCGGCAACCTCGCTCGCAAGGGCGACGGCGGCGACGAGTGCCTGCTCGCGCTGCCGGCGCGGCAGCCAGACAGACAGGCGCGCATAGGCCCGGGCACAGCGCTCGGCGCTGGCGAGGCTTGGCGGAATCTTGCGCTTGAAGAAGCTCGGAGGAAATGGCCGACCGGCGGCCAGACGATCGAACGCGCGCAGTGCATAGGACTGGCCGCGACCAGGATGCGCGCGCTCGGCCAGCAGTTCATAGGCGAGTACCTGTTCGAACGGATCACCAAGGGTCTCGATCTCCGCTGCGATCTCCTGTTCGCATGCCTCCAAACGGTCTGCGCTTGCGAGTCGCAACAGTCGCGTCAGCGCGCGCGCCTTCCAGAGGCTGTGTTGCGCGGCACGGGCGGCGGCTAGCGCATCGCACCCGCGATCGCCCCAATCCAAAGCTTCGAACCGCGATGCCTCGTCGAAAATCGCCTGTGCGCCCCAGTCCTGCGACAGTGCCGCATTGAGCTCGAGCCGGACGTCTTCGCCTTCGGGATGCTCGATCTTCGCCAAGCCGCGCAGCGTGTCGCTGCGAAAGGCAGATATCTCCGACGGACAGGCTTCGAGATTGTCCATCGCCTCGCCCAGATAGGTCGCATGGCTTTCGTGGAGATGCGGCAGCGGAAAGGGTGGCAGGTCCCAGGAAGAGTTGCCATTGCCCACCAAGCGGGAATGGCCAAGCTCGACAAGGCCGCCGACGCGCTTCGAAGCATCCAGCGTGTCGAGGATGACCATCGCATTATAGACGTCGTCGGAGGTGCTCAGGCCTTCGCCGGTGATCGTGCGCGCCAGGCTTTCGCGGAAGTTGCGCTGATCATAGCTCGATTTGCCGCTGATCGGACGCAAGTCGAACCGTGCAGGCATGCGCAATGCCAGCTTGAGGTCGACGACCGCGTCGGCCAGGATATTGCCTAGATCCTCCAGGTCGAGCGCACCATGTGATCCCAGAGTAGCTTCGACCTCGAGGAGCGATCGTGCAGCGCCGTCCGCGACGCGGCTCATCGCAAGCGCAAGATCCGCGCCCGTGTCGACGTCGATGGGTTGGCCGGTGATGGCTGAGATTACCGCGCATTCCCCAAGCGAACCGATTGGCATACTCTTGGCGGAAAGCAGCGTGTCCAACGGCAGGCCGCGCTCCAGCGTTGCCAGCAGCTTCTCGGCGAAAAGCGGCGTGTTATAGACGAGCCGGTTGTCGAACGCAGCCGGGCGGCTGTTGTCGTTGAGCATCGGTTCGGCGACCTGGTCGAGATAGGTAGCGATGCCCATGACGAGGTCGGGGCGTCGCCGCAGGTCGCGTACAGCGTCCTGCAGCGTCCGGGTTCGGGCGTTCTGGTTCTTGGCCGCCTTCTCCACCTGCGCTAGCGCCACGGCGTCCTGTTGATCGATCGCGAGGGCTCGAATGTTCTCGGTGAGGGTGAACAGGAGCAGGTTTCGCCGGGCATCCGGCGCTGCGAGCAACTTCGCGAGCGTCATGCGGAGCGGGCGCAGATCGGCGTGCCCGATATCGGCGATGCCGCCCGCCAGCGACGCGATGCCACGTCGCCAGGCTGCGAGCTGATCCCGCCGCAAGGTCAGCTGCGCTGAGTCGATCGACGCGCCGAACGCGATCAGCGGCTTGCGGATGTGGGCGGGCGAGGTGCCGATGCGACGGCGAAGCACGAGACGCTGGACGCGTTCGGCGAGCAGATTGGTCTCGGCATCGCTGCTAGGACCCGCTGCGTCTATCGCGCTGATCAGCGGGGCAGATGAGGTGTTCAGCCCCTCGCAAACCAGCAATGCCCCGGCGAATTTGCCGTCCGCTGACCCCAGCGCGAACTGGTCGAGCAATGCTGTCTCGAAATCGCGCAGCAGATGAGGCTCCGCGCTGATCGCCCGCAACAGGCCGGTCAGCGCACGATGTTGGTCAATCGAGATGATATGCCGCGCAAGATCGGCGGCGGCGGCGATCGCAGCGCGGGCGACCGCGAGCCGCGCGGCACGGGGCAGTCGGGCCGCGTAGAGCGCGCCGCGCAACAGGCTGAGGAGCGGTCGATAGCCATTGGCAATGGAGGAAGCTGTCGCGACTGCAAGGATCAGTGGTTCGCGACAGTCGGTGCGCAGCGCCATGCCCGAGGCGAAGCTGGCAGGCTGCCGCCAGCTAGCATCACCTGCCTTGGCGGCAATAGCGTTGGCATCGGCCGAGAGCCGGCATCCGCAAAGATATTCGAGAACGCCGCGGTGCACGAAGGCGAAATGGTCGGCCCCGCGCTCCCGCAAAAGACTTTCATCTGACGTGGCGATCGCGACCAGCCTGTCGATTGCCTCGGTAGTTGCGCGCGGGCGCAACAGCCGAAAGCCTTCGTGCAGCGAGGTGCGCGATAGGGCGTCCTGCACGCCGAGCGAGAAGATACGGAACGCCGCTTCCTCGAGTCCCTGCCGAAGGTCGCGGACGCTCAGGCTGCCCTTCGGCGCGCGATCGATGACGAAGGCGCAGCCCTGCTCGACGATCGTGTCGAATAGCGCTTCACGCGATGCCGGCAACTTGCCATTGGCGAGAAAGGCGACCGCGACCAGCACGGCCATTAGCGGAGTGTCGATCCAGCTGGTCATGGCAAGCTGGCTCGATGCGACCTCCTGCCGCAAGGCGTCCCGCTTCGCATGCAGCGTCGCAGCAGGCGACGCACCCGCTGCGATCAGGTCCTCGAAAAATGCATCGTGGAGCCGAGCGACCTCGGCAGGCATCAATGGGCACAGAACCAGATGTTGGGCGGCTGGATGCAGCACCGGAGCGGTCCGGTAGCCGGAGAAGCGGCTGGTCAGGATGAGCTGGTTGCTCCGCTTGGCGTCCGTGCCGAGCGTTGCGGAGGCTAGGCGCTCATGGAGGCGAACGGCTTCGCTGACGATCGCGGCGCGGTCGCTCAGCCGCGATACTTCGTCGAGGCCATCGAGTATGACAAGCACCCGGCCCTGCTCCGCGGCGGCCAGCAGCGCGCGCTCGACATCCTCATGTGGCGGCGCCGGCGTCGTGGCCGTCGGATTGCAGCGCAGGTCCTCGACCAGGAACTGCCAGAGATCGGCCGCGCCACTGTCCTTGTCGAGAAAGTGCTCATGTGAGCGGAAATAGTCGGCGACGCGGATATGGGCGGTGATCAGGTCGGCCGGGTCGGCGGCAGCGCGCGCGACAAGAAGCTTGGTGAGCGCAGTCTTTCCCGAGCCGCCATCACCGAGCAGCACCGCCAGCTGGGTCTTGTCCAGTACGCCGAGCGGCACCGGGTCGAAGCGCGCGTCCTCGTGCAGCGCGGCTCCGGCCTCGGGCGCGTCGATGGCCGGATCAATCGCCTGCAGCTCATAGGTCGGCACGCGCGGCAGTAGCAGCGTGCCATGGAACGCGCGCAGCGGCAGTTCTCGAACTGCGAGGTTGAGCTGCAACGGGGGCACTGGCACAAAGGCGAGATGGTCTTTTTGCTGAGTACGCCGTGCGCGCAGCCAGGCCTCGGTTCGCACATCGGCGCGACGCTGCCGTCGTCCACGAAAGCCCTTGGCGAGGAGCTCGATCCGCGCCTGTTCGAGAAAGGGGACGAGATCGCCGTGGTCGTCGCCAAAGGCGATGGCCACGCACCTCGTGTCAAAGGGCGCATGCTTCATCATCTCTGCGATGAGCGTGTCACCGCCCTTGTGGAGGATGATGGCGCGTTTGAGATGCTCCGAGCCGCCCTTCATCCGTTCGCCGATGAGCAGGCTGAGATCCTGGTCGGCGAGACCCGCACCACATCCCACGAAGATCGGAAGCGTTGAATCGAACAGGCGCCTGGCAAAGCTGTCCGGTTCGATGTTGAGTTCCATGAGGCGGCGATAATGTTCGCCGGAGAAAACGGCCGAATCGTCCTTGTCGTACCGCCCGTGGAGATGGATGACATTGTGCGAGCCGTTCAGGACGTCGGCCAATGCCGCCGAGCCTTTCTCGGAAAGCGGCGCCTCATAGAGTTCGATTGGGTCGCCGCAGCGCGCGACGCTTAGGAGCTTGTCATAGTTGGTCGTGGCAACGACCGTGCCGAAGGTCGCCTGCCAGTCGCGAACGGCGGAGAGGAGCGGTGCCGTCTGCTCATCCTTCTTGAGCCGCTCCTCTAGCTCCTTGCCAAGCGCGGTCAGCTTGTCGAAGATCCAGGTCGAGATGTTGAGCTTAGCCTCGTCGTAGATCCTGCAGGTGAGGTTGCAGAGCCGGAGCAGTTCTTCGGCGCTGGTTGCGGTCCGGCAACGATCGGCTGCGTCGGTGATGACCGCCTCGCCGATCAGTTGCTTGGCTCGCTCATTCTTGGCGGCATCCCGTAGCGCGGTTTCGATAAGGCCCGACCACGAGCTGACGCTGCCACTCGGCAGCCGACCGCAGGTCGCGATCGTTGTCCCGGCGCCCGCGACGATCATAGGGTGCAGGTCTCCACCGACTGCTTCCTCGGCTTCGAGCAGCCGATCGACAAGGGCGGCCGTACTGGCGATCATGTGGACATCCTATGGGACTGGGCAGTGCGCCACGGAGACGAGCGCTCGACTTTGCGCGCAACGTGCCGCCGCGTTGCGCTCTGCGCCGAGCGCTCTCATCGAGCGCGAAAGGGTCAGCGCGATCCGACTAGGAAAGCGAGAGCGGTCGCTACGACCGCGCCAATCACCGGCAGGATACTGCCTTCCTTCTTGATCAGGCGCTCGTCGCCGCCGGAACGCTCGCGATAATATTCGCTGCCGCTGGTGTCTCGATGGGCGAACTTGTTGTCAGGCATGACTGGTCCTCGCGTCAGAGTGGAAGGGGTCAGGATGTAACCGGCGATGATCGGATGGGGGCACAGCCTAAACTCAAAGCAGGGGAGCTCGTATGCAGTGCCGTCTTCGTCAGACGGACTGCCTAGTCCCAGGACAAGGCGGCGCAGATCGTACATCGCGACCGCGCTCTCCATCAATTTGATGGGATTACCGACCAATCCATCCCTCCACAAAACGGTCTCGGCGAATCAGATACTGAACAGGTGCGTATCCCCAGCCGACAGATAGGAATGCTTGATTGATGACAATCAGCTGTCAATGAGCAAATCTATAGGAAAGGAGTAAATTGTTGACAATAGTTGCATTTTTCCAGATCTCAGAGATGAACCCTATAGAAATGAACCGATGGCAACCTTTGACGGCATTGCCAATAATTTCGCCTCGTACGTTCTGAAATGATGAGGCAAGATTTCGTCGAGAGAGGCTCGATGAATTTGCGCAATGCCTGTCTCCTGGCTTTTCTTAGCCGTATCGCAGCGTGGTCGGCGCTGACGGCGCTGCAACTAGCCCATGGTCAGCGAAACCAGCCATGCCTGCTGCGCGGCGTCGAACCCCGACCCGATCCGCCAGGCTATCGGCAACGCGGAAGCCGCTGCGAGGGCGCTTATGCGCTCGCCTTGCGCGCCTAAGACCGGTGCGCGAGCGGACGGGCTTTAATCCCACATTGAGCTCGGGTGTCGCAAACGGCAGAAGTCCCGTTGTCGGTTGTCTCAACTGTTGCCCACAGCAGCATGAACGAACGGCGGGTTTCAGGATCGCGTCCGTTTCGGTTACACGGCCGATATGGGGCGCCTAGCCGACTGTTCGCTTCCGACCCAAGTGAAAGCATTAACGAACCGAAGAGATCCAGCCCTTTCCACCTCACCGAAGCGAGCCGAACCGCGTTGCGAGATCGGCGGTGGATCCGGGAAGCGATCCACGAACCGTCGAAGAGGCATGGGCGTGGCAGAAGGTCCGAGATTGGACCTAATACTTCACCAACCCTCCTTCGCTGTGTGGTTCAAGTTTCGCTTCCTGCCCGTCAACCGAGAGGCGAGTTGCCGAAGCCCATTTCAGCTTCATCCTCCAGCTTCTGGATCAGACCGGCCTTAGTAAGATGCAAGCGGCCGGTCTCGCCGCGCTCCACCATCTCGCCATACTTCCTGCCAGCGCCGACCACCGCCCTTGCCACGCTGCGTAGAGCCGCCGTCTTCGCCCAATCATGCCGCGACTGGATGCCGAGCATCAGCTTGGAAAGCGCGAACTCGTCATCGTCCGGGTTAATCAGCATGTTCAGCCGGTACGCCATATCGTGGGAGAGCGCGGCCTTACCAAGCAAAACGTTGTTGAGGTTGGCGCGGTTCATGCCAATCGCCACCGCCGCAGCCGGAATCGAGAAGCCAGCCGCCTTCAGTTCGTCCCGGATGAGGGGGCCGGGGTGCGCTTCGGCTTCAGGCGCAATGGCAGGGGCTTGAGGCGGATCGAGCTTGTCAGTCTTGGCCACGGGCAGGTTCCTCCGTCGAAGTTTTATGTATCGTCACGCCATACAGATTGCAATGGGCGTCATCTACACAATCTATTATCATTGGATAATAGTTTACTATTGTGTGATAACAATCTATCGGCGTGCCTCCAGCAAGGAGACTCCGATGCCCAAAACCAAGGTGATGACGATCGGCGGCCGGCGCGATGAACAGCGCCGCGCGCTTGAGAAGGTCGGGGACTCCCTCGACGATGCGAAGAAGGAACTGGACCGGCTGTGGAAGCTCCATGAAATGGAGTTCGGCAGCGAGAAAGCGCCGTATGTGGATGACGGCGGTTTTACCGATGTCGGAAAGAAGCGGCTCTACGATCTGCTCAACGAGGGCAAGACCAACCGCGAGCTTTCCAACTTCTTTGGCGTGACCGATGCGGCCATCGCCTATCACCGCAAGCAAAAGGCCGCGAAAGCGGCCTGATCGTTCCTGTGATCGGTAGGGGGCGGTGGCGCCACCGTCCCCTTTCCTGTGTGGAAATGTAACCTTATGTGACAAAGAGATTGACAAATGTAACCTTTCGTGACATAGTGCGCACCGAAAGGAAGAATGATGACTGGTGAAGATTTGAAGGCCCTGCGCAAGGGTATGGGCTATACGCAGGAGGGGCTTGGCAAGGTGCTTGGCGTCACCCGCAAGACGATCAATGAGATGGAGGGTGGTGCGCCGATCGACAAGCGCACGGAGATGGCCGTGCTAGCTGAAACGCGACGCGTGAAGGTTATCGAGCACACCTTTTGGGTGATGCCCACGGTCAATGATACCTATGCCGTGGCGCAGCGCCTGATCCGCGAGATCGACCGCCCCAACGCCATGTTCTACTCGCATGGCGAGACGATGCTCTACGGTGAGTTCAAGCGCCGCGACCACGCCTACCGCTGGTGCGCGGCCCTTCATCGCAGCGATAATGCCCGGAACACTCGCGAGTTGCTCCGTCGCCGCGCGGCGGAACTGAAGTAGGAAGCGTGGCCGGTCTCCGGCACCGTTCGCTTTCAGTGGGAGATCTGCCGTTGACAGGCCCAGGGAGCCGCCGGAGGGTCCCGACCCCAGCCACACGCCCGCCACCTTAACGAACGGCGGCTTTCGGGATCGACCTGAGTTGTTCGGAACGACCGGATTTAGGGGCGCCTTCCCGGCGGTCCGCTTCGGAGCGTTTCTGTCAGGAGCAGACGTTCGCTGTGCTGATCTGAACGACCGGCTTTGGGTCGCGTGCTGCCAGCTTGATAGCCGGCCGGGGAAGGTCGGCTTTCCCCTTGCGCCGCCGATGGCTTGCCAATCTTCTGACGGTCAGAAGAAGTCAAATTCAGCTATTTCCTCAGCCAGCCATCGTCTCAGGAAACGGCAGGATCGTCGCGCCACTGCGCAAGCTGTCCAGCAGATCCGACCACCATTGCGCCATGGCGATGCGCTCTTTCCAGTGCGCGCCTCGGTGATAGGCGGCGCGCACTTTGTCGCTGTCACCATGCGCCAGTGCCCGTTCGATAGCGTCCGGCGACCACTTGCCTGATTCGTTAAGCAGAGTGCTCGCCATCGCCCGAAAGCCATGCGCGGTCATCTCGTTGGTCGAATAGCCCAATCGACGCAGCGCCGCGTTCAGGGTGTTTTCCGACATCGGGCGTGTCCGCGACCGCATCGACGGAAAAACATAGCCGTTCGCCCCCGTGATCGAGCGGATCTCGTTCAGGACTGCAATGGATTGGCGTGACAGCGGCACATGGTGCGGTTTGCGCATCTTCATCTTCTCGGCCGGGATGATCCAGAGAGCGGCGTCGAGATCGATCTCATCCCACCGCGCATGACGCAGCTCCCCCGGCCGCACGAACACATGCGGCGCGAGTTGCAGCGCCCATTTTGTCATGCCCTGACCCTCATAGCCATCGATCGAGCGCAGGAGCTTCCCGACCTCCGCCGCTTCGGTGACGGCGCCATAATGCGTAACGGTCGGTGTGGTTAGGGCGCCGCGCAAGTCGCGTGTAGGGTCAGACTTCAGCCGCGCCGTGGCCACAGCATAGCGGAAAACGGCGCTGGCCAGTTGCAACGTCCGCCGTGCGCTTTCCAGCTTGCCGCGCTTTTCGATCTTACGGATTGCGCTCAGGGCATCGATCGGCTCGATCTCGTGAATGGGCATCCGCCCGATCGAGTTATCCAAGAGGCTGAGCAGGTATTCACAGCGCGTCGCTGTGGCGTGTGCCCAGGCCTTGTCGCCATCGCGCCGCCGCTTGCGGCAATACTCGTTGGCGATACTCGTGAAGGTGTTTTCCGCCAGCGCCTGCGCGCGCACCTTCTCCCGCTGCTTCTCGATCGAGGGATCCTTGCCCTCTGCGATCAGATCCCGCGCGTCATCACGCAGCTTGCGCGCATCGCGTAAGCTCACCTGCGGGTAGGGACCGAAGCTCAGCTTCTTTTCCGATCCGCCATACCGGAACTTCATCCGCCAGAGCCGGGAGCCTGACGGTGAGATCGCCAGAAACAGGCCCAGCTCATCATACAGCTTGTAGGGCTTCTCGCGGGTCTTCGCTCGACGAATCGCTATATCGCTCAATGACATAGATCGGGCCTTTCGTGGCGAGGCCCCCACCCCCGGGGGCCTCGTGCGTTTTTTTGGCCCGTGATTCTCGAAAAAGGCCCCACTCATGGCTGGGCTTCCACGGAATAACGCGAGATCTCACGAGCCGAACGACCCGAAAAATACCCTAGATTTCCTAGGGTTGCAAAGCTCTGTGGGATGCCGTGAGACTGAGAATTGGAGCGGGTAGCGGGAATCGAACCCGCATAGCCAGCTTGGAAGGCTGGTGCTTTACCACTAAGCTATACCCGCGTTATCAACGTTGAGCGTCGACGAACCGCCATCGTTTGACCGGGCGTTTTACACAAGCCCCGCGATGCGCCGGCTGATTGCCACCACAATCGCCGCGCCGTCAACGCCTTTTGCGCCGGCCCCCGCTCAGTGCCCGGGAAAATCCATCAACGTCTCGACCATCACGCCATCGTCGCGCAACCGCTGCGCCCCGCCCAGATCGACGAGGTCGATCACGAACAACGCCGCCTCCACCGTCGCCCCGGCCAGGCGCAGCAAGTCCACCGCCGCCACCGCCGTCCCGCCCGTGGCGATCAGGTCGTCGACGATCAACACCCGCTGCCCCGCGCGCACCGCCGTCGGATCGACCTCCAACCGGTCGGTGCCATACTCCAGCGCATAGTCGATCGAGATCGTCGGCACCGGCAGCTTGCCCGGCTTGCGCACAGTGATGAACGGCACCGCCAGCCGCGCCGCCACCGCCGCGCCAAAGATAAAGCCACGCGCCTCGATCCCGGCCACGCCCTCAACCCCCATGGCCAGCGCCCGCGCCGCCAAAATCTCGACGGTGGCCGCCATGCCGGGGCCATGCCCGATCAACGTGGTGATGTCGCGAAACAGGATGCCCGGCTTGGGAAAATCCGGCACCGAGCGCACCAGCGCCTTCAATTCGTCAACCGTCACGCCGCGTTCCCCGTGCAAACCGTCGGGGGCGGGACTAGGCGGTGACGGATCAGAAGAAAAGGGAAATGCGAGCGACTCATCCCTCGCGCGCCTTCAACGTTGTCGGCGTCGCGCCTGCCAACCGCGTTGCGCATCAATGGCAATGTTCAAGAGCCACGCATCAAACCATGTACCCTGCGGCGCTGCCACCTTGCGCAACGCCGCCGGCCAACCCCCAGGCCGACAAGGAACAGGGAGCGCGAGGGGCGTGCCCCTCGCATCCACCCTTCAATGCTTCACCCCGCTCCAGACATTGCGATAGGCCATAAACGCCAACACCGTCGCAAACATCAGGAACAGCACCACCGCGCCCCCCGTCTGATGCCGCTTTTCCAGCTTCGGCTCGGCGGTCCACACCAAAAACGCCGCCACATCGGTCGCCATCTGCTTGACGGTCGGCTTGGGATTGCCCGGCCCATACTCCACCTGTCCGTCCGAGACCAACGGCGGCGGCATCGCGATGTTCAAGTTCGCGAAATAGGGGTTCCAATATAGCCCATCGGGCACCTTCGCCTCGGGGAAGCGCTGCAACACCTCGGCCGGCTGATCGCCAAACCCGGTGAGCAGCGAGTAGACATAAGCCGGCCCCTCGTGCCGCGCCTTGGTGATCAACGACAGGTCTGGCGGATTGCCCTGCCCGGCATAGACCACCGGCGGGAAGTGATCCGCCGGCATGCCCTTGCGCGTCTTCACCTCGCCGGTGGCGGGGTTATAGACCGGCACGTCGTGCTTGGCGGCGATCGCCTTCACCTCGTCGTCGTTGTACCCCAGATCCTTGAGGTCGCGAAACGCCACATACTTCAACGCATGGCAGTTCGAGCAGACCTGCGAATAGACCTGAAACCCGCGCTGCAACTGCTGGCGGTCGAACCGCCCGAACGGCCCGTCGGAGGCGAACGAGACCTCCTGCGGCTTCAGATGGAACACGCTCTCGGCGGTCGCCGCCGGCGGCTCGGTGATATAGCTCTCGGCCCCGACCACAAAGGCCCAGAGCGCCGACAGCGCGAAGAACAACCCGACGAACGGGGCAACGATGCGAACCATAAGTTCCCCCTTATTCCGCCGGCACGGCGTGCGCGGGTTCATCCCCCGACACTGCCCCACCCAAGACCGATTGCGTGATCGAGAATGGCAGCGGCGCCGTCTTTTCCAGCCCCGAAATCACCGGCAGGATCACCAGGAAGTGCAGGAAGTAATAGGCCGCCGCGATCTGGCTGATCATCACATAGGGCTCGGCGGCGGGCGACCCCCCGCAATACCCCAGCACGATCAGATCCACGACCAGCGCCCGGAACGCCCACTTGAACATCGGCCGGTAATGCCCCGACCGCACCGGCGAACGATCCAGCCAGGGCAGAAAGAACCACACCAGGATCGAGCTGAACATCGCCAGCACGCCCATCAGCTTCGCCGGAATGAAGAAGATGTCGGCGGTAAACGCCCGCAGGATCGCATAAAACGGCCAGAAGTACCACTCGGGCACGATATGCGCCGGCGTCTGCATCGGGTTTGCGGGGATATAGTTATCCGGATGCCCCAGCGCGTTCGGCGCAAAGAACACCATCCCGCAATAGAGCACCAGAAACACCCCCAGCCCCATGCCATCCTTGGCGGTGTAATAGGGGTGGAACGGCACGGTATCGCTCTCGCCCTTCACCTCCACACCGGTCGGGTTGGACGATCCCGGAATGTGCAAAGCCCAGATATGCAGGATCACCACCCCGGCGATCACGAAAGGCAGCAAAAAGTGCAACGCAAAGAACCGGTTCAACGCCGCATTGTCCGGCGCGAACCCGCCCAGCAGGTACGTGTGCAACCAGTCCCCGATCAACGGCACCGCGCTGAACAGCCCGGTGATCACCTGCGCGCCCCAAAAGCTCATCTGCCCCCAGGGCAGCACATAGCCCATGAACGCCGTCGCCATGGTGAGCAGGAAGATCAGCACCCCCAGCAACCACACCATCTCGCGCGGCGCCTTGTACGATCCGTAAAAGAACCCGCGAAAGATATGGATATACAACACGGCAAAGAACGCGCTCGCCCCGTTGGCATGGGCATAGCGCAGCAGCCAGCCCCAGTTGACGTCGCGCATGATGTGCTCGGTCGATCCGAACGCCACCTCGGTATTGGCGGCATAGTGCATCGCCAGAACCACCCCGGTGACGATCTGCAACAGCAGGCAGAACCCCGCCAGCACGCCGAAATTCCAGAAGTAATTCAGATTGCGCGGCACCGGATATCCGGCCCCGATCGCGCCATGGACCAGCCGCGGCAGCGGCAGCTTCTCGTCGACCCAGACCATGAAGGGATGGGTCGGCTCATATCTCTTCGCCCAGGGGAAGCTCATCGCGGGTGTCCTCCTCAGCCGATCTTGACGGTTGTGGGCGTTTCGAAATCATAGGTCGGCACGAACAGGTTCTTGGGTGCCGGCCCTTTGCGGATGCGCGCGGCGGTGTCGTACTGCGACCCATGGCACGGGCAGAAATAGCCGCCGAACTCGCCGCGCGGCTCACCCTCGCCGGTGCCGAGCGGCACACAGCCCAGATGCGTGCACACCCCCATGGTGATCAGCCAGTTGGCATGCCCCGGCTTGGTCCGCGCCGCCAACGTCTCCGGATCGCGCAAGGCGCTCAACGGCACGGCCTCGGCCTCGGCGATCTCGTGCGGCGTCAGGTTGCGGATGAACACCGGCTGCTTGCGGAACATGGCCTTGATCGCCTGTCCGGGCTGGATGGCGCTGATATCCACCTCGGTAGTGCTCTCGGCCAGCACGTCGGCCGAAGGCGACATCTGCGTCAACAGCGGCACCAGCGTGGCCAATCCGCCGACGCCCGCCGCGCTGACCGCGGCTATGTTGATGAAATCCCGTCTGCGGACAGCCGTATCGCCGCTCGCCAATTCGCCCCCGGAATCAGTCATGATTGCCCATATCCATCGCCAGCGGCCCCCTTGCAGGTTTGCAGGGCCCGTTAGAACACATCGCTCGTCCCATGCACGGTCTCTCCAGCCGTGCCCATTATCCTTTGGGCCGCTCAACGGGTGGCGGTTTACCGAGCCATCCCGCGCCGGCCGAGCCAAGTGATAACTGGCAATATTTCGCCTGCCAACCGCAATCTTGCGCTGCATCGCGGCAAGTCGCGCCAAATGCGCAACGCCAATCCAGATCCTAAGGCGCGATCAATGCCACTTGCCGGCCATAACTGGCCTCGCCGCGATGGGTCGCGCGGCGGAACGAATAGAACCGCTCCGGATCGGCATAAGTATCCATCGCCAGATCCTCGACCCCGCCAACCCCCGCCGCCAACAACCGCCCCGCGACATAGCCCGGCAAGTCAAACTGCCAATGCCCCGGCGCGCCCTCAACAAAAAACCGCGCATTCCCATCATCCTGCGCCAGAAACCGCGCGCGAAACCCGTCATCCACCTCATAGCTCGCCTGCGCGATCGTCGGCCCGATGGCGGCCACGATCCGCCCCCGCACCGCCCCCAAGGCCACCATCGCGTCCACCGTCGCCTCACAAACCCCCGCCACGGCGCCCTTCCACCCGGCATGCGCGGCCCCCACCACGCCGCCGGCCACATCGGCGAACAACACCGGCGTACAATCGGCGGTCAACACCCCCAACACCACCCCCGCCCGATCCGAAACCAGCGCATCCGCCTCCGGCCGCGCGTCATCCGCCCAGTCCCCCGCCACCACACACCGCGCGGAATGCACCTGCCAGGCGGTCACCAACCGCCCCCCCGGCGCCACCGCCGCCACGGCCAGCCGCCGATTCTCCGCCACCGCCCCGGCCGCATCGCCGGCACCCAGCCCGACATTCAACCCCGCGCACACCCCTTCCGAGACGCCCCCCCGGCGCCCCAGAAACCCATGCCGCACCCCGGCCAGCCCGCCGGCCCGCAACACCTCAACCAAGGCTCTTGGACACCTGCTCATAGGTATCGCGCGAAAGGCCCGGCGCCGCCGCAATCCGCTCCAGTTCGCTGCGCATCAACGCCGATCGCACCGGCTCGATCCGCCGCCACCGCCCCAGGGGCGCGACAAACCGCGCCGCCGTCTGCGCATTCACCGGGTCCAGCGCCAGAATCAGGTCGGCAATGATCCGATACCC
>Ga0302198_10002975_pt1 | contig 17356 bp, 16 predicted proteins | sample II_Bog_N2_2_FD_193521 | JGI IMG/M metagenome (GOLD analysis project Ga0302198, IMG submission 193521) | Peat permafrost microbial communities from Stordalen Mire near Abisko, Sweden - II_Bog_N2_2 | ecosystem: Environmental > Terrestrial > Soil > Wetlands > Peat | place: Sweden: Abisko... | reverse complement strand
GTCGACGCCTAGGGCCATGGCCATGCGCCGCTGGCTGCCGAACTGGTTGATAAAAACTTTGTGGCCGGGATGACCCTTGATGTTTTCAAACAGCAATGCCGGACCGCCGGGAGCATGGTCGGCATATGCCGCAGTCCCCTTCCCTTCGCGTGCGCGCGAGCCGCTTTTTGAAGCGCGGTCGGTGATCTCCGTGATTTCCAACTCCGGCGAAACTTCTTCGCTGATGCGCTTCAGTTCGCCGTGTTTTTCGAGGGTCTTAATCCAGTCGCGGAGATCGTCGTAAGCCAAGGGTGCGGACTCCTGGGATGCTGATTGTTTCCCCCTCATTCTACGACTTTTGGATTGTTCGTTACCGGATGGAAACGAGATTCGAGAAAGGGTTGATGGCAGGAACCGGGTCCATCGGGTACCCCAGGCGCTTCCACTCGTCGAAGCCCCCGCGCAAGGGGCGAACGCGATCAATCCCAAGCTTGTGCAGGGTCATGGCGGTTTTGGCGGCTGTGGCCTCACTGGGGCAGGTGCAATAGAGCACGATGTCGGTGTCGCGAGAGATCTCGAGATGGCGCTTGGCCAGGGCATCGGGCGAGAAGTGATGCGCACCGGGAAGCGTGAAGGGGTCCGAAAGGAGCTCCAGCGGGTGACGCAGGTCGACAATGTATACCTTCTCCCCCGCATCCAGTTGCTTCTTCAGCTCTTCCGGCTCAAGGCGCGAGGAAACAAGTTTCCGGAGGACCATTCGGCGGCGATAGACGCGGACGAGGAAAAAACCGAGGATGCCAGCCACAAGGAGTCCGCCGGAAAAGCGCCCGGCCCAGTTGAGAAGACTTGGATCGCGTTTGAGCAGGTCGCCGAAGAACCTTCCCAGAGTCAGAATTGCCGTAAGCCAGAGAGTGGCGCCGATGGCGTCAAAAAAGAGGAACTCTCCGAAGGCCATGCCGTTTTGGCCGGCAACTGGAGGCGCAAGAGTTGCCAGACCGGGAACAAACTTGGCGATCATCAGGGTGACGCGGCGGCGGCGGCCAAAGGAGTCGGTGGTGCGGCGGACACAGATAGTTGGCTCCATGGACAGCTTGCACAGCAGACGCAGGACATGGTGGCCGTATTTGCGGCCGACCAGGAACCAGGTGCTGTCGGCGATGAGCGCGGCAACGAGACCGGCCAGGAGTGCAAGAGGAAAGCTGAGTTGGCGCTCGGCAGAAAGTGCTCCGGCAGCCAGCAGCACGGGGGTGGCGGGCAGGGGAATGCCGAGCTGCTCCACCAGGACCCAGGCGAAGAGCAGGAGGTATCCGTACGTAAGAAGTATGTGAGTGGGTAGTTCCATGGGAAACGGTCCTGTCGTGACTTATGGAAATGGGAGTGCCTGAATGTTCCGCGGGAAGAAAGTGCCGCACGCACACATAATAGGATGATTCAATCGCAAATTCGCTTCACGGATGGAGATTGGCGCGCTGATTCAGGGAATAAGGCCGGACAGAGGCGGAAGAAGCCGCCCGAGGGCGGCTCTCCGTTGAACAGGTTGAAGCCGGAGAACTGGCCTTACTGAACGGAATGCGGGACGCCGGCAGAGGCAGCTTCCTGCGGGCCGCGGGCGGCAAACCAGTTACGATCCCAGAGGTTCTTGTAGAACTCGCCGGTAAGCTCGGCCGCTCTTGGGCCGAAAACGGGGCGGCCGCCTTCAAGGAAGAAGACCGTGACCAGGTTTCCCTGGGGCGAGTCCGAAAAGGATGCGAACCAGCCGAAGCGGGTTCCATTGTTGGAGCAGGTTCCGGTTTTTCCGAAAACGGGAAATTCGTGAAAGTTTGCGCGAAGACGACGCGCAGTTCCGTATTCCACGGCGCCTGCCATGCCGTCCTGCATATCGGGAACGTAGCGGGCGATGTCCAGGGTCCGCTTGACCTTGGGCTCGAATGCGGCAACATCCTGCAATGTCGTGGGATGCTGCAGATAATAGAGCGTACCGCCATTGGCGAGAGCCGCCACGTAAGCGCCCAGTTGCAGCGGAGTGAGGGAGACACCCTGACCGAAGCTGCACATGCGTCCCACGCCGCCCTCGGAAGCGGGCAGTTCCTGGTCAGGATAGACGCCCAGTTGCTCGCCCTGAATGTTGTAGCCGGCCAGTTCCCCAAGCCCGAACTGCGTAGCGTAGTGCCGGACGCGCTCGAAACCGAGCTCGCGGCCCAGTTCTTCAAAATAGAGATTGTTGCTGTGGGCCAGCGCGTCGGTCATGTTCATGCGGAACCCTGGGAGCTGCACCATGGTGTCGCGGGTGACCAATCCCTCAGAAAGAGCTGCCATAGCCACGGTGATTTTGATGGTGGAGCAAGGCTCAGCACCCGGCGAGAGCGCCAGTTTCTGGTTGACCATGGCAAGGATGCGGCCGTTCGAGGGATCGATGACCACGGCTGTGCCGTTCATATCGCCCAGCGCGTCAATGGCGGCCTGGCGAACGATCGGGTCTTCCCCCTCAGTTACATCGCCTGCTCCGATGGCTCCGACAGCAAAGGAACTGGCGGTGAAGCGCTCGTAGGAACCATGCCGGCGCCCGGTGACAGACACGCGGCGTGTATTGGCGCGGGCCGTGCCGCGGACAGTCAAATGAGCCTGCTCGCGCGAGGGCGCGGCATGGGTGGTCGGCGCTGCGTGTGAAGTTGTGCGGGCGGTCGCGGGGGCCGTGTGGGTGGCGGCCGGCTTGGCGCCATGAGCTGCCTCGTGACGGCCAGTGGCACGATGAGGCAAGGTCAGACGGGATTCCGGCTTGGCGCGATGCAGCGAATGCGGTGCATCCAGCGCAACAGCGCGGGAAGCGCCGAATTCAAGAGCAATCAGAATCAGGACAAGAGCCGACAGGCGAGAAACTGTCATCCAGGCAACATCCTCTCAACAATGGATTTCGTTTCGTGCTTCTGCCTATTGGCAGCCTACTGCTTACTTATCGGCGTTTCGCGGATCGGTTCGAATCTGAATCGCGAATGAAGCCCACTGTACCCCGGTAATTCTGTACAGGAAGTGACGCAAATCACCTTCCGATTCGGCCTTGGAATTCTTGGACAAAACTCAAGAATCCAACAACGACCTGTGCATTTCCGAGGCCGTTCGTCTTATCTATAGAGCTATATTGCACTATACAGCTCTATTGCCCCATTTCCCTAGGGGGATCTCTGTGCGTTGGCCCCTCGAAACCACTAAAACCTCAGTCTGCGCATGAATGCCGGCGTGTCCAGATCACGCTGGACCTCTTCCCCCGCCTCCGAAAAGAGCGATGAAGACGCTTGCGCCGAGGATGGATTGGCCCCTAACCCGAGAAAGCTGGCTGGAGGTGCTGGAACGTAGTCGCTTGATGGCTCGGAATAGGGAGATTTGGGCGCGACAGGCTGGGTGAACTGCGCCTGGGGCGGAACGGCCGGACGCTCGACTCCTTCCGAAGAAAGGTCCACAGCGGCTCGCGGCAGAGCCTGCACCGGAGCGGGGGCGACCACAACTGCGACGCCGGTCGAAGCGGTGGAGGAGAAAAACGCCGATTCATCTTCAGCAAATGCCTCCTCTTCCTGGTCCTCGTCCTGGCTGAGGAAGCGGGCGGGCATGGGCGCGGCAGCGGGCTCGGGCACAGGCGCCGGCTCATGCAGCCACGCATTGGGCGCGACCAACGGCACCGATACTGGAGATACGGGCACGGGAGAGGCGGTCGCGGGTGAAATGGGGGCCAGCGGTACTGAAACCACGGCCGCCTCTTCGACGCTCAACATGCGTGCGCGCCGTTCGGGCATCTGGTCGCGGAAGCCTGTAGCGATGACCGTGATCTTGACCTCTTCGCCCATCGATTCATCGAGAACCGCGCCGAAGATGATGTTGGCATCTTCATGCGCCGCCGACTGGATCAGCGACGAGGCTTCATTCACCTCAGAAAGCTTGAGCGAGCTGGAGCCGGTGATGTTGATGAGGATGCCGCGCGCGCCGTCGATGGCGCCCGCCTCAAGCAGGGGCGAAGCCATTGCCGCCTGCGCCGCTTCCACAGCGCGATTGGTACCGGCGCGAACTGCAGTGCCCATCACCGCGTGGCCCATGCCGGCCATGGTGGTCTTCACGTCGGCAAAGTCGCGGTTGATGATGCCGGGAATGGTGATGATGTCCGAAATGCCCTGGACGCCCTGGCGCAACACGTCGTCGGCGATGCGGAAACTCTCAAAGAAGCCGGCATCCTTGGCCACCACAAGCAGCTTCTCATTGGGGATCACGATCATGGTGTCGACGCTGTCCAGCAGCTCCGCCATGCCGCGCTCGGCCTGCTGAAGTCGCCGCTTGCCTTCAAAGGCGAAGGGGCGGGTAATGACGGCGACGGTTAAAATGCCCATCTCACTTGCCAGCGAGGCAATCACCGGCGCAGCACCGGTGCCTGTGCCGCCGCCGAGGCCTGCGGTGACGAACACCATGTCCGCGCCTTCGAGTGCTTCAATGATCTTCTCGGAATCTTCAAGCGCAGCGCGGCGGCCTACATCAGGATTTGCACCCGCGCCCAGGCCCATGGTGAGACGGACGCCAAGCTGAAGCTTGACCGGCGCCTGAGACAGCTTGAGCGCCTGCACGTCGGTGTTGGCCGCGATAAACTCCACGCCCTCCATGCGGGCCTGGATCATGCGATTGACGGCGTTGCCGCCGCCGCCGCCCACGCCGATTACCTTGATGCGGGCCCCGCGTACAGGCTCGTCGTGATATTGAATCCGCATTCCGCTGGCATCGTTGCTCTGCTGATCCATCTGATCCATTTCGATTTCGGCCTCCCGATTGAAGACTTGTGAATCGTACCTGCTAGAAACTTGCTGCAAAAATGGCGCGCAGCTTGGAGCGAAGACTGTTGTTTTCCGCCGCCCGTGTAACGCGGGCTCGATGTGCATAAAGGAGCATGCCGATCGCAGTTGCGAAGCTCGGGTGGACGAGTTCCCCCGGCATGTGCGACAGACGCACCGGCATCCCGGTGCGCGCCGTCACGCGCAACTGGCTTTCTGTCACATCGAGCATACCCGGCAGCATGGCGCCCCCGCCGGTGAGGACGCAACCGGCGCCCAGAGCATCCACAACACCGCCCTGGCGCAGGCTCTCTTTCACAAAATAAAGCAATTCGCGCGCGCGGGGCTCAAGGATTTCAGCAATCGTACGCAGCGGCAGCATGCGCGGCTGGGGAGAGGCAATCTCGATCTCCGCCAACTGGGGCACGGCGGTAACCACCGCGTGTCCATACATCCGCTTGAGCTCCTCGGCCTGGGCCACCGGCACCTCAAGGCCGACGGCAAGGTCGTTGGTAAAGTGCTGGCCGCCGATGGGCACCGATGCGGTATGCGCCACCGCGCCCTCAAAGAAGACGGCGAGGTCGCTGGAGTGTGCGCCGATGTCGAGGAGGCAGACGCCCAATTCGCGCTCGTCGGCGGAAAGCGTGGCCTCGGCCGCGGCAATGGACTCGAGCACCGCTTCAGACACCTCAATGCCGGCGCGGTTGGCGCAAGTGACGGTGCTTTGCAGCGCGCTTCCGGAGCAGGTGGCGATGTGCAAATCGACCTTGAGCCGCGTGCCCACCATGCCGACGGGATCGAAGATGCCGGGTTGGTCGTCGAGGATGAATTGCCGAGGAAGCAGGTGCAGAATCTCGCGATCGGGAGGGCGCTCAATGGAACGGGCGCGCTCAACAGCGTTGCGCACGTCTTCGCGCGTGATCTCGCGCATGCGGGTGCCCAGGTCGATTCCGTCGCTGGTGTTGAGGCCGCGAATATGCGGACCGCCGACGCCGACGATGCACTCGTCAATGTTGATGCGCGCCGAACGCTCGGCACGTTCGCTGGCTGCCTTGACGGCCTTGAAAGCCGGACCCAGCTCAGCGATGAGGCCTTTGCGCATCCCGGCGGATTCCACGATTCCATGACCGCGATAGCGCAGAGAGCCCTCGTTCAGGTCCGCGGCCAGCACGCGCGTCCATGCGCTGCCAATGTCCAACACGACGATGAGGTTGTCCTGTTTCTGGCTCATGGCGTCACTGCCCTTCCGCCGCGGACGCGGACCGGTGGGTTGTGGATGCCGGCTTCTGCTTGCCGGCGCTGAGTGCGGCCCGCCTTGCCTCCGTGCGCTTCCTTTTGTCGCGGGCTGCCTTGTCTTTGGCGGTGAGTGCCTTGATCGCGGCGGCCTTCCGGGCTGCGATTTGAGTCTTGGAAGAGCTGCCTGCTGCCGGCTTTGTGTCCGCGCTTGCTTTCTTCACTGAAGGGGTCTGGCTCTTCGCCTCCTGGGGCGCCGCATCCTCATCGGCACGAAGACCGGGATTCGGTTTGGAGGGGGCTGCATCCGCGGGTTTGGCGTCTAATAGCGGGGCCGGAGTCGGATCCGCGGACCCTGCGCCGGGAGTGACTCCGGCAACCTGGTTGGGTTGGACTGCGCTGCCGCCATGAGCCATCTCCAGCACTACCTGCTCTTCGTAGCGCAAATCGACTGCTGCCAGATTCGGATATTGCTGACGCCACTCGGCGATGTGCGCCTTGTAACGCTGATAGCGCTCAAGGAAATGGTCGGCGCCAAAATGGGCGAGGATGTCGGCTCCCTGCTCCGGCATCAGTACGCGGGCGTCTTCAGAATCAGTCAGGTCGATCTCTGAGATCTGCTCGGAAAGATGCTGCCCATTCGAGTCCAGCTCAGCGAGCAGGCGCTGATAAGACGCCATCCGCGCCTTGCGGCTGGCGGCAGGATCCTGGGGATCGAGGCCGGTTACAACCGGGAATGAGTAGTGGTGCTGGGCCATCATGGCTGCTGGCATGGTGAGAAGAACTCCACTGGAATCAACGAGTTCAATCTGCTGACCCTGACGGACGAAGGCCACCGGCTGGCGTTCGATGAGGGAGACGCGAATCTGGTCGGGGAGGATGCGCATGACGGTAGCGCGCTCCACCCAGGGGATGGCTTCGAGCTGCTTGCGGCGCTCGGCCAGGGGAACGAAGAAGATGTTGCGGCCGATGTCTTCGCCGAAGACGGGAAGCATCTCCGCGCGGCTGACCTCGGTGAGGCCGGTGGCCTCAATGTTACCGGCGCCTGCGATGCGGAAGCGGGAGTCGCGGCCGAGGTAGGTTCTCAGGAGGAAAATGGAGGTCGCCAAACCGCCCACGACGATGAGCGCAGCGAGGCCCAATGCGACGCCACCGACGGTGCCGGCGGGACGCCACCAGGGATTGCGCGGCTTGCTAAAGCGCGCGCCTGCAGCGGGATACGAGTCGTCGTCGGGGTCCACCATTTCAAGCGGCATGCCAGGAAGGGTGCGGCCCGATGGGGGCACACTCTGCTTTACTCGCCGGAATGGGGATTCCTCGATCGCTTCGTCCTCCCAGGGCAGGGGGCGGGTTGGGTTACCACGTTGCTTAGTCACGCCTGAGCAAGGTCGTGAGAGTCGCCAGACTCAACTATAGCCCGGGGTCCGACGGCTTTTTTCCGCAGCAGAAGAGGGGGAATCCTTGGGGTTACGGGGGCAGAAGCCAGTTGTCAGTAATCAGTTGTCAGTGGTCAGTCCTCAAGGGTCAAAGGTCTGCTCGGAGGGGTGCGCTACATAGGGTAAAAGGCTGCTTGGGAGGTTGCAAACCGGGGCAAATGACCGCTCGGAGGGTTGCGATTCTTCGAGACAGTAACCTACGGGGCAACCCGCGGAGATGTTTTGGTTGCTGAGAATTGAACTAATCGAGGCATTGGGTTGTCGAGAATTAGCCACTATTTTGGGAAACGCGCTGAAACGGCAAGAGTTACTGGCTTAACTTGTTGATACTGTGTGATTTATTGCGATTTTTCTCACTGTGCACATGCGCGCGAGATTCATCTCGCGCACTCGCCACCGGAATGAGTCATGACGGCGGGAAGAAGCTTGGGTCCTTCTTGATGGCAAACGCCTGGTGCGGGTCTTTGCCGGCGACCGTGATGCCGCGGGAAAATGCTTCGAGCAGGGGACGGGCGCGGGTGACTGCCTGGTCTTCGCCGGCGGCTACGATCCAGAGGCGACCGGCCTCGGCATCGGCGGGGTTGCCGAATATGGGCGCGCAGACGAGGTCGATGCCGCGGATTGCGTGCTCCACGGTGAGGCGCTGGGCGAGAGGCACGCTGATGACGCCGCACAGGATGTGAAGCAGGCCGGGTGAGAGCGCATCGATGAGCCGGGGTACGCCGAAGAGCACCTCTTCATAGGCCGCGTCGTCGGGGAACATGGTGATGATGGCATCGGCGCCGAGTTCGGCTTCAGCGGGGGTGGCGGCGGCGATGGCGCCTTCGCGGAGGAGCGGCTTGGTGCGCCCTTCGGTGCGGTTCCAGACGGATAGCTCGTGGCCGGCGGCGAGGAGACGGAGGGCCATGGGTGTGCCCATTGCTCCCAGGCCTAGAAATCCGATTCTCATGGTGAGTCCTGTTGGTGAGGCCGTTTTTGGTTTGTCGCGGGATGCGTGAGTCTTCATCATAGGGGGTGCGATTTGGGGACGATTCGAGCGATGCCCCGTTTCCAATAAAGGGGATACAATAACGGTCAGTCTGAGGAGAAAAGGGACCCATGGAGGATTCGCAGGGAGCAAAGATCTATCGTTTCACCCCATATTTCCTATGGGTAAGCCACCTCCAGGCTGCGGGAGCTGTGCTTGTTGGTTGTTGCCTGATCGCCCAAGAGTCAAGGGATGGTCAATACTCCCAAGGGCCTATAAAAGAGGGGTTCTTTGGTATTCTCTTCCTTTTTCTCGCCGCTTATCTTGTAGCTCAGGCCAGGCACTCAGCTGTGTTTCTCGCGCGGGACTTTGTTTCCGTCAGGACTGTCTGGGGTACTCGCACATTGGCCAAGGACGACATTCTGGGAGTCAAGATCGATTGGCGATCTGGCATTGTCTATACGACCTTCGAGCCCAAATCTTCGAAAGAGAAGCCCATTGCGGTAGAGCGGTTCTTTTCCTTCGATGAAGAGTGGACAGATTGGATTTCCAGCCTGCCCAATCTGGACAGGGATCATAAGCTTCAAGTGGTTTAGGCAGGCCGACGAGGCTGGTCGTCGTGTTCTGCCCGGATCGCCGGGGAACGGACATTTTGCACATGTGCAACGGCCGAAGAGCAACCGCAGATCTTTCGACTCGCTCCGCTCGCTCAAGATGACAGATATGAATAAAGAGCTATAAGAAGCAGGTCCTTCGACTCCCTTCGCTGCGCTCCGGCCGCTCAGGATGACACCTTATTATTGATCGCGCAAAGCGGTGTCGAGGCGTAGGATGCTCCTGCGGGGACGGCTGTCGAAAATCACATCTCAGCTTGAAAATTTGGTGGTATCCTTCCGCGTCGCTTTTTTGAAGATTCAGGAGGAATGTATGCGAAAGATTTTGCTTTTGGCTGTGGGAGGATTGCTGCTGTTGGCGGGGTGCGGAAGCCAGGGGAAAGATGCCGGGATTCCGGTTGGGCCAAAATGGAAGGGCGCTCCCTACCGGCTTGAGTTTGACACCAAGGCGGCCAAGGTGGACCCGGCGGGCATTACGATTCCGCCCATCAAGTTCACGGCGAACCCTGCCGCGCTGGAGACACGCGCCATCGTGGTGTTGAAATTCACCGCAGAGAACGATGCTTCGGAGCACCTGATTGTTGGAAGTCCCTTGGATATCCACGGGCCGGAGGGAACGCTGCCTGAGGATTATATGGATCGGGCGCGGAAAGGGCTCTCTGATTATCTTTTGGCACACTGCATGAAGGGGAAGGTGGAGCTGAACGTGGCGCTGGCGCGGTCATCGCTGGCCTACCAATCCACAATGGCCCAGGCGGACGCGAAGCGGCTGTCGGACTGGATGCCACTGGAGTTGACTTACAAGAATCCGCATCCGAAGTGCAAGTAGCCGCGTCCGGCTACGAAAGGGAGATTCGGCGGCCATCGGTTCGCGAACGGACGATGTTCAGGTCAGCTCCGAGGAGCGCTCAGCCTCGGCGCTTGCGGAGGACCCAGGTGGTCATGCAGCGGTAGTCCTGAACGATGGTGGTCTTGAGGGGGTCGACCTGGACGGCGTTCAGCTCTTCGGCTAAATCGAGGAGCATTTGCTGGTCGACGAGGAACCACTGCGAACCGTCGGGAATGCGGTAAATGTTGCCGCGGAGGCGCTGGAAGTCCATGCCGATGCGGGAGCCGAGACGGCAGAAGAGCATGCCGCCGGGCTTGAGGACGCGCCAGAGCTCGGCGAGCATGGCGCGGAAATGGCGGGTGTCGCGGGCGAAGTGAAGGACGGCGTTGCAGAGGACCACGTCGGCGAGGTCGTCGGGGAACGGCATGGTTTCGATGGGGCCGACCTTAAAATTTTCCGCGGGCAGGTTGGTTTGGAGGGATGCCGAGAGCTTGCGGACGTGGTCCACGGCTGCGGGATCCTGGTCGATGGCGAAGACCTGGCAGCCTTCGCGGAGCAGGTGGACGAGGTTGCGGCCGTAGCCGCATCCGGCATCGACAACGGTCATGCCGGGCTCGATGTTGCCGCGCAGGATCTGATCGAAGATGTAGATGTCGATCTGGCCGAATTGTTCCTGGATGTCGATTGTCACGGGACCTCGGTGTTTTGAGGGTACATGGCCGATCGAGGCAGAGTCCCGTTCCGAGCATTGAGATTACTGCGCGATCCCACCCATCGAGCGATGAGACTGCTGGATGGATGGGGCACCCGAGGTTGGGTGGTACAGAGGAGAGCCCGGGTACTATTGGGCGATGGCTACGCGGTTGCGACCGGCGTTTTTGGCGGCGTAGAGGGCGGCGTCGGCTGCGGCGATGATCTCGGTAGCCTCCGATCCTTCCGTGGGGATGAATGTGGCGCAGCCGACGCTGATGGTGACGACGAGGGGTGCGTTGGCGGCATGGGCGATTCCCTGGCGCATGACGTCTTCGCGGAGGCGCTCGGCGGTCTCAAAGGCTCCGGGAGCGGGCGTGCCGGGAAGGATGACGGCGAACTCCTCGCCACCGATGCGGGCCACGGTGTCTGAAGCGCGGCGGCAGGCATCGGCGGCGAGGCGGCCGATGGCGCGGAGGCAATTATCGCCTTCAAGATGGCCGTAGAGGTCGTTGAAGTCCTTGAAGCGATCGACATCGACCAACAGCAGGGAGATTGGTGCGGTATTGCGGATGGCGCGCTTCCACTCGGTGAGAATGGCGCGGTCAAACTGGCGGCGGTTGGGGACGCCGGTCAGGGGGTCCTCGGCGGCCAGCATCTCCATGGTAGAGGCCAGGTCGCGGTATTTCTCTTCGCTCAGGCCGGCGGCAATGTGGGCGCGTTTGAGATCGGCAAAGACAATGGCGACTACGCTGACGCTGAGGACGGCGGTGGCCAGAAAAAGCTGAAGGATGAGGATGCGGTGTTCGAGGCTGGCGTTGGGCAGTTGCGCGAGCGGGCCGCCGCGCGTGGCGACGGTGAACTGGGTGCCGATGGCTGCAACCACGCAGCAGCCGAGTACGCCTCCGCTGAGGCCGAGGCGCACGACGAGGAAGAGCAGGGGCGGGAAGATGAGAAAGAGCCAGGGGAAATCGGCGCGGGAGAAGATGACAGTGGTGGCCGCGGCGATCATGAGGAGATAGAGAAGCGTGTTGGCCAGGCGGTTGGGAAGGAAAAGCTCGCGGGTTTCGCGGCGGGCCAGGCCGAGAACCAGCGGGATCACGACGCTCATACCCAAAGCACTGGCGGGAAACCAGACAAACGAGACGGTAAGGGGACTGGCGGTGACCCAGTGCAGCAGCAGGCCGGCGGTGAGGCTGGCGACGGCAGGGCCGAGACCCACAGCGAATGCGACGAAACGGAGAAGCTGGGGCTGCTGGGTGAGGTCGACGCGGCGGCCGACGGCATAGGAAACGCCGAGCACGGCGATGGCCGCTTCGCCGACGTCACAGGCGGAGAGGCAGAAGGTTTCCCACAGCGGATCGCCAAAGAAGAGATGGCCGAGAACGTTGCCCATATAACCGGCGGCGAAGAGCGGCAACCAAAGGCGGTGGCGACGGTCGAGGAGGATGATCGAGGCGAGGGCCGCATTGGCCCACCAGATGGCGGGCACATGACCGACTCCGCGACCGGAGGCGAGCCCGACCCAGGCCAGCAGGGCGGTGAGAGCGACTACAAAGACTAATTTGAACGCGATTTTCAATCGGCTCAATGAGTTCTCCCGCGCATGCGCATCCTCGACCGGTTCCTTCGGGGATTGTTCTTCCACGTTAGAGGAAATTAGGAATTTTTGCACCTGCGATGGGGCAGGCACCTGCGGTGCGGCAGGCGCTCGCGGGAGGCTCGCACGAGTTGGTTGCTTGAAACCCGCTCATCACGAAAAAACCGTGATGGACGGGGCACAGAGTACCTGCGGCGGGCAGAGGCCCGAAGGTTTACGACCACTGGAGGGTGTGGACGGAAGCGGCGGGGAGATCGATTTCGAGCGCGCTCGTGCCGTGAAGCAACTGGACGCGCCTTTCCGGGCCTGGGTTGGCGAGTACGACGACGAAGCTGCCGTCGGGATTGCGGAAACCGGTGTGGGAGATGGCCGCAGTTCCCTTCCCTGCCGGTTCGCCTACACCATTCGTGGCGAAGACTTTTGCGCCGCGGCGAACGTGTTTGGAGTAGTGGGCAAAGGCCCAGTACTGCCCGCTGCGGGTGATGGCCTTGGTTGCATTGTCGATGGTGATGACGCCGCCGCAGGGGAAGGGACCGATGTTCGGATTTCCCTTTTCGTCGAGGGCGACATTCCAGGCGGTGAGGGAGCGGGCCCAGTTGTTGAGGATGCCGTTGAAGGCGCCGGCCCAGTTGGTGAAGTCGGTCTGGTAGTCGGGCGCGGTGATGTCGGGACCACCTTCGGTCCAGTAGGCATTCTTCTGGGGGAAGGCATTGTGCACGGTGGTCATGGATGAGGGCTCACCGACGTAGCCGTGCCAGGCGATGCCGTCGATGTATTCATAGGCGGCCGGGTCGCTGAGCTCGGCGATGGCGCGGCCCCAGAGATTGTAGTTGTGATCGAGGACCCAGATTTTGGTGTTGAGGCCGGCCTTGCGGAGCACGGGGCCGAGGTGGTCCTTGACGAACTCGATCTCGTACTCCTGACCCCACTGGCAGGCAGGCATGCGGCCGTCCTGGTCGGCATCCACTTCGTTCTGGACGGTGACCGCATCGATGACGACGCCGTCGGCCTTGTAGGCATCGAGAAACTTGAGGAAGTAGCGCGAGTAGGGCTCGTAGCTGTGCTTGCGCATGGCTCCGCCGAGGATGGTGCCGGAGGACTTCATCCAGCCGGGCGGGCTCCACGGGGATGAAAACAGAAACAGCTCGGGATTGACTTTGCGGGCGTCGCGAAGGAGCGGGAGGATGTAGGCCTTGTCGTGGTCGATGCTGAATTTCTTCAGCTCGGGATCGGGCTGGTCGCTGTCGTCGTAGGTGTAGGCGTTGCGGGAGTAGTCGCTGGAGCCGATGCAGGTGCGGCAGACGTTGAGCGCCATTTCGCCGGGGGCGAAGAGGTCGTGGAGGACGGCTTCGCGGGCGGAGGGGGAAAGCTGGCTGAGGACATAGCAGGTGGCATCGGTGAGGGCGCCGCCAAAGCCGAGGATCTCCTGGCGCGGCGTGCCGGGGTCGAGGGCGATGGCGTCGGATGCGACTTCACCGGCAGGGCCCCAAGTGAGCGGGGCGGATGCGGCGTGACGGCGATCGCGAAAGGTGGACCAGACAGAAACGGGAGCGCCGGCGGCGAAGGCGGGCAGACGGCTGGAAACGGCGATTGCGGCGGCTGCCGCGGATGCTGACTTCAAGAAAACTCGGCGCGACCCTTGCGACATGATTGCTCCTAAGAATGTTTGCGGAGGAATCATAACAGCGGAGGTGGGGGGTGCGTCTAAGGGGCCTGCAGGGCGGCGAGGATGAGCGGGGCAAGCTGGCTGACGCTGCCTGCGCCCAGGGTCAGGATCAGGTCGCCCTCGCCGGCGGCTGCGACAGCCGCAGCGATTGCGGCGGGAAAATCCGGAACAAAGTGAATGCAGTCGCCTTCGATGTTTTCGGCGAGTGACTCCGCGGTAATGCCGGGGATTGGCTCCTCGCTGGCGGCGTAGATGGGCAGCACGAAGACCGTGTCGGCGCCAGTGAACGCATTGCAGAATTCGTCCATCAGGTCGCGGGTGCGCGTGTAGCGGTGCGGCTGGAAGACGACGTGGATTTTGCGATGGCCGCACTCGCGGGCGGCGGCGAGGGTGGCGCGAATCTCGGTGGGGTGATGACCATAGTCGTCGACCACGGTGACGCCGCGGGCTACGCCGCGAAGCTGAAAACGGCGATCGACGCCGCGAAAATGATTGAGGCCCTCGGCAATTTTGTCCGCGGGAACCTCAAGCTGGCGGGCGATGGCCACGGCAGCGGTTGCGTTGAGAACGTTGTGGCGGCCGGGGACGCGGAGCTCGAACGGGCCAAGCGTGCCGGCGGCGGTGTGGACCTGGAAGCGGGCGAAGCGGATTTGGCCAGATTCGGCAGAACCTGGCGAGACTGGAGCGGCGACGAGGAATTCGAGGCGGAAATCGGCTTCGGAGGCGGTGCCGTAGGTAAAGATGCGGCGGCGGGCGCGGGGCAGGATGGCGGCAAGCTGGGGGTTGTCGATGCAGGCGGTGACAGCGCCGTAGAACGGGACTCGGTCAATGAAGTCGAGATAGGCCTGGTCGACGTCAGCCATGTCGCGGTAGCAGTCCATGTGCTCGCGGTCGAGATTGGTGACGACGGCGAGGATGGGCGAGAGCTTGAGGAAGGATCGGTCGCTCTCATCGGCTTCGGCCACTAGATATTGTGTAGTCCCAAGGCGGGCATTGGACCCCAGCGCGTCGACACGGCCGCCAACGACGACGGTAGGGTCGAGGCCGCCGGCGGTAAGAACGCTGGCGACCATGGAGGTGGTGGTGGTTTTGCCGTGCATGCCGGCAATGGCGATGCCGTATTTGAGCCGCATGAGCTCGGCCAGCATTTCAGCGCGGGGAATGACCTGGATTTTGCGGGCGTGGGCTTCGACGACTTCAGGATTGCTTGCCGAGACGGCGGAGCTGGTGACGACCACGGTAGCGCCTGCAACATTGGCGGCGTTGTGGCCCTCATAGATGGTAGCGCCGAGTTGGGCGAGGCGGTCGGTGACCGGACCGCGGCGCAGATCGGAGCCGGAGACCTTCATCCCGAGGCTGAGCAGGATCTCGGCAATGCCGCTCATGCCGATTCCGCCGATACCGATGAAGTGCGCGTGCTGGGAGGTTGTGAACATGCGAGGGGCGAATCTCAACTTTAACATTCGGGGTGGCGGGGGCGGAGGTTTGGAAGGGGCGATGTCGCGGAGCGCGAGTGGCCAGCCAGTAGCAAAGCCACCGTTATTTTACGATCGCCAGCATTTGTCATCTCCTGCATTCGTTGATATCGTCTTTGCCGATGTGATAGCAATGCATACAATAGGTAGCGAGGTGAGATCATGCCCAGTTTGACGGTTCGCAATCTTCCCGATGAGACCCACCGCGCCCTTCGTGTCCGTGCAGCCCTCCACGGGCGCTCCGCCGAGGCCGAGGTTCGCGCCATCCTCGAGGAAACTGTCCGGCCCGCGGAACGCCTGAAGATCGGTACAGAAATCCATCGCATCTCCCAGGAGATCGGCGGTATGGATGACCTCGATATTTCCCGCCAGCGCAGCGAGATTAAGGGAGCGGACTTCGAATGATCGTCCTCGATACCAACGTGCTCTCGGAGCCTCTCAAAACGCGGCCCGACCTGAAGGTTCTTGCCTGGCTGGATGCGCAGGCCGCCGAGACTTTATATATGAGCACGATCAGCTATGCCGAGCTGCGTTTCGGGGTGCTGAAAATGCCTGACGGCAAACGCAGGAACGACCTCGCTGCACAAATCGACCGAGCGTTGGAGTTGTTCAAGGACCGAATGCTCGAGTTCAACGTGAAGGCTGCCGAGCAGTTGGCTCAGATTGGCGCACGCTGCAAGAAGATGGGTAAGCCGGCCACGGCGCCGGATGCGTATATTGCCGCGATTGCCGCGGCGCATGGATTCTCGGTTGCGACACGGAACGTTGATCACTTCAGGCATACGGGCGTTCCTGTTATCAATCCATGGGAATAGGGCGCATTGCTTATGCGAGATGAGGATTACTTCCGAGTTGCCGGTGATTGGATCAGACCATCGATGGCATGATGCTTCGCTTCGTATGCGTCAACCAACGTCGCGAGGATATCCAGTTCTTCCCCTTCCGCAGTGTCGGGCCTGGCTCCAATGAGTTCGGCAATCCTGGCGACAGCAGAGTCGTGATCGGCCTCAGTTCGAATTGCATGAATCTGCATATCGCTCCTTCTGGTTCTAGTTTTCCGACGGCTTCTCCACATGATCGATCACGTAGACATCAGCTGGCCCTTTGATCGGTTCCAGCTTTAGACCCAATTGCTCCTGGACCGCCGTGAAGAGGCCCGGCGCTGAATTGGGGGAGTCGGTGATTGAGTCGTCAGGCGACCACCTCAGGACGAAATCGTACCTGCCGGCGATTCCCGTTTCATCCACTACAGGCCTATCAAGGAAGGCCTGCATGCCGAGGGCAAAATCGGACATCGAATTGTTTGTGAATCGCCTGCCGCCGCCACTCCCGTTGCCCGACTGGGTGGGCAAGCCGTTTGAGGCTTCCGTATGCTTTGTGAGCTTTGGACCGCCCTTGGCTACCGTGATCGCATAGATTGAGAGCTCGCGCTTTTCGCGATGAAACTTCAGATCGAATCGGCTCTCCAGGAGGCTTTGCAGCATCTCCTGGATTTGCCGTAGGTTCGCATAGCCATCTATGTCGGCCTGACCTGCGATGTCGTATCTCTGCGTTTCCAGCCACGCCGGGCCGTCAACGATCTGCTTTTGATGGATCGCGTAGGCAACCGATATAAGGTCATTCACGGACTGGTTTTGAATCATCAGCCGATGTCCGCCAACCTGAAAGCCGCCTTTCGTGTCGTCTGGGTGGTAAGGCTTGATGGTTGCGATTTCAAAGGATGGGTGAGCGTCCGCCGCCATTGGGACCTCAGGGACAACGGGATGCTGTTCGGACCCGCCTGGGCTCTGCTTTGCGTTGGCCATGGACGCGGCGCAGGCCGATAGAGCGACAACGAAGGCCAGCCCTTTGCTCCGCCCCACCCTGCCCATCCGTGACCTCATTGAGCTCTGCCTCCGCCTGATGTGTTTTATTGTCCCACTTGGCGTGAGCTGAATGGGGCCGCCGTCCGATCCGAGGGCTACAGTCTTTCCATCGCAGTTAATGGGCTCATACATTTCGGGAACAACTATTTGGATCGGCGCAACCACGCTCAATAGAATGAAAGTTCATTTGGACGCATTTC
>Ga0302198_10002967_pt1 | contig 17380 bp, 17 predicted proteins | sample II_Bog_N2_2_FD_193521 | JGI IMG/M metagenome (GOLD analysis project Ga0302198, IMG submission 193521) | Peat permafrost microbial communities from Stordalen Mire near Abisko, Sweden - II_Bog_N2_2 | ecosystem: Environmental > Terrestrial > Soil > Wetlands > Peat | place: Sweden: Abisko... | reverse complement strand
TATCGGCCAGCCCGACGAGGCGACGATGATCGCGCGCGTCGCCGGCTATCCGGTGATCGTCGTCAACGAAAGCCGGATCAGCGCAGCGGTGATGGATTCGAGCCCCGCGCTCAAACAGATCCTGTTCCTCGGTACGGGCGCGGCCAATTTCGTCGATCTGGATGCGGCGGCGGCGCGCGGCATTCCGGTCCACACGATCAAGGGCTATGGCGACCGCGCCGTCGCCGAACACACCATCGCGCTGCTGTTTGCAGTCTATCGCGACATCGCCGCGCAAGATGCCTCGATCCGCGCAGGGGACTGGGCCGGGGCCCCGCTCGGCGAATTGTCGGGCAAGACCATCGGCCTGATCGGCGTCGGCGCGATCGGCGGCGAAGTCGCGCGGATCGCCCAGGCGCTCGGCCTCAAAGTGCTGGTCTGGGCGCGCCGCCCGGTCGACATTCCCGGCGTCGAACAGGTCGATCTCGACACGCTGCTCGCCCGCGCCGACATTGTCTCGCCCCACCTTGCCTACACCTCGGAAACTGCCGGTTTCCTCGATGCCGCTCGCTTGCGCCGGATGAAGCGCGGCGCGGTGTTCCTCAACACCGCCCGTGCCGAACTGACCGACGAAGCCGAACTTCTGGCCATGCTCGAAGACGGGCACCTCGCCGGTGCCGGGCTCGATGTCTTCAGCACCGAGCCGCTGCCCGCCGATCATCCCATGCGCCGCGCAGCCCACGCCGTGCTGACCGCGCACACCGGATGGCAAAGCCCCGAAGCGATCGCCCGCCTGATCGGCATCGGCGTCGATATCCTCAAGCGCGAGCGCGCGGCGTTGGGCCTGTAACCGGTCCCATGCCCAAAAATCGCTATTACGACGGGCCGACCAGCGACCATTTCGACGGTCGCTTTTTCAACAACGCGCCGGAAACCACCGACAAGACACTCGCCGACATCCGCCGCTGGCGCCGCACCTCGCGCCGCGCGCCCTGGCCCGGCCACGTGCCCGTCCACGCCTGCGTCCCGCCCGAACGCGCCGAGGGCACGCGCATCACGCTGGTCGGCCATGCCACCGTGCTGATCCAGACCGGCGGGCTCAACCTGCTGACCGACCCGGTCTGGTCGCAGCGGTGCAGCCCGGTCCGGTTCGCCGGGCCCAAACGCGTATGCGCCCCCGGCGTGCGGTTCGAAGATCTGCCGCCGATCGACGCCGTGCTGCTCAGCCACAATCACTATGACCATCTTGACCTCGCCACCATGCGACGGCTGGTCAGGCACCACGATCCGCTGATCCTGACCCCGCTTGGCAACGACACGATCATCCGCCGCTCCATCCCCAGCGCACGGATCGCCACGGGCGACTGGTGGCACACGCACGCCCTCGCCAACGGCGTCGCCGTGACCATCGTCCCCGCGCAACACTGGTCGGCGCGCGGGTTTTACGACCGCCGCATGGCGCTATGGTGCGGCTTTCACATCCGCGCGGGCGATGCCACGGTCTATTTCGCAGGCGACACCGGCTATGGCGACGGCAGCCTGTTTGCCGCGATCCGCGAACGACTGGGATCGCCCGATGTCGCGCTGCTGCCGATCGGCGCCTATGCCCCGCGCTGGTTCATGCGCGATCAGCACACCAACCCCGCCGAAGCCGTGCGCGTGATGCGCGACCTCGACGCCCGACAGGCGCTCGCCATCCATTGGGGCGTCTTTCCGCTCAGCGACGAAAGCCGCGACGAGCCGGTCCACCTGCTCGCGCGTGCCCTTGCCGAACACGGCATCCCCCCGGCCCGTTTTCGTCATGACGAGCCGGGGGGCGTGTTCGTTTTGGACCGATAGATCAGCCCTTTTTGAGGTGACGGCGGCCCAGGAGTTCGGCGATCTGGACGGCGTTGAGCGCGGCGCCCTTGCGCAAGTTGTCCGACACGCACCACAGTGTCAGGCCGTTTTCGACGGTCGAGTCCTCGCGCACGCGGCTGACATAGGTCGCATAATCGCCGACGCATTCGACCGGGGTGACGTATCCGCCGTCTTCACGCTTGTCGACGAGCATCACGCCGGGGGCTTCGCGCAGCACGTCCTGCGCCTCGGTCGCGCTGATTTCGTTTTCGAATTCGATGTTGACCGCTTCGGAATGGCCGACGAACACCGGCACGCGCACGCAGGTCGCGACGACCTTGATCTTGGGATCAAGGATCTTCTTGGTTTCGACCACCATTTTCCATTCTTCCTTGGTCGAACCATCGTCGAGGAAGACATCGATGTGCGGGATCACGTTAAAGGCGATCTGCTTGGTAAACTTCTTCGGATCGACCGAATCGCCGACAAAGATGCCCCGGCTCTGCTCGAACAGTTCGTCCATGCCTTCCTTGCCCGCGCCCGACACCGACTGATAGGTCGCGACGACCACGCGCTTGATCTTGGCGAGATCGTGCAAGGGCTTCAACGCCACGACGAGCTGTGCGGTCGAACAGTTGGGGTTGGCGATGATCATGCGCGCCTTGTAGCCGTCGATCGCATCGGGATTCACTTCGGGCACGACCAGCGGCACATCGGGGTCCATGCGATAGAGCGACGAATTGTCGATCACCACGCAGCCCTGCGCCGCCGCTTTGGGCGCATAGATCCTGGTCGGGCCCGATCCTGCGGCAAACAGCGCCATGTCCCAGCCGGTGAAGTCGAAATGTTCGACATTCTGGACTTTGAGCATCTTGCCGGTTTCGCCGAATTCGATCTCGGTCCCTTGCGAGCGCGATGACGCCAGCGCGGCGATCTCGTCGATCGGAAACTGGCGCTCGGCCAGGATGTTGAGCATTTCGCGGCCGACATTACCCGTCGCACCCACGACCGCTACGCGATAACCCATCGTTGTACCTCCTCTGGCCCCGGCCTGCGCCGGGACGAATGTTACTGGCCGCCCGCGACGACACCGTGACGGGCAAGGAAATCGAACACCCGGTCATAGAGGTGCACGCTGATCTTCGGCCCCCCGATACCATGCGTCTGCCCGGGATAGAGCATCATCTCGAACGGCACGGCATGCGCCTGCAACGTCGCGGCGAGCGCGGTCGTGTTGTCGAGCACGACATTGTCATCGGCCATGCCATGGATCACCAACAGCGGATCGGCAATCTTCGGCGCGTCGATCAGCGCCCCGGCGCGATCATAGACCCCGCCCGGCGCATGCGGATCGCCGAGATAGCGCTCGGTATAGGCGGTGTCATACAGTTCCCACCGGGTCACCGGCGCGACCGCAATGCCCGCCGCCCATTCACCGGGATGCTCTTCCAGCATTTTCAGCGTCATATAGCCGCCATAGGACCAGCCGAACGTGGCGATCCGCGCCGGATCGACGAACGGCTGCGCCTTGAGCCAGCGCGTACCCGTCAGTTGATCGGCGACTTCGACCGTGCCCATCGCATGCCAGATCGCGCTTTCGAAGGCGACGCCGCGATTGGCCGAGCCGCGATTGTCGATGGCAAACCAGATATAGCCTTTGGCCACGACCGCCTGCGCCAGCGCGCCCTGCCAGCCGCGCCGCACGACTTGCGCCGAAGGGCCGCCATAGTGATAGGTAAACACCGGATAGCGCTTGCCCGGCTCCAGCGGCGGGGTGATCATCATCCAGTGCAGATCGGTGCCGTCATCGGCCTTGATCGTGCCGAACTGCGCCGGGCGGTGCGCGGCAAGGTAGGGCGCATAAGGATGATGCCCCTCGACGCGGTTTTCCTCGATCCACGCCAGCCGTTCGCCCTTGGCATCGGCAAGATAGGATTGCGGCGGCTGCGCATCGGCATTGCGCGTGATGATCAGCGTGTGCCCGGCGGCATCGGCGCTGGCGCTATTGTCATAGGCCGGATCGCCGAGCGGGGTCAGCGTGTCGGGATGCGCAAGATCGAGCGCATAGACCTGCCCCGACAGGACTTCGTCGCGATTGCCGGTCAGGATCAGGCGCCCGGCCTTTTCATCGACTGCGACCAGCCCCGTGACCTCCCAGTCGCCCTGCGTCAGGCGCTGCCACTGGCCGCCCTTGAAGCGATAGAGATGCCCATGGCCATCGCGTTCGGACCACCAGATCAGGCTGCCATCGGCGAGGAAGCGATAGGCGGTCGACAGGTTGATCCAGCTTTTGGGCGCGGCATGTTCGGTAAACAGCACGCGCGAGGCGCCCGTCTCGGGATCGACCGCCAGCATGTCGAGCCGGTCCTGCGCGCGGTTGAGCCGCTGCACATAGAGCGTCTTGCCGTCGCGCGCCCAATCGACGCGGGCGAGATAGATGTCCTTGTCCGCTCCCAGATCGACATCGACGCGGGTTTCGCCATCGGTCGACAGGATCGCCAGCGACACCACCGCATTGGCCGCGCCCGCCGCCGGATAACGCTGCTGCGTCACGCTGGTCGCGCCGGCGCCGATCGCCGCGCGGGTGACCAGGCCAACGCCGCTTTCGTCATAGCGTTCGACCGCCAGCCGCGTTTCGTCGGGCGACCACCATGTCCCGGCCATGCGGTGCAGTTCTTCCTGCGCGATGAATTCGGCTTCGCCCCAATGCACGTCGGGGCTGGTTTCAGCCGGGCTTACCGCAATCGCGTTGCCCGCCAACGGGGCGACCCACAGCCGCCGGTCGCGGACAAAGGCGATATGCCCGCCTTTGGGCCCCAGCGTCGGATTGAGCACTTCGCCGCCTTGCGCAGCGGCAATCGGCACGACTGTCCCGGCCTCTTTGCCCGCGACATGGGCGAGGAACAGGCGCCCGTCGACCGGGACAAGCACGCTTTGCGAATCGGGGGCCCAGTCATAGCTGACAATGCCTTTCAGCTCGCCGATGCGTTCGCGCTCGCGCTGCATCTTGGCGGCTTCGGACAAGTCCTTGCCGCTGGCGAGCCGGGCCGAATCGACCAGCATGCGCCACGTGCCGCTGTGTCGGTCAAAGCCCCACAAGTCATAGCGCGTGCGATCGTCGGGCCGATTTTTCAGCATGGTCAGGAAACGCCCGTCAGGCGACAGGCGCACCCCGCGCGGCACGGCCCCGGCGATGCCCGGGCTGGCAAAGACGCGTTCGAGGCTGATGGAAGCGGGCGCGGCAGATTGGGACACGGCATTCTCCCGGGCGGCAAGCGAGGCAGGCACGAGGCCGACCGTCAGTGCAGCAAGCATCAACAGCGGAGCAGGGATCAAAAGCGGGGCAGGACGCATCTGTGGTCTCGCAAGATCGATGCAGGACAGCAAAAAGGCGCCCCGGCTGGTGTGCCAGGACGCCTTTTCACGTTTGTCTCGTGGTCGGCAATGGGCCGCCTTAACGGCCCATCCTGGTCAACCCTCGGCGCTGGGCCGGGGATCGCGACGTTCGGCAATACGCGCCGACTTGCCGCGACGACCGCGCAGATAATAGAGCTTCGCACGGCGCACGACGCCGCGACGGACCACGGTGATCGAATCGATGTTGGGCGAATAGAGCGGGAACACACGTTCCACACCTTCGCCGAACGAGATCTTGCGCACGGTGAAGTTCGAGCCGAGGCCACGGTTCGAACGCGCGATCACCACACCTTCATAGGCCTGAACGCGGGTGCGTTCGCCTTCAACAACGCGCACGCCCACGCGCACGGTATCACCGGCGCGGAAAGCGGGAATGTCCTTCTTTGCCTTGAACTCGGCAATGGCTTCAGCTTCAAGCTGCTGAATCAGGTTCATTTTTTGTCGTCCGTCGTTCCATGCTGCGCACCAGAGGCAGACTGGACCCGAACGCCGCCATGGCGTTCCCAAAGGTCCGGCCTGCGTAGCCGGGTATCGACCTCTGCCATGGCATGACGCCATGCAGCGATCTTCGCATGATCCCCCGATCGCAGCACTTCAGGGATCGTGCGCCCTTCCCAAAGATTGGGTCGGGTATAGTGGGGGTATTCGAGAAGACCGTTTTCAAACGATTCCTCGTGCCCACTGGAAGCCGCGCCCATTACGCCGGGAAGCAGCCGAATGCAAGCATCGAGCAGGATCAGCGCCCCACATTCCCCGCCCGACAGCACGACATCGCCCACCGCGATCTCTTCGACATCGCGCCCGGCAAAGATCCGTTCATCAAACCCCTCGAACCGCCCGCACAGCACGGTCACCCCCGGCCCCGCCGCCAGCTCGCGCACGCGTGCCTGAGTCAGCGGCTTTCCGCGCGGGGTCATCGCCACGACAGGCGCGTCCGGATGCAAGGCGCGCGCATGATCGATCGCACGCGCCAGCACATCGACCTTGAGCACCATGCCCGCCCCGCCGCCCGCCGGCGTGTCGTCAACGGTACGATGCTTGTCAGTGGCAAAATCGCGAATCTGCACGGTATCGAGCGACCACGTCCCCTCGGCCAGGGCGCGCCCGGCAAGGCTGTGGCCCAGCGGCCCCGGAAACATGTCGGGATAGAGGGTGAGGATGGTGGCAGCAAATGTCATGGCCGCGCTCATGCCTCGTGTAGAGCGGACTGTCGAGCGCCGGTCACCGGGTCCAGTCCTCGACCGCCAATCCCGGAACGTCAGTGAATTCCGCAAGGTTTGCCGTGATCACCGTCGCCCCGATGCTCAACGCATGGGCGGCCAGCAAGCGATCGAAACGCGCCCGTTTGAACGGCAGTCGCGCGTAGGCGCGTGCCGCAGCTTCGTCGAACGCGATCAACGGTATGGCGTCGATAAATGCGTCCAGCACCTCTGGCGACGGGGGTTTACCGACATAAGTACCGTAGGCGACTTCGGCAAAGCTGATCGTGGAAATGCCGATTTCGCCCTCAGCGCATTCCGCGATGCGGGCGGTCAACCGCTCATACCCCACATCCATGGCATAGACTGCGGCATTCGCATCGATCAGGTATCGAATCACTCGAGCCCTGCAGCCTTGCGCGCGGCGATCACGCTCGGCCGTTCCTCGAAATCCTCACGCGGCGCAAGCCGGATACCCGGCGCCTTTCCGGCAAAGCCGCTGACATCGATCTTGCGCTTCGGCGCGTCCTTGCGGCGCAATACCAGACCGTCCGCCTGTTCCACCACGATCCAGTCGGCGCCGGGCTCTATGCCCAAGGCAGCGGGCATGCGGATGGCCACCGAATTGCCCGAGCGAAAGCTTTTGGCACTATATTCCCGGCCCACGACCGACCTCCTGTAGATACGCACTGTATATACAAACTGGGGCGTTTGTCGAGTCAGGGGCGATCGGCGGGAACAAAGGCAAAGCGCAGCGCCTGAAGCGTGATCGGGCGAGTCGGCGCGAGCAGGACGGTGCCTTCGATCCGGCCGCGCGCGCATTCCCAGGTGAACGTGCCCGACAGCGCGCTGTCGGGGCGGAGCGGCGCTGCGGTCTCGCAACGGCCTGCCCCGACCTTTGTTTCGGCGAGGAATTTTGCCCAGTTCGCATCGCTGCGATCCATGGCGAAATTGACCGCGACTTTGCCCGACAGCGCCGCGACGCTGCCATCGGCCCAGACATCGCGTGCGGCAGCGTAAAAGCGGGCAAGATCGGGCGCGACTTGCGCCACGGGGCGCTTGAGCAGGCCTTTTTGCAACAGGAGCACCGCGCTGTCCCACACCGGCGCCGACGGGCCGGAATAGGTCCGGTTGGTCAGCGCAAACAGCGCGACGCCAAATTCGGGCAGCATCAGGACATGGCTGCCATAGCCGGGAAAGCCGCCGCCATGATTGAGCGTAAGGCCAAGCTCGCAATCGCTGACCACGCGCCAGCCCATGCCATAGGCCAGCGCGCCGGGGCAGGCGCTCGCCCCGCTGGCGCCATAGCGATGAAACACCGACTGGAAATTGAGCCCTTCGGCAATCTGGCGCACAGTGCCGCGCCGCACCGGGCCGGTGTCGGGATCGTCGCGCGGCGGCCACGCCGACAGCAGAAAGCCAAGCCATTTGGCATAGTCGCGCGCGCTGACTTCAAGCCCGCCCATCGCGTTGAAGGCCCCGTCGGCCATCGTCGGTTCCTGCGCCCAGGTCTCATCTTCCCAGCGATAGCCGATCGCGCGTCGATCGCGCGGATGGGCAAACACGTCATAGCCGCTGGCCGTCATGCCGAGCGGAGTCAGCAGCGTGTTTTCGACATAGCTGCGATAGGGCGCATGCGTGACATTAGCGATCACCCGGCCCAGGATCGCATAGCCGAGATTGGCATATTCGTGGCGCATTTCCGGCGCCCGCGCAAACGGCACCCCGGCGGCGAGCAGGCGGGTGAAATCCTCTTGCGGCAAAGGCTGTTGCCGGTCGCCCCAGGGATCATCGGTGACGAAGCCGGCGACATGGTGCAGCAGATCGCGAATGGTGATCCGGGGCGAATCCGCCGTGGCCTTGCCCCATCCGCGCATTTCGGGGACATACTTTTCCGCCGGATCGTCGAGGCTGAGCAACCCCTTGTCGCGCAACGACAGGATCGACAGCGCGGTAAATGCTTTGGTCATCGAGGCGATGCGGAACAGCGTGTCGCCATCGACCGGGCGCCGCACCACGATGTCCTGCACCCCCATGCCGCGGACATAGGCGAGATGTCCGTCGGCAACGATGCCAAAGACCATGCCCGGCACGTGGTTGTCCGCCATCCAGCGCGCAAAGATCGCATCGATCGACGGCTCGACGCTTTCGAACGTGGCGGGGGCAGGCTGGGCCGAGGCGGAATGCGGCGCCGCGATCATCAGCGCCGCTGCGATTGCCGCGATCATTGGTCTTGCGCGCACGACTGGCCCCTCCGTCCTTACCCCAAGCGTGCATCCTGACCCTGTCGCAGGACGCGCGTCAACGCCCGCCCCGCGCAGGATTGGCGCGCCAGGCCGTCAGCTCGCGCGCATCCTTCGACAGGCCCAGGATGAGCGGGATGAATAAAACAACAAATTCATGATGTTATGGGGCAGAAGACGGCGCGACACCCTTTTTGGGGTGCGGCTCAGTCTTCGGCCCAGACGGTCTCGATCACCAGCCGCGTATCATCCCATTCGGGCACGGCTTCGGCGCGGATCGGCACCATGAACGTCTTGCCGTCGGGTCGACGCACTTCGAGCACGTCACCCGCGCCGAAATTCTCGACCGCGATGCACGTGCCAAGATCGGCGCCATCGGTCGAAACGGCGGGAAGGCCGATCAGATCGGCGTAATAATATTCGCCTTCACCCAGCGGCGGCAGCGCCGAACGCGGCACGGCCAGAGCCGTCCCGCGCAAGGCTTCCGCACCGTTGCGATCATGGCATTCGGCGAGCCGGGCAATCGCCCCGCCCTTGCCGTCTTCGCGCACGGCGGTCAGCGTCAGGCTGCCGCCATTGAACGCGCCGGCCCGATTGAGGTGGCGCTTCAGCGTCGCCACCCCATCGCCAAACAGTTTCAGGCGCACTTCGCCGGCCACGCCATGCGCACCGGCAATGGCTGCCAGCGTGACCGGACGATCAGTGCCCAAGTGTCAGGCTTCCGCAGGCTCGGCGGCAGCGGCCTGCGCTTCGGCCAGCTTTGCAGCCTTTTCTTCAGCGCGTTCCTTGGCCTTCTTGCCGGGGACGCCCGCGTTGGGGTTCAGCGTGACAACGCGTTCCTTGATGCCCAACTTGTCGAGCAGGCGGGCAACGCGGTCGGTCGGCTGCGCGCCGACGCCCAGCCAATAGCGCACGCGGTCTTCGACCATGCGCACGCGGTTTTCATCGTCCTTGGCGAGCAGCGGGTTGTAGGTGCCGACCTGTTCCAGGTACTTGCCGTCGCGCGGCGCGCGGCTGTTGGAAACGACGATCTTGTAATAAGGGCGCTTCTTCGAACCGCCGCGCGACAGACGCAGAGAAACAGACATGACTTGTACCTTTCCAACAAATTTCAAAAACTGATTATGTGAAACTTCAATTATTTGCGCTTGAGCAGATCACCCAGATTGGAGGGCATGCTGCCAAGCCCGGGCAGCTTTGCGCCGCCGCCGAGACCGCCAAGCCCGCCCGGCCCCATCTGCTGATCGAGCCCGGGCATCGCACCGCCCATGCCGCCCTTGCCGAACATCGCGGCAAGACCCTTCAGCCCGCCCATCTTGCGGATCTGCTTCATCGCGCGCGCCATTTCCTGATGCATCTTGATGATCTTGTTGACGTCCTGCACTTGCGTGCCCGATCCTTTGGCCACGCGGATCTTGCGCTTGGCATTCAGCAGTTCGGGTTTGCTGCGTTCCTTGGGCGTCATCGAGCCGATGATCGCATCCATGTGCAGAAGCACGCGGTCATCCATGCCCGAATTGGCCATGGCCGCCTTCGCCTTCTTCATGCCCGGCATCAGCCCGGCCAGCGCGCCAAGACCGCCCATGCGCTGCATCTGGCGAAGCTGCGTGCGCAAGTCGTTCATGTCGAACTCGCCCTTGGCCATACGCTGGGCCAGGCGGTCGGCTTCATCGGCACTGACCGCCGCAGCGGCCTTTTCGACGATCGAGACGATGTCGCCCATGCCGAGAATACGACCGGCGACGCGCTCGGGATCAAACGTTTCGATCGCATCGAGCTTTTCGCCCGTCCCGGCGAACTTGATCGGCTGCCCGGTCACGGCGCGCATCGACAATGCCGCGCCGCCGCGCGCATCGCCGTCCATGCGGGTCAGCACCACGCCGGTCAGCGGAACTTGCGCAGCGAAATTCTGCGCCACGTTGACGGCGTCCTGCCCGGTCAGCGAATCGACCACCAGCAGCGTTTCGCGTGGTGACGAAATCGCGCTGACCGCCTTCATCTCGTCCATCAGCGCCTGATCGACGTGAAGCCGACCGGCGGTGTCGAGCATGAGCACGTCGACCGCCTGAAGCTTTGCCGCATGAAGCGCGCGCGTGGCGATCTCGACCGGCTGCTGCCCGGCGATGATCGGCAATGTCGCCACCCCGACTTGCCCGCCCAGCACGGCGAGCTGTTCCTGCGCCGCCGGACGATTGACGTCGAGCGAGGCCATCAGAACTTTCTTGCCGCTCTTTTCCTTGAGCAGCTTGGCGATCTTGGCCGTGCTGGTGGTCTTGCCCGAGCCTTGCAGCCCGACCATCATGATCACCACCGGCGGCGTCGCGGCCAGATCGAGATCGGCCGTTCCGCCGCCGAGCATGTCGACCAGCGCGTCATGAACGATCTTGACCACTTGCTGGCCGGGCGTGACCGAGCGCAAGACTTGCTGGCCAATCGCCTGTTCGGTCGCGGCATCGACAAAGCGGCGGACCACCGGCAGCGCGACGTCGGCTTCGAGCAACGCGATGCGCACTTCGCGCATGGCGGCGCGCACGTCCTCTTCGGACAGCGCGCCACGACCGCGCAGGCGGTCGAATACACCGCTCAGCCGGTCTGACAGACTATCGAACAATCCGCACCACTCCTGCCATTCTTTCGCCCCCCGGAACCAAAAACGCCGAAAACGCCGGTGGGCGAAACCTCGCCGACCAGCGTTGGCATTTCCGCTGCAAGAGCCGAAAGCGAATCCAACGAAGCAGCCGATCCCGGCTGTTTCAAACCGGGCCCATAAGCCGTGACGGGCATTTTAGCAAGCGACCGGTTTCACGATCGGCAACCCACCGGCGCACGAGCCGACCTTAACCGAAATTTCAGCAGAATCCCTTAGGTGTTGCCGGATAGATTCAGGAACGGGGAGGCATACCGCAAGCAATGCCAGGGCATAAGATCCAGGATTGGCAGGACAGCGTCGGGACGCCGGGATCGGTCGCGCCCGCCTGTTGCGCGCTCCAGCCCGGTTCCCAGGCCCGTTCGATGCCTGCCGGGACCACGCGGACCGAGCGCGATCTGATCGGGCCGGGAATCATCGTTGCCGCAATCGTCCTGTTCGTCGCCACCGGTTCAGCGGCGCTGACCAGGCTGGCGCGGCACCTGCTGTTTGGCGAGGCCGCTGTCGACACGCTGCTGATGAACGCCCTCCTGCTCAATGTCGCGCTGATCATCTTTGGCTGGCGACGCTATGTCGACCTGACGCGGGAAATCGCCGCACGTCGCATGGCGGAGATGGCGGCGCTGCGACTGGCCGATACCGATTCGCTGACCGGACTGCTCAATCGGCGCAGTTTGGGCGCGATCCTGCCCCGGTTGATCGCGGCGGCCGCGGAACAGGGCGGCTGCCTCACGGCGATCCTGATCGATCTCGACCGCTTCAAGCGCGCCAACGATTCGCATGGCCACCAGGTCGGCGATGCCGTCCTGATCGAGTGTGCGCGACGTGTGCGCGAGATGCTGCCGAAAGATGCCGCGCTGGCGCGTCTTGGCGGCGATGAATATGCCGCGCTGGTCCCGTTTGCGCGCGGCGTCGATGCCATCGCCCAGGCCGAACACATTGCCGCGCGGATCGGCACGGCGATCGCCATGCCGGTCGAATGCGGCGAACACACCATCTCCGTCACCGCCTCGATCGGCATTGCCTGCAATCCGGCATATGCCGGGGCGCCGTTTGGCGATGCAGCCGACACGCTGATGCGTCATGCCGATGTGGCGATGTATCAAGCCAAGAAAGCGGGCCGCAATCGGCACTGCTGGTTCAACCCGAGCATGGAAGCGGCCATGCTGGCGCGTAGCGCGCTCGAACAGGCGATCCGCCACGGCGTGAAAAGCGGGGAATTCCGCCCCCATTACGAAAAGCAGATCGATCTCGCGACCGGCGCGATCGCCGGGCTCGAAATGCTGGCGCGGTGGCATTCGCCCGAACGCGGGCTGATCGGCCCCAATGTCTTTGTGCCCATTGCCGAAGAGATCGGGGTCATGCCCGAATTGTCCGAGGCGCTGATCCGTCAGGCGCTGATCGATGCGCGCGACTGGGCGCCGCACCTGACGCTGGCGATCAACATTTCGCCGGTGCAGTTGCGCGATCCGTGGTTTGCGCAAAGACTGCTCAAACTGCTGATCGAAGCGCGCATGCCGCCCAGCCGGATCGACATCGAGATCACCGAGGCATGCCTGACCGAAAACCTGCCGATGGTGCGTTCGCTGGTCACCTCATTGCGCAATCAGGGCGTGCGCATCAGCCTCGACGATTTCGGCCATAGCGCGTCGAGCCTTGCCCATCTGCGTGCCTTGCCGTTCGACCGGATCAAGATCGACCGCAATTTCATCACCAGCCTCGGCAAAAGCCAGGACAGCGCAGTGGTCGTCAAAGCGATCGGCTCGCTAGGTCGGGGAATGGACCTGCCGATCACCGCAGAAGGCATCGAAACGCCCGAAATCCTGGCCGAACTGCGCAAACTCGGCGCATTCATGGGCCAGGGCCATATCTATGGCCTGCCGATGAACGCCGACGATTTGCGCCGCGATCTGGCCGAGCGCGATCTGCTTGCCCACCCCCCGCTTGCCCAAACCTGCGAAGACCAGCCGCAGACAAAGGACCGGCATCGCGCCTGATACGCCAGGGCCCGATCGGGCAGGCTTGGCCAAGCCCCACCCAATCCGTCGAAGCTGATTTCCAAATGGCGCCGCATGTTCTACTAGCCCGCGCCATGCACATTCCTTTTCGCAAGATGCATGGCCTCGGCAACGATTTCGTCGTGATCGACGCGCGCGCGCGCGCTTTGGCGATGACAGCGCGCCGCGCCGCCGCGCTCGCCGACCGCAAGACCGGGATCGGCTGCGATCAACTGATCGTACTCGAACCCGCAGACAGCGCCGATGTGCGCATGCGCATCTTCAATCCGGACGGCGGCGAAGTCGAATCCTGCGGCAATGCCAGCCGCGCGGTCGGCCTGCTGCTGGCCGACGAACGCGGAGGCGAAACACGCATCGAGACGCTGGGCGGAACGATCGTCGCAAAGGCCGGGGCGCCGAAGGATGGAGTACGGGGTATCAGCGTCGCCATGGGCCGCCCCCGCTTTGGCTGGGACGAGATTCCGCTCGCCTATGCGATGGATACCTTGACCATGCCGGTCGGCTGGGAAGATCTGGTCGAACCGGTCGCCGTCAATGTCGGCAATCCGCATGTCGTGTTCTTCGTGCCCGATACCCATGCCGTCGATCTGGCCCGGCTGGGGCCGCTGATCGAGACCGATCCGCTGTTTCCGCGGCGCATCAATATCAATGTCGCGACTCTGACCGGGCCCGATGCGATCGCCTTGCGCGTGTGGGAACGCGGCGCCGGGCTGACGCGCGCCTGCGGCACCGGGGCCTGCGCCACCGCCATCGCGGCAATGCGCCGCCGCCTGACCGGGCGCAAAGTCACGGTCACTCTGCCCGGCGGGCCGCTGACGATCGAATGGGACGATACCGACGAGATCGTCATGACGGGCCCTGCGGCAACCAGTTTCGAGGGCACATTTGCCGAGGACGATTATCCGGCATGACCGCGCCGGTTTCCCCCGATTCGACGCTTGATGACGTGGTCACGCTCGGCTGTCGGCTCAATCTTGCCGAAAGCGAAGCGATCCGCGCCATGCTCGCCGGGGCTGCGGGGCGGACGGTGGTGGTCAATTCCTGCGCGGTCACCGCCGAAGCGGTGCGCCAGTCGCGGCGCGCCGTGCGCCGGCTGCGCCGCGCGCATCCCGACGCACGGCTGGTGGTCACCGGGTGCGCCGCAACGATCGAGCCGGATGCCTTTGCCGCAATGGGCGAAGTCGATGCGGTCGTGCCCAATCCGGCCAAGCTGACCCCGCGAAGCTGGCTGGCGCCTGACGCCGACCTTTCGCCGCCCGCGCATCATACGTCCACACATCATACCCGCGCCTTTGTCCCGGTGCAGACCGGATGCGACCATGCCTGCACGTTCTGCATCATTCCGGCAGGACGCGGGGCCGGTGTGTCGAGCCCGGTCGACGACGTGATCCGGCAAATCGCCGCGCATCTGGCGCACGGCGTCAACGAAGTCGTGCTGACCGGAGTCGATGTCACCGGATGGGGCGCCGACTTGCCCGATACGCCGCGCCTGGGCGATCTGGTCGCGGCGATTCTCGCGGCGTTTCCGACGCTGCCCCGGCTGCGGCTGTCGTCGCTCGACGGGGTGGAAATCGACGATGCCCTGTTCGAGATCCTGACCGGCGAGGCGCGGGTCATGCCGCATGTCCATCTCTCGCTGCAATCGGGCGACGACATGGTGTTGAAGCGGATGAAACGCCGCCACAGCCGCGCGCAGGCGATCGATCTGGTCGAACGGCTGGTCGCGCGCCGCCCCGAAATCGCCATCGGCGCCGATCTCATCGCCGGCTTTCCGACCGAAACCGACGCGATGCACGCCAACAACCTCAGCCTGATCGCAGCGGCGCGGATCGTTCACGGCCATATCTTTCCTTATTCGCCGCGCCCCGGCACCCCGGCGGCGCGCATGCCGCAAGTCGATCCGGTGCTGGTACGTGCCCGCGCCGGGGCCTTGCGCGCGGCGGTGGCGGACCAGCGCGGCGCCTGGCTGCGGACTTTGGTGGGACACCCTCGCGAAGTGCTTGCCGAACGCGACGGCACCGGCCATTCGGGCGAATTCGCAGCCTACCGCCTGCCTCCGGGGACGGTGGCCGGCAGCCTTGTCACCATGACGCCCTGCACGATCACCGAAGGATTGCTGGCATGAGTAGCGAAACCTGGAGCGACCGCCTGCTGGGCGGATTGCGCAAGACGCAGGAGCGCCTCGCCGGCAATCTGGCCGGGCTGACCGGCGGCGGGCGGCTGTCCGACGAACAGCTCGACGACATCGAGGACGCGCTGATCGCGTCGGATCTCGGCCCCCGCGCGGCAGCGCGAATCCGCGAACGGCTCGCTTCGGGACGGTTCGAAACCGGGCTCGACGAAGCCGCCCTGCGCGCTACCGTGGCGGGCGAGATCGAGGCCATTCTCAAACCCGTGGCGCGTCCGCTCGACATCATCGCCTTTCCCCGCCCGCAAGTGATCCTGGTGATCGGGGTCAACGGATCAGGCAAGACCACCACGATCGCCAAGCTGGCGCATCTGTTCCAGGAACAGGATTACAGCGTCATGCTGGCGGCGGGCGACACGTTTCGCGCCGCCGCGATCGGGCAATTGCGCGTCTGGGCCGAACGGCTGGGCGTGCCGATCATTTCCGGCGCCGAAGGCGGCGACCCCGCCTCGATCGTGTTTGATGCGGTCAAGCAGGCGACCGAACAGGGCACCGATGTCCTGATCGTCGATACCGCCGGGCGGTTGCAGAACAAACGCGAGCTGATGGACGAACTGGCCAAGATTCGCCGCGTGCTCGGGCGTTTGAACCCGGCGGCGCCGCATGACGTGGTGCTCGTGCTCGATGCCACCAACGGACAGAACGCCTTGCAGCAGATCGAAATCTTTCGCGATGTGGCAGGCGTCACCGGGCTCGTCATGACCAAGCTCGACGGCACCGCGCGCGGCGGGGTGCTGGTTGCGGCGGCGGAACAATACGGCCTGCCGATCCATGCGATCGGCGTCGGCGAAAAGATCGATGATTTGCGCCCGTTCGACCCCGCGCTGGTCGCGCGGGTCATTGCCGGAGATGTCCAGTGAACGCGAAGACAAACCAGCCCGCCGCATCGTCGTGGATCAATCTGCTCGTCGATTACGGCCCTTTGGTGGTGTTCTTCCTCGCCTATCGCCATTTCAGCCCGAACGGGGGCGATGTCGGCATCGGTACGGCCGTCGCCGTGACGAAAAGCACGGTGGTATTCATGGTCGCCACGGTCGCCGCGCTGGTGATTTCGAAATGGCGGCTGGGCAAGATTTCGCCGATGCTGTGGCTGTCTTCGACACTGATCATCGGGTTTGGCGCGCTGACCGTGTTTCTGGGCGATCCGACCTGGATCCAGATCAAGCCGACGGTCGTCTATGTCCTGTTCGCCGCGATCCTGTTCGGCGGCCTGCACTTTCGCCGCCCGATGCTGCGCGATCTGCTGCAATCGGCGTTCGACGGGCTCAATGACGAAGGCTGGCTGAAACTGTCGCGCAACTGGGCGTGGTTCTTCGTGTTCCTCGCCGTGCTGAACGAAGTGTTGCGCCACTATTTCAACAAGGACAACGGCGGCTTTGCGACCTGGCTGACGATCAAGGTCTGGGGCGTCACCGCGCTGTCCTTCGCGTTCACGTTCGCCCAACTGCCCATGCTGATGCGCCACGGCATGGGCGAAGTGGCCGAGGCCGAAGCGGAAACCACCACGCCGCACGATTAGGGCGGTGTCGGCGCGGCCCGAAAAAACCCGATAGATCGATATTCCTCGGACGTGCTATATCCGTATAGCGCAAACGCAGGAGATCGTCGTGTTGGCAATCAGGCTTCCACCTGAAATCGAACAAAGGCTTGACGCGCTCGCCAAGGCAACGTGCCGGACCAAGACCTTTTATGCGCGGCAAGCGATCGTCGAGCACATCGACGAAATCGAGGCACGCGCCGCAATCATGGCGAGCGAGGTGACCGACGACCCGTTCGGGGCGTTCTCCGAATGGGACAGCGCAGCGGATCGACGGGCCTATGCCGGACTTTAGCTTTAGACAGGGCGACGT
>Ga0302198_10002966_pt1 | contig 17382 bp, 18 predicted proteins | sample II_Bog_N2_2_FD_193521 | JGI IMG/M metagenome (GOLD analysis project Ga0302198, IMG submission 193521) | Peat permafrost microbial communities from Stordalen Mire near Abisko, Sweden - II_Bog_N2_2 | ecosystem: Environmental > Terrestrial > Soil > Wetlands > Peat | place: Sweden: Abisko... | reverse complement strand
CCGCCGGCGGCAGCTATCAGGTGGTGCGCATCATTCGCAACCTGGTCGAACGCTGGGACCGCACCCCGCTTGCCGAGCAGCAGAGCATCATCGGACGGGACAAGATGAGCGGTGCGCCGCTCGGCATGAAAAACGAGCATGATGTCCCGGCTTACGCCGAGGACCCGCAGGACGAGAGCGTTCCCCGCGACGCCCACATCCGGCTTGCCAATCCGCGGACCAAGGAGAGCGACGCCAATCTGATTTTGCGCCGGGGCTATAACTTCGCGCGCGGGCTTACGCCTGCCGGACAACTCGACATGGGCCTGCTGTTCGTCTGCTTCCAGTCAAATCTCGGCGCCGGCTTTTTGACGGTCCAGGGACGCCTGACCGGCGAACGGCTGGAGGAGTACATCAAGCCGGTCGGCGGCGGTTATTTCTTCGTGCTTCCCGGGGTGCCCGATGCGAACAGATTTTTGGGGGAGGGCCTGTTCAACGCGTGACCGCAAGCGCCCAACACAGCCAGTGCGGCGATTCCGCGACGGCAGATCGGGGAATGGCAGTCGCTGTTCCTGCGGATCGAATGCTACGAAGCTTCGGAAACGACGTATGCATCGGGGAACCAAGCCGGGCGATTTGTTTTGAAGCTGGGGTGGCGTCGAGTTCCCGCCCAAGTCCCGCGCCGGCTTAGGCCTTTCACGCGCCGGCGGTCCGGTCGCGCTGTCCAACGAGGGTTAGCATGAAGCCGCACGTCATCTGCCTCATGGCCTCCAGCGTGGACGGCCGGACGCTCCACAGCCGTTGGCGACCGAAGGGATCCGGAGGGGAATTGTTCGAGCGTGTGCATGACGAACTGGCGGGCGACGCATGGCTGGTCGGCCGCGTCACCGGCCAGGAATTCGCCAAGGGCAAGCCCTATCCCCCCTCGACGAAGCAGACCTTTCCGCGCGAGCCCTGGTTCGCGCGACGGGACGCGAAGGCCTATGGCGTCGTGCTCGACGCGCACGGAAAGATCGGCTGGGGCCGGTCGGACATCGGCGGTGACCCGATCGTTGTCGTCCTGTCCGAGGCCGTTTCGGATGCGCATCTGGCGGGGTTGCGCGGCGAGGGCGTGTCCTACATCTTCGCGGGAAAATCGGGGCTCGATCTCGCGCTGGCGCTGGACATCCTCTCCAGCGAGCTCGGCGTGAAGCGGCTGCTGCTGGAGGGCGGCGGCGGCGCCAACGGCGCCTTTCTGCGCGCTGGACTGGTCGACGAACTCAATCTGATCCTGTGTCCGGCCGTCGACGGCGCAAAGGGCGCACCCAGCGTCTTCGACTCCACGGATGCGGAGGGCGATCGCCGAGCCCCGGTCACGGCGATGACGCTGGAGAGCAGTCAGGCCCTGGAGGGCGGTGCCATGTTGCTGCGGTACCGGATCCAGAACGCCGATGTCCAGGCGGCAACCGGCCGGTGATGCATCGAGAGCACATCGCCGTCGTCGGCGCAGGCGCCGCGGGCCTGATGGCCGCCCGGGAACTCGCCCGCGCGGGCAAGCGCGTGACCATCCTGGAGGCGCGAAAGCGGTGCGGCGGCCGCATCCACCCGCTGCCGTCCGCCGATTTCGGCTACCCGGCGGAAGGCGGTGCGGAATTCGTCCATGGCGAGGCGCCGGTCACGCGCAGCCTGTTGCGCGAGGCGCGGCTTTCGCTGCTGCCGATCCTGGGCAGGCAATGGACGGCCGAACACGGAAACTTCTCTGGCCGGGAATCGCAGGATTCTCATGAGGCAGAACTCCACAAGGCGCTGCAGGAGCTCAAGGACGACCTGCCGGTCGCCGAATTCCTGCGGCGCCATTTCGCCGGCCCCGGATATGATCGGCTGCGGCATTCCATCGAGCGGATGGTCGAGGGTTACGACGCGGCCGACCCGGAGCGCGCCAGCACCCTGGCGCTTCGCGAAGAATGGATGGATGGCGGACGGAGCACGCAGGTACGCATCGCCGGCGGCTATGCGGCCCTTGTCGAATTTCTGGCTGCGGGGTGCCGCAGCCACGGGGTTGCGTTGCATCTGGACTCGGCCGTCTCCGCCATCGAAGCCAGCAGGGGCCGAGCCGTGGTCCGCTGCATCAACGGCGACGCGCATCAATGCGATGCCGTCATCCTCACCGTCCCGCTCCCTGTACTCAAGGCCATCGTGCTTCCTCCGGCCGCGCGCGACAGGGCCAGGGCTGCCGCGGCCATCGGCTTCGGCAATGTCATCAAGATCCTGCTGCGGTTCAAGACCGCCTGGTGGGTCGACCAGCGAATGGAGCTCGCCGATCTGACGTTTCTGCTTTCGGACGCGGGGATTCCGGTCTGGTGGACGCAGCGCCCCGCCGATCTGCCGGTGCTGACGGGCTGGTTCGGCGGCCCAAGGACCGAAGCGATGGCCGGGCTCGGCGAGCCTGAATTGATCGAGGCGGCGCTGACTTCGCTGGCCGGCATCTTCGGTCGCGATGCAAACCAGCTGAAGCGGAGTCTGGTCGCGGCGCGGGCGATCAACTGGGCGCAGGATCCTCTCGCGGGCGGGGCCTATTCATATGCGACGCCCGAGACCCGCGCGGCGCAGGCGGTGCTTGCAAGGAGCGACGGTGGGCGGGTCGTCCTTTCCGGCGAGGCCCTCTACCGCGGGCGGGACATGGGCACGGTCGAGGCGGCGCTGGCGAGCGGCCTGGAGGCGGCGCGGAGCCTAACTGGATAGAGTATTCATTGAAACGGCGGGGCCGCCGCCGGTGCAGTGCTTGAGGCCGCCAATCGCGGCGGCCCCTTCGTGGAAGACGCGCAAGCCTTTGACGAACGTCACTGCGATATTCGGGTAAAGCTCGGATATTTCAGGCTTCCGCCGGCGATCTTCTTTGGCCACACCGTCACCTGTCTGCCGTCCTGCCACTGAAACACCAGGCCGTTCACATTGTCGGGGCCGTATTTCAGGCCGTGGGTGAATTCATCGTCCTTGCCGAAGAACTGTACGCGGCCGATCGTGCCTTCGAAATTGGTCTTCTCGAGTTCATCCACCATCCTGTCGGGATCGGTCGAACCGGCGCGCTGGATCGCTTCGGCGATGATGTAGACTTCATCGTAGGCGGTGTAGCCGGTGTAGGCCGGCGGCGTGCCGAATTTGGCCTTGAACGCCTCGACGAACGGTTTTGTCTTTGCCGTCACCGCGACATTGGGGGTTGCGACCGCAAGCGACGGGATGCCGTCGGCGGCGCCGTTGGTGTCGTTCCAGAATGTCGGGCTGAGCGCCTGCGCGCTGATGCCGAACATCGGGATCGGGACCTGCTGATTCTTCCACTGCACGGTCGGCTGCACGCCGACATGCGAAATTCCGGTGACGATGACGTCGGGCTTCTTGGCTTCGATGCTGTTGAAGATCGGCGTGAAGTCGGTGGTATCCGGTGAAAAACGTACGTGTTCGACAACCGCCAGGCCGGCCTTCGGCAGGCAGTCCTCCAAACCGATGTCGAGCGGCTTGGTCCAGGCAGCGTCCTCGCTCATGATGGCCGCGGTCTTGAACTTCAGGCCGTCGACCAGAAGCTCCTTGGCAGCGTCGCAAACCGCCTGCGCCTGGGCAGCCGAGGTCAGGTAGCCGTGGAAGGTGTACTTGTTCTTTTCATAGTCGGCGTGAATGGCCTTGGTGATTTCGTTGCTCGCGGCCCCCGGCGTGATCAGCGGCATCTTCAGCCGCGCGGCCCAGGGTTCCAGTGCCAGCACGACCTCGCTGATGTAGCTGGCGATCACGGCATTGACCTTGTCCTGGCTGACCGCGCGCTGGAAGGCGCGGACGGAATCGGCGGAAGAACTCTTGTTGTCGTAGGAGATGATCTCGATCCGGCGTCCGGCGACGCCACCCTTGGCGTTGATTTCATCGGCGGCGATCTGCGCACCGCCCGGCGTCGAAGCTCCGGCGATCGACTGGATTTCGGCAATCACGCCGATCCGAATCGGCTCGCTGGTTTCGCATCGCGCCGGACCGCTCAGCCCGGCCAGAATCGTGCCGGCAATGCCGAGCAGGAGCAGTTTGTTGCCGACTGAATTCGCATGAAGTCGCGTATGCATTCTGTTTCCTTCCCTGTTTTCGTATTGCCACTTTTCTGAACCGGTGGATTTTACGACGATTATAGATGCGGCGCCGGATCGGTGAAAGTGCCGAAATCGGGGCGCCATGGCGTATCGCCTGCAAGTGGGAAAAGCGGTTCGATCGCAGGCGCCCAATCGCCTCTGTCTAAATCAACAGATTTTACGTCGGGAAGCCGCAGGATACCTTGGTCGCATTGCAAGTCATGCCTCGATCATCGGGCTGAATTTCTTCGATTGCCCGGCCGGCACCGGCCATATTTCGACGCGACATGGGAGCGGGGCAGTGATCATCACGCCGTCCACGACAATCCGAAGCGGTGCTTTTCCGCGTGCCTGGGTGCCCGTTCAAGTCGTCTCGGCGGCTCCGCGCAGGAAGCCCGACGACGCTGCCTTGCTTGCAAGGGTTTCGGAGCTATGCGCCAGATCCTACAAGCGGACCGCGGAATCCTTCGTTAACGACCGCGAACTGGAATGGGCCCGCCACCGCCGCGGCTTCGTCCGCCGCGAAGGGCGAATGTTCTGGCGGCCCCTTGCGATGGGACTGATGGCCGTCAACTACGTCGCCATCCTGATCTGGCTGGTCGCCCTGCTCATTCCGCTGCTCGTGGTAGGCTCCCTCACCGAGCTTGTCCTGTATCACGAGACAGGCGTGTGGCTTTATCCCTTCACCTTCGCCCTGACGATCGTTCCGATCCTGCTGTTCTGGCTCGGCCTGGCTGCCGGAATAGCCGGACTTCTTGTCGGCGCGATGATGGCCTGCAAACCCCGCTTCGCCAGCGGTCGGGCTTTTGGCCTGGTCGATCCGGAGGCCAAACGCGCCATCGTCATTTTCTGCGGTTCGGAGAGATCGGACAACCTGACGATCAATGCGCTGATATGGCCGTATTTTTTCCCGATGCGTCATATGGGATTTCACCGGGCCTGGGATCACATCCGCCCCGACATCCGGCAATGGCTGCAAGGTGTCGTCAGCGAGGGGCAGGCAAGCGAGGTTGTTGTCGCCGGGCACTCCCTCGGCGGCGCGCTGGCACAGATCGCCGGCTACGATCTGGCCGCGGAGTTCCCGGTCGGCCACGTGATCTCGCTCGGCTCGGCCTGCATAGGCGGATCCGGGATGCAGAAACGCTTCGCCGCGCGCGAGGTGTCCGGCAGAGCGGGGCGGCTGCATGATTGCACGCGGCATTTTACCTATACCGGAGACGTGATGCCGCGCATTCCGCCGGTCTCGATCTTTCGCCAGGTAGGCAGACGATATTGCCTGCCGGAGAACGGCAACCCGATAGAGGGCAGTGAACAAGGCCTGTTGAAGAGCTTCGGCTGGTTCTTTCTGAGAACCATGTCGGTCTATGCGCGCTTTATCCTGAGGACGATGACGCGGTTCAGGGCTGCGTTATGGCGAAAGCTGAGCTCGCATTACAAGGTGGATCAGCCGCTTTATGCCGGCGCGCCGGACGGTGGAGGAGCCATGCCGATTCAGCAACTGTTCGGCTCCCTTGGCAATTTCCTGGTGAGCTTTCCCATTGCAATTCCTTACGCGTTGGCCGTGGGCGCGGTCGCGCTGACCCTTTTCCCGATCGCGGCGCTGGTGACGATGTACGGTTATTATTTCTCGGTGTTCAAGTCCGGGCTCCTGGTCCAGCATTCTGCCGCCAACTACCGCAATGCCTTTCGCCGTTACCTGGCCTCGCTCGAAGCCGGCGGTGACGACGGCGCGGCCGCCGCGGCGGCGCGCTAGGCTGCGGTGAGAATGGCCCTGAGCCGGATCGGCTTTACCGGCTTGCGCAGCAGCAGGATGTCGCGTCGCTTTGCCTCGAACTGGACTGTCTCGTTGGCTTCGCCGCTCATCAGCGTGATGCGGACCCGGTCGCCGAACTCGGTGCGGATGCGATCGGCGACGTCGAGACCGTCTTCCTCGCCCGACAAGCGGAAATCCAGCAGCACATGCCAGCGGGTCGCGCCGTCGGCCTGGCGAAGCAGCGAAATGGCCTCGCTCCCGGTCTCGCACAGGCAGCTGTCGAAGTTCCAGTCCGCCAGCATGCGGCCCATCGCATCTCGCACCAGGGCGTCGTCGTCGACGAACAGCACGCGCGCTTGATCGGCGCTGCGGGGCTGCTCCACGAGAGGTTGCTCACGGGCCGAGCTTGATTCTTGACGTGGTGCGGTACGCGGCACCTGAATGCTGAAGCTGGTGCCGCGGCCAGGTGTCGAGCGGACTTCAAGGCGCCACCCCATTCCGTCACACAGCCGGCGCACGATGCCGAGGCCCAGTCCGAAGCCCCTTTTGCTGTTGCGTTCGCGATTGGCGACCTGAAAGAAATCGCCGAAGATCCGGCCCAGATCCTGCTGTGCGATACCGATGCCGGTATCGACCACGACGAGCTCGACGGTCGAGCCGCGCGGCCGGGCTCCGAGGATGACGCCGCCGGTCGGGGTATATTTTATCGCGTTGGAAACCAGGTTCGACAAGGCCCGCTCCAGCAATTCAGGGGCGACCAGCGCCCAAAGGCTGGTGGTCACGACCCGCATCTGCAGCGACTTCATGTCGGCCTCCGGCTGGAGGTTGGTGACGACCCGGTCGAGGATGTGTTGCAGCGGCGTGGCGGCTATCCTGGCGTTTTCCACGGCGGCGTCGGTCTGCGCGACGCCGAGAATGGCGTTGAACTGACGATCGAGGCTCGACGCGCATTCGGAGAGCCGCGCCAGAATCTCGCTCCGCTCGATCTCATCCTTGGCGCGCGGCAGCAGGGAGTTGTAGAAACCCATGGCGTGCAGCGGCTGCCGGAGGTCGTGGCTGGCGGCGCTGAAGAAACGGTTGCGGTCCTGGTTTATGTCGCGGATCTGCTGGGTCTGACGGGTCTGGATCGCGAGCAGATCGGCGATTTCAAGCCGCGTCTCGATCGCTTCACCGGTCTTGCGAACCGATAGCAATCCGACCATCAGCATGAACGGAAGCGAGCTCGCCAGGCAGACGCCAACGGTGAACTCGATGCCGGATCCGAAGCTCAAAAGCCACACCGAGGCGGGCAATGCCGCCCCGCCCATCATCGCCATCATGCTCGGTGCAAAGAACGAGCCGGCCAGGACGGCCGCCCCGATATAGCTGACAATGCCCCAGGCCGGGACCAGCACGGAAGCCGGGGCGTCGCTCACATGCAGGAAAATCGGCCCCAGACTCCAGGCGCATCCGTTGCAGGCGGACAGCGCGGTTTTGCCCCAGGCCCAGTATATGAGCTCGCCCGGCGTCCGCTCGCGATGTTGAAAACTTCGATTGACGATCGTGATCAGGCTTTCGCACAGGAAAACGATGCAGCACCAACCCGCGACGTTCACGATCGGCGTCCCGGCCAGGATTCGGGTCACCGATCCGATCGCAATGGCGCCCGATATGGCCATGATATGAAGGTAGCGAACGCTTCGAAGCCCCTGGACCGAATTGACCTGAAAAAAAAGACGGATGCGTTCGTTGGCCATCAAGCGCGCCCGATCGGGGACTGCATCGGGAGCTAGATGAGACCCTGCCGCAGCGCCTTGGTCACGGCTTCCGTGCGGTTGTTCACGTTCAGCTGCGAGAAGATATGCTGCCAATGATTCCTCACCGTGCTTTCGGTAATTCCCATCTTGTCGCTTATCTGCTTGTCCAGAAGGCCCTGCGAGGCGAACACCAGGATCTCCCGCCGGCGCAGCGACAGGCTCCGTTCTCCCTCGCTCGTCCTGGCGGTATCGTCGAATATCGAGCCGCCACTGTAAAGTGTATCGATGGCGTCGCACAGGGCCGACGTGTCGCGGTCTTTCGACAGGCAGGCCACCGCGCCGATCGCCCGCATCTCGTTCGCCAGCGTCAGGGTCGGCTCGGCGCAGAGCAGGCCGACCGCGATGGACGGATAGAGTTCGCGGACCCGGCGGGCCAGATCGGCGCCGGAGCCATCGAGCAGGCGTTGATCGGTCAGGCACAGATCGATCTCGTGCACTTCCGTCAGCAGCCTGAGCGCCGACGAGGCGCCGTCGGCGGTGAACACCTGCACATCGGGGCCGCTGCTTTCGAGCACCTGGCGAACACCGTCACGGTAAATCGGATGATCGTCGACGAATAGGATGCGCCTCATCGAGGGGGTCCATCCGAAGCATGATTTGGCGGCTTTGGAGCTCTCAGCATACATGAAGAAGGTGCCTCGGGAGCGGGCATTCGAATATTTACCGGATGGCAGGCCAGGGCAGGAATCGCGGGGTTCCATTTGGTATCGGAACCCGGCATCCCAGCCCACCTGTCGAATTTGATAGGTGGGATCCCGGCGGCGGTGATGCGCCATGTCGTCCTGCCCGCTGAACCACGAGCGCGGGCCGGAGATCGATCCCGGCGCGATTGGCCAGGGGCCCCTTTCCGCGGTCGCCAGCCTATCCATCGATAACACCAGCTGTGAAAATCGCCGGATGGCCTCGTCGCAAATTTGCGGCCAATGCAGCGTGGACGGAATTTATCTGTCCCTCCCGGAAGCATGACGCACGAATTTTTAGATGAAATTACTGGATTCGTTGCCTTTCATCGAGAGCCTTCCAAACTGCAAATGCTCGCACGAGGTCGGCGTCGCGTTCGGTAAATGCATGGCGCCGTTCGGCTTTATCGCCGGCGCGTGCGGCGAAGCGCGCGAGGCCCCGGAAGGAAGAAAATGGGAATTTTTCTTCAATACCTGGCCAGCCGATTGGCTCCGACAATACAGGGACAACGACTACGTCCGACACGACCTGATACCGGCCATGGCGCGGGTCTCGATCCGGCCCTTCACCTTGCTTGAAGCGCTCGCCGCGCGGGTGCCGACGCCGAAGCAGCGCGAGCACTATCAGTGGGCGGTGGCGCTTGGCATCGTCGATGTGCTCGCGGTGCCGATACACTATCCCGGCGGCGATTTCGGGCTTTGCGTGGCTATCGCCGATCACCCGATCAAGGACAGCGCCGAGCGCGACGCCTTGCAGATGGCGTCGTTGTTCGCGCTGCAGCGCTGCCGCGAGCTCGGTGGCCAGAGCGATGCCAGCTCCGCGCCGACGCCGCTGACGCCTCGCGAACTCGAATGCCTGCGTTGGGTGCTCAAGGGCAAATCCGATACCGACATCGGCGCAATTTTAGGCATTTCGCCCACCACGGTGCATTTCCACATCGAGAGCGTGAAAAAGAAATTCGGCGTTCGCACCAGGACACAGGCCGCAGCGATGGTGATGGCCTCGGGTTATTTGTAATCACCCCTCTCCAACTGGAGAGGTGCGTTTCAAAAGCAATAAATCTATTCATCGCCGATTAGTCGAATGCGTTGCCGAATTGTCATCGAAATTTCATCTGTCACAGGACACGTCATGAAAATTGCAACCCGAATACCCTTCAGCGTTGGTCCCGGCTCCGAGGCCGTGCACTCCACGATGATCATGTTTTTGTACGGTGTTGTCGCGCTGGGTTTCCTGGTCCTGATCTGCGCGGCTTCGATGTCGCCGGGAACGCCCATGAGCGACATCGCCTCGATGTCGGTTTTCCCATAAGTCCATCTGCGAACCGCCGGCTTATCTGCACAGGAACATCGCCGCGTGCCAGAGCTGATCACGCTGGATCCTGCCAACCTGCGCGAAACCTCGACTGCGGCCTCGCCGGAGGCGCTGTGGGCGGCTGGGGCCTATGTCGCCGGCGAATTGACGGGTTTGGTGAGCACCTCCGGCGGTGTTTCGGTCGATAGCGTGGAAGCGAACCTGTTCGTGCATGTCAAATGGCGCAGGCAAGGCATCGGCCGCCTGCTGCTCAGCGCAGCGATGCAGTGGGCGCTTTCCCGCCGCGCCCGCGAACTGCGCCTGGTCTGCGGAAGAACCGACTGGCCGATGCGGCATTTCGCCGAAAAAGCCGGCGCTCGCCTCGATCTGGTGTTTGGCCAGATCGTTGCCGACATTCCGGTCGGCCAAGGCTCCTGCGATCGCCGGCTGACGTTGCCGCCGGGATTGATCAATCCACCAGCGCCGACGCCTCTCGGCGCGTCCGAAGCGAACATGGAGCCTCGGTCTTGAGCAACGCTGCTGTTCCGTATGCACGAAAACCGGCATGCGCACGCTGCGAGTCGGTGCGATTTGGCCGGTGCAGCGCCTGCGACCTGTCGACAACATCAGCTGCGAGAATCGACGGATGGCGGGGTCTTTGAAATTGCGCAAGATCAGCAGCGGAGGTTCAGCCATGACGCGCTCAGATTGCCAACGCGCAGTTTCCGAAGCCGGTTTTGTTTCCGGTGACGCCGCATTTCCAGCACGAGCCGGTTTGCCAAGCGAAGCGGCGGCCAACGTTGCGGAACGTCGCGCCGATGTCTGCCGAAGCCCCGAGGCTGCCAACGGCCGGGCGGCGGGGTGGGAGTCGCTCAGTGCGGGCGACCGGGAAGTCTTCAGGCTTTGGGCCCGGGCGGTGTTCGCCTTCTATTCGGTGATCCTGACCGCGTTGCTGGCGGCGGCGGTGCTGCGCGTCCATGCGGGTGGCGGCGGCTGGCCGGCGCAGACTTCGCAGGTGGTCGAACGCAGCTCGCAGGACTCCTCCGCCTTTCGGCCGGGGAGTGTCGGCAGATGAGCAACCTGCTTGGCTACGCCGCTTCGCTGGCCGTGCTTACGTCCTTTCTGATGCGCTCGATGGTGCCGCTGCGGCTGGCGGCGATACTCAGCAACATCCTGTTCATTTCGTTCGGGTACCTCGCTCATATCCATCCGGTGCTTCTTCTTCACACCGCGCTGCTGCCGATCAACATCGCGCGGCTTTCCGCTGATTGGCGAGGCGGTGTTTCGCGCGGGGCGGCCCAGGTTCGATCCGTCACCGCCCCGGCAACCGGAAGAATTCCTCACGTCTGGCTTTTCCTGCTCGGAGTGGCGGCCGGCTCACTGGGAATCCGGACCTTTATCCATGTCGCGTTCGTGTTGTTCAGCCAGTGCCGCGAGGGTGTTGCCTGAGCGGCGCCGCCAATCGCCATCGCGGAATCATTGTCCATCCAGAACCGGAGTCTCTCCATGCCGATTTCCCTGCCTGATGGCCGTCCCGCTTTTGCCGTTGCCCCGCGACAGCGCATTCGCTTGCCTGTGGGCAGCTGGCTCGTCGTCTGCTGGACGATCATGATCATGATGCTCGCCATCGGACTCTGGGGAAGCTTCGGCGCCGACCCGGGCGCCATGGATGAGTTCCAGCTGCTTGCAAATTTCTAGCGGGTTTCGGCTCGCCCAGGGCGGCACGATTTCACGGCGCCGTGGATCAGGCTGCGTTGCGGCGGTCGCCGGGGTCGAGCGGAACGTCGGGCCGCAGCACGCCGACGACGGTCGCGCCGAGCAGCAGGATCAGGATTCCGGTGGCGAACGGCACGTTCCAGTTTCCGGTGAGGTCGATCAGCCAGCCGAAAACCACGGGGGAGACGATACCCGCCAGCGCAACCCCCATGATGATATAGGCGCTTCCCAATCCGGCAAACTCCCGGGAGATGTCCATCGGCACCGCGTACATCGGCGCGATCGTAAGCTCGAGGAAGAACATCGATGCCGCGAGCAGGGCCACGGAGGCGGTCAGGTTGTCGATGAAAAGGCATGGCAGCAGAAACGTTGCGGTCCCGACCAGCGATACCGCGACCACGCTGCAGCGCGCCAGCCGATGGCGGCCGGTCCGCTTCAGGATCAGATCGGATCCGATGCCGCCGACCGTATTGCCGACCAGGCCTGCCAGGAATGGAATACTGGTGAGCCATGCGGAGTTGTTGAGGTTGGTGTGGTGCTGGTTGGCGAAATAGAGCGGAAGCCACGACACGAAAACCCAGTAGCTCCAGCCGTAGCTGAACATCACGATGGTGACGGGAAACATCCGCCTGGTAAGGATCCAGAACGGGATCCGGGCCTTGCGATCCGGCAGCGAGACGTTCAGGCCTTCCAGGTGCCTGGCATCGGCGGCGGGATGTTCGCGGGGATCCTCCCTGAAGCAGAGCCACCACACCCCGGCCCACAGGATCGCCGCCACCCCGCAGATGATGAACGAGGTGCGCCAGTCCGACCACGCGATGATCGCGGCGATCACCGGCGGCGCAATCGCCGCGCCGAGCCGCGAAGCGCTGTGGGTGATACCCTGGATGTAGCCGAAGCGATGGGCGGGATACCAGTTGCGCATCGCCTGGGTCGCGGCCGGAAAGGCCGGGCCTTCACCGAGACCGACCACCAGCCGGGCGATGAACAGGCTGCCGAGGCCGCCGATCAGCCCGGTCATGATGGTGCCGATGCCGACAATGATCACGCAGACGAACAGCGACACGCGGGCGCCGTATTTCCGGGCCGCCCAGCCGCCGAACAGCACGGACGCGAGATAGGCCCAGGAAAACGCGCTGAACGCCAGCCCCATCTCGGTATTGTTGAGCTGGAACTGGTGCTTGAGGGAAGCGGCGGCGGCCGAGATATTGACGCGGTCGAGATACAGGATCGCGAACAGCACGCACAGCATCGTGGTGACCACGGCGTGGGCGCTCACGGCGCGCCGCGTGGCGGGCGTTGCGGCCTCGCGGGCGGCGGCATCCTGAAGCAGGGCCATGTCTCCTCCACTCGCCGGCGTCTTTCGCGCCGCGTTCGTTCGCTCGGATGGCTATTCGGCAGCCGGCGCCGGCGGGATCTGCAGGAAATGACCAGCGGTTGTCTGCTGCATGTGACGCTCCGGATTCGGATGAGGCGTTTCGGACTGCGACCGGCGTTGATGCTAGGGCAGACCGTTGCGGCCGTGCAGACGGAAAGCGGGACGTTCCGTCATCAATTCGTAATAGTCGGCCACCGCGGCGTAATGCGGACGCTGCAGGTTGGAGATCATGAACCAGCGGTTGACGACGAGACCCATCGGAATGTCGGCGATGGTGAAGCGGTCGCCCATCACGTAGGGGCCGTTGGCGGCCAGATGGCTGTCGAGCAGGCCAATGACGTGGATGAGCTCCTTTTGTCCCTGCTCGACATACCAGGGATGGTCATAGGGCGCTTCCCTGAGCTGGCCGCCGAGGAATGCGCCGCGCAGCGCGTGGGTCACGTCGTAGGCGACCCAGTCCATCCATTGTTCGACCGCCTGCCGCTCGGCGAGATCCTCCGGGTAAAGCTCGGTCGCCCCGTGCTTGGCCGCCAAATAGCGGACGATCGTATTGGATTCGCGCATGACATGCGGGCCGTCGATCACGACCGGCACCTGGCCGGTCAGGTTGAGCCTGAGGAATTCCGGCGTATTGGTCGGCCGGAAGCCGCGTCCGAAGTCCTCGCGCACGAAGGGAAGCCCGATCTCGTCGCAGAGCCACAGCACCTTGCGGACGTTGAACGAGTTCTTGCGGCCGAGGATCCGCAGCGGCCCGTCGGAGCCGGGCAAGCCGGCATCGTCCTTGCCGGCGGGGCTGAAAAGGCTGGCTGTTTCGCTCATGACTTCCTCCGGTCGGATCATCCTGTATTGAATGGCAGCGCCATTCTGTTGTAAAATTCAAATAATGAATTGATTTATGAGTTTGTTAAATGAATGTCGCCCTGGCCCAGCTGCGGGCTTTCCTGGCGGTCGCCCGGCGCGGGAGCTTCAGCCGGGCGGCCGAGGACATCGGCCTGTCGCAGAGCGCGGTGAGCGTCTCCGTCCGGCAGCTCGAGGCCGAACTCGGCCTGAAGCTGCTTGACCGCACCACCCGGCACGTCGGGCTTACTCATGTCGGGGCGACCCTGGTGGCCACCGGGTCGCGCCTGATCGAGGAGCTCGACGCCACCCTGCGGGAGCTCCGTGACATCGGCGAGCAGCGCCGCGGCCGCGTCGTGATGGCCTGCGTTCCCGCCGTCGCCCGAAGCCTGATGCCGACATGCGTCGCCCGTTGCGCGGCGGCCTGGCCGAACGTCTCGCTCGGCATCGACGATGTCTCGGCGACCGAAGTCGCCGGCAAGGTCGGCCGGGGCGAAGTCGAATTCGGCGTTCTCAGCGGCGAGATATCCAATTCCGATCTCCACATCGAGCCGCTGATGCAGGACCCGTTCCGGCTGATCTGCCGCCGCGACGATCCGATCGGAAGAACCGGACGGGTCGCATGGGCAAGACTGTCAGGGCGTCGGCTGGTGATGCTGAGCAACACGTCCGGCAGCCGCCGGCTGATCGAGGCGACCCTGACGGCGACGGCGACCCGCGCCGAAATCTTTCTCGAACTGGCGCAGCCCGGTTCGGTGCTCGGAATGGTCGAAGCCGGCATCGGGATTGCCGTGGTGCCGCAGCTCGCCGCGCCGCGGAGCGACGACGCCGTGCTTGCAACCTGCCGTTTGGTGAAGCCGGAAGTCAGTCGAACCATCCTGCTTTTGCGCCGGCGCGACCGCTCGCTTTCGCCGGCTGCCGACGCGGTATGGTCGACGCTGCTGCAGCTTTACCGGACCGAGCCGAAAATGCCTTCGCCCGCCGCCGACAGGGGCCGCTGACGGCGCCGCAAACCGCGCGGCGAACGAACGGCGCGGGTGGTTGGCGGGCAGGTTCCCGCTGACCAGAAGTCCGCAATCATGGGATCGCCATGCAAAAGGGACGGCCAACGGCCGCCCCCGGATCTCACCCGCGCGATCGACGCCGCGACGGCGCCAGGCTTACCTGAAGCAGTAGGGGTGCCAATGGCCGTTCCAGAAATGCCGGCAACCGCCGAAATGGACATGGCCTCCGCGATGGAAACCGCCGTGGCCGCCACGACCGTGGCCGCCGCCATGACCGCCTCCGTGGCCACCATGGCCGCCCCGGGCCATCGCCGCGCCGGGCAAAGCCAGCGCGGCCGCGACTGCAACGGCGAGAGTCAATTTTTTCAACATTCACGTTCCTCCGAAAGATGATCCTGTGACACGAAGGGTGTGCCTGCTTCCCGATGAACCCCGCCTGAACGAGGCGGCCGCAGCGCTTCGCCATGTCCGATCGGTTCGAATGTGGCGTCGCCGGCCGTCATCGTCCGTGATGATCTGTCCCGACGTCTGGACCGAGCTGCGCGTGGCATTTTGAACCCGCCACATCCCATCGGATGCCGTCGTCCGATATCGATACCCGGCGGGATGGCTGCGATCGCCGACGGATGCCGGCGATTTGCCCCGACGTCGTATCGACAAAATGTCTTCGCGGGGTCGGGCAAGCATTCGCGCCGGCGACACATGTTACGGGGTTGTTTTCGCACTCAGGCGCGCCGGGGGCGTGCGGGTGAAGCTGAAAGCCATCAATCAGGAGGCGCCCCGCGTTAGGTCAGTCAAACTGACTAACTTTTGACGTTGCGACCGCCCATATTTGTCGTTTAGAAGAGGTGAGAACGCGCCGCCGGCAACAATCCGTCAACGGTTTTGGCCGAGGATGCGTTTTCAAAAGGGTCTGGCAATGCTGACGAGCAGCGGAAAGTACGGAGTTTTGGGGGGAGCGGCGATCGCCGTGCGTCCCCAGGCTGCTCCGGCTGCGTCCATGCCCACCCTGCTTCTCGGCGGGCTGCTGCTTCTTATCGGCCCCTGAGGGCCGTCTGGGCGGTTTGCGCCTGGGCACTCAGGGGTTGCGCGAGATCACCAGACCCCTTCAGCGCTCAGAACCAGCGCACCATTCACAAGGAATCTTTGCAATGACCACCGTGAACAAGTCCGGCAAGGACCGCGTCGTCATATTCGACACCACCCTGCGCGACGGCGAACAATGCCCCGGCGCCACCATGAGCTTCGAGGAGAAACTCGAGGTCGCCGAGATGCTCGACACCATGGGCGTCGACGTCATCGAGGCCGGCTTCCCGATCTCGTCGGAAGGCGATTTCCAGGCGGTGCACGAGATCGCCAGGCGCGCCAAAAATGCCGTGATCGCCGGCCTGTCGCGCGCGCATCCGAAGGATATCGACCGCTGCGCCGAAGCGGTCAAGCCGGCGCGGCGCGGCCGCGTCCATACCGTGATCGCGACTTCGCCGCTGCACATGCGGGTCAAGCTCAACATGACCCCGGAACAGGTGATCGAGACCTCGATATCCAACGTCACCCGGGCGCGCAACCAGATCGACGACGTCGAATGGTCGGCCGAGGACGGCACCCGCAGCGAGATGGAATTTTTGTGCCGGATCGTCGAGGCCGTGATCAAGGCCGGCGCCACCACCGTCAATATTCCCGACACCGTCGGCTACACCGTGCCGGAGGAATATACCCAGTTCATGCGCACCCTGATCGAACGGGTGCCGAACTCCGACAAGGCGGTGTTCTCGGTGCACTGCCACAACGACCTCGGCATGGCGGTGGCCAATTCGCTGGCCGGCCTCGCCGGCGGCGCGCGGCAGATCGAATGCACCATCAACGGCATCGGCGAGCGCGCCGGCAACGCCGCGCTCGAGGAAGTGGTGATGGCCATCAACGTGCGCAGCGACAAGTTTCCGTACTGGAACCAGATCGACACCACCATGCTGACGCGGGCCTCGAAACTGGTGTCGGCGGCGACCTCGTTTCCGGTGCAGTACAACAAGGCGATCGTCGGCCGCAACGCGTTCGCCCATGAAAGCGGCATCCACCAGGACGGCGTCCTCAAGGATGCCTCGACCTACGAGATCATGCGGCCGGAGACCGTCGGCCTCAAGCAATCGTCGCTGGTGCTGGGCAAGCATTCCGGACGTCATGCCTTCGTGCACAAGCTGGAGGAGATGGGCTACAAGCTCGGCGCCAACCAGCTGGAAGACGCCTTCGTGCGGATGAAGGCGCTGGCCGACCGCAAGAAGGACATCTACGACGAGGACATCGAGGCGCTGGTCGACCAGGAAATCGCCGCTTCCCATGACCGCATCAAGCTGGCGTCGCTGACGGTGATCGCGGGCACCCACGGGCCGCAGCGCGCCACCATGAAGCTCAACATCGACGGCAAGATCTCGATCGAGGAAGCCGAGGGCAACGGTCCGGTCGATGCGGTGTTCAACTGCATCAAGCTCCTGGTGCCGCACGAGGCCAAGCTGGAACTGTACCAGGTCCACGCGGTCACCGAGGGTACCGACGCGCAGGCCGAGGTGTCGGTGCGGCTCGCCCATGAGGGCCGCTCGATGACCGCGCGGGCGTCCGATCCGGACACCCTGGTGGCCTCGGCCAAGGCCTATCTCGGGGCGCTCAACAAGATCGTGATGAAGCGCCAGCGCGACCTGCCGGCGGCGGCGGCGAGCTGAACCGGCGGCGCTTTGGTGATGGATTTTTTCCCTCCCCTGGAGGGGAGGGTCGACGGCTTCGTCAGAAGCGGTCGGGGCCGGGTGATTTGTCACCCGCTGAGGACCCCACCGCGTTTCGCATTGCGCTTGGCGCGCTGCTCACGATCCACCCC
>Ga0302198_10002963_pt1 | contig 17389 bp, 17 predicted proteins | sample II_Bog_N2_2_FD_193521 | JGI IMG/M metagenome (GOLD analysis project Ga0302198, IMG submission 193521) | Peat permafrost microbial communities from Stordalen Mire near Abisko, Sweden - II_Bog_N2_2 | ecosystem: Environmental > Terrestrial > Soil > Wetlands > Peat | place: Sweden: Abisko... | reverse complement strand
ACGGCGATGCTGACGCGCAGAGTGTTGGGAGAAACCTTCATGATGACCTCTTTTAACGATACGGGGCTGCATCACCATGGTCAACCGGTGGGCGGGGGTGGGGATGTGATTTGGCTCACTAATACAGGGAACAAGAAGACAGGGACTTAGGGACCAGGGACTAAGGGACTGAGCGAACAGCGAGCAGTTCTTCCAAGCGGACGCAACCCTTTGAGATTGAGCGGAAAGGCAGGTCTATGCGGAAGAAAGCTGAAAGCCAGCGGCTGAGACCCTAGCGCAGGCCGAAGAGGACGCGCTTTTTAGGCACGAACGCGGCCGCAAGCGGCGTGTTGAGCGCGTCGACTACGGGCGCGGCCACTTTGAAATAGCGGATGATCACGTCGGCGAGGTCTTTCTTGAGCGCGGCCTTGGCGGGCAGCGTGGTGGCCAGCCCCCACTGGCGGCAGCGGATAAGATCCATTCCCGGATGCTCGCACGGGAACCCCTTGGGCGGGCGTGTGAGCGCATTGCCTTCAAATTCATCAAAGTGCTTCTTCACCTTCGGGTTGCGGAGGAGCTTGCGAAACTCGGCGTGGTGCTCGAGCAGCCAGTGGCGGATAGCGGCGAGCTGATCCTTGTCGGGCATGTAAGAGCCGGCGGCGACGATCACTTCCTTCGGGCTCACGTGGAAGTAGTAGCCCGCGCCGGAGGTCTTCTCGAGGCCTGTATGCGTCCACCAGGCGGCCACGTGGGTTTTGTAGGGCCGCTTGTCGGAGCTGAAGCGCGTGTCGCGATAGATGCGAAAGGTGGATTTCTCGGCAGGCCGCACGTGGTTGGGTGCAAAGTCCACCATGGCGTCAGTAACTTTGCGCACCACGGCCAGCATCGGCTCGCGCAGCTCCGCCTCAAACTGCGCCTTGCGCGGCTGAAACCAGGCGCGGTCGTTGTGGCGCGCGAGGTAGCGCAGGAAGGTGAGGGCTTCGGGGCGGAAGTAGGGAAGGGCGGGGGCGGGGACAGTTTTTGCGGAACGTGGCATGACGAAACCAGTCTACCGAATCACCTTCAACGCCCCGCGGAACAGTCCGTCGAAATCCCCAGCTAAGGCTTTGTCTTTGGCGATGGCTTGCTCGATGGCCTTCTCCGAGGCCAGGCGCTGGTAGCCGAGGTTTGTAAGTGCGGAAAGCACATCGTCCACGGCCGGGCCTTGCACCGAAGATTGCGCGGGCGCGACGGCAAAATCGTCGAGCTTGTCTTTGAGTTCGACCACAAGGCGCTCGGCCAGCTTTTTGCCCACTCCGGGAATGCGTGTGAGCTGTGCGTGGTCCTGCCCGCGGATGGCCTGGACGGTCCGCTCCGGCGAAAGTCCGCTCAACATCTTGATGGCAAGCTTCGGTCCCACGCCGCCCACGGTGATGAGGCGCTCGAAGAGCCGCTTTTCGTCACTCTCCAAAAATCCGAAGAGGGCGATCTGGTCGTCGCTCACTTGGGTGTGAATGTGCAGCGCGGCCTCGGCGCCCACCGAGGGCAGCGCCGTGAACGTGGGAATGGAGATGGCGACGTCGTAGCCGACGCCGCCGGCCTCGACAATGGCCTGGCCGGGCTGCTTGAAGATGAGTTTGCCGCGAAGGTGAGCGATCATTGGGTCCTATTGTAAGATCCCCATCCGCTTGGCAACGCGCTCCATGGTTTCGAGCGCACGGTCGAGTTGGGCCACGGTGTGTTCGCTGGTGACGATGGCGCGGATGCGGGCTTTGCCTTCGGGCACGGTGGGAAACGCGATGCCCGTCGCCATCACGCCCTCGTCGAAAAGCGCTCGCGAGAACTCCATGGCGGCGCGGCCGTCACCGATAATAATCGGCGTGATGGGCGTTTCGGTGGCCGGTGTCGTCACGCCGCCGATGTTGAATCCGATGCGTTTGAGCTCGCCCTGAAAGTGGCGCGTGTTGGCCCAGAGGCGCTCGATGCGCTCGGGCTCAGCCTCCAGAATGTTGAACGCCTCGATGCAGGTGGCCGCGACCGATGGCGGATGCGATGTGGAGAAAAGAAACGGCCGCGCGCGGTGGTAGAGGTAGTCAATGAGATCTCGCGTACCGCAAACGTAGCCACCCAGCGCGCCGATGGCCTTCGAAAGCGTGCCCACCTGCACGTCGACTCTGCCGTGCATCCCGAAGTGATCGACGGACCCGCGCCCATTGCGGCCCAGCACGCCCGAGGCGTGGGCGTCGTCGACCATCATGATGGCACCGTACTTTTCCGCCAACGCGGCCAGCTTGTTCACGGGGCCGATGTCGCCGTCCATCGAAAAGACGCCGTCGGTAATCACCAACTTGTGGCCTGGCGTGTTTTCCAACTCCTGGAGCAGTTGTTCGCAGTGGGCCGCATCTTTGTGGCGGAAGACCTTAATCGTCGCCCTTGAAAGCCGTGCGCCATCGATGATCGAAGCGTGGTTGAGCTCGTCGGAGAGGATGAAGTCTTCCTTGCCGAGGATGGCGCTGACAGTTCCTGCATTGGCCGCGAAGCCACTCTGGAAGACCACGCAAGCTTCGACATTCTTGAAGCGCGCAATCCTCTCCTCGAGCTCCATGTGGATGCGCATGGTTCCAGCGATGGTGCGGACGGCGCCGGAACCCACTCCAAACGCATACGTCGCAGCGACGGCGACCTCAATGAGCTTGCGGTGGTTTGCGAGGCCAAGATAATTGTTGCTGGCCAGGTTGATGACCTCGCGACCGTCGTAATGGCACACAGGCGCTTGCTGGTCGTCGAGCACGCGCAACCGGAAGTGCGTACCCTTAGCGCGGAGATCATTTAGAGCGGCCGTCAGGTGGGCGAGCTGGGGCCGTGGAGCATCCTGGGTCATTGCAATCAACCTCAAACAGAAAGCATAGCTCCAGGGGGCTGGATGGCGTTCTGGCGGGTGGTGCGTCAAAGAATGAGAGGCGCAGCAGGGACGGGCAGCGAGGAGTTGGCCCGGCAGCGCCCCCGGCGGATACAATAGGGGTTTACGCGAAGGGAACCGGCTGGTCGCCGCAGGGCGATACGCTATCTTTCTGAAGAGCCCGATTTAATGAGTTTGGAGCAGGTGCACGTGATAGGTAAAAACTGCCGCAAATTGCGGCTTCATTGGGTTGCGGGATGGGTCATCGCACTGGCGCTATTTCCGGTGGTGCGCGCTTTCGGCCTGACCTCAACTTCCACATCGCTGTCGGCGCAGACCAGCACGCAAGCCTGTTCCACGTCGACCTCCACCAACCCGACGACTACGACTTTGACGACGTTGGCGATCACCGTGACCGGTTCGGGCGGCGTGCCCTCGGGAACCGTGAATATATACGACGGCGCAAATGTTTCCCCAATTGCGAGCGCAACTCTCAATACCAGCGGCCAGGCGACGGTTTCTCTTTACCTCTCCAACGGGTCGCACACGTTGAATGCGGCTTATCAAGGCAACTCGACATACTCACCGTCAGGTTTCTCGTCCTCCCCGATATCCATCAGCGCGCAGTGCAACACCCAGTTTGCGGTCTCGCTTTCCAATGTCTCGCCGTCCAGTTCTTCGGTAATGACGCTGACGGCCGGTCAATCCGGAACGGCTACCGTCACGGTGACGCCGTCCCAGGTATTTGTCGCCTCGCTGAACACCACCGGGGCCCCGTCATTTGTCACCGTTTCCTGCTCGGGGCTGCCGACCCTCTCCTCCTGCACGTTTACGCCGGAGAGCCTGGAGCTTCTGCCGGGCCAGGATGCGGGCGTCATGAGCACCATGCTGATTCAGACACAAGCCCAGACTGCCGGCGCCGTCCCGCCAGCGCGGCTCGGGCACAAGAGCAGTCCTGTCGCGTGGGCTATTCTGCTGCCTGGCATGCTGGGGCTGGGCGGGTTGGCATGGGGAGCGAGGCGGCGCCGCTGGTTGCAGCGGCTCTCGCTGGTGGCGCTGGTGGGCTTTGTAGCCGCCATGGGAACCACGGGCTGTAATCCGCGCTACTACTACTACAACCACGGTCCAGGCAATCCGCCCGCAACTCCCTCCGGCACGTACACCGTGACGGTCGCCGGGCAGTCGAGCAACGGAGTTACCGCCGTCACCAATACCACCACGTTCCAACTGACCGTGCAGTAAGGGCGATGTCCTGAGAATCTGAGGTCAGGTCCTACACTGTCAGCATGAAGCGCCGGCATCCCCTTCCCGCGGAGGTCTATGAGCTGGTGGAACACACGCCAGCCACGGTGCTGCTCGAAGGCGGAAAACCAAGCTACTCCGAAGACATTGAAAAACCATGCAGTGATCAACCGTGGACGCAACTGTTCACGGCTCCCGTGCGTGTGTGCGTCGCGTGGCAGGCGGCCGAGATTCCCGGGCTGTTTGCGGAGATTGAGAGCGCGGTGGCCGAGGGGCGTAGCGCGGCGGGATTCTTCAGCTACGAGTGCGGCAGTTGCTTTGAGCCGAAGGCGGCGATGCGCCCGAGCTGCGAGGGCCAGCCGCTGGCCTGGTTCGGAATCTACGAGCGGAGCCACGCATTCGACCACGACACCGGAACATTTTTGGACGGCGAGCCGCCGGAGCTGGCGCGCCTTCGAGTAGGCGGAGCAGGCGCGGAAGAAGGAACGCGTGAGCCGGAACCAGAACCCGAGATCGCCGCGGAGTTTGCGCTCACCGAAACCGAATACGCCCGGCGTATCGCGGCGATACATGAATGGATTCGCGCAGGCGACGTGTATCAACTGAATTTCACAGCGCCGTTTCACGTCAAGGTGTCGGGCAGCGTTGCGGCGCACTACGCGCGGCTGCGCGCGCGACAGCCGGTGGACTACGGCGCATTTTTGCATTGGCAACAGGGCAGGCACATTCTGTCGTTCTCGCCGGAATTGTTCTTGCGCATCGAAAACGACGGCCCTACACGGCGCATCGTCACGCGGCCCATGAAAGGCACCGCGCGTCGCGGGCGCACTACGCGCGAGGACCGCGAGATTGCCGAGTGGCTGCGCAACGACCCGAAAAATCGCAGTGAAAATGTGATGATTGTCGACCTGCTGCGCAACGACCTGGGCCGCGTGGCGCGAACCGGTACGGTGCATGCGGACCGGCTGTTCGACGTGGAGCGCTACGCCACGCTCTGGCAGATGACTTCGACAGTGAATGCGGAGTTGCGGCCCGAGGTGAGCTTTCAAGAGATTTTTCGCGCGCTTTTTCCTTCAGGCTCGGTCACTGGTGCGCCGAAAGTGAGGGCCATGCAATTGCTGGCCGAGCTTGAAGACTCGCCGCGCGGTGTCTACACAGGCGCTATCGGCTTTTTTTCGCCGAGGCAAACGGTCTTCAACGTGGCCATTCGCACGCTGGAGCTGGAGGGCGGCCGCGGAACCATGGGCGCCGGCAGCGGCATCGTCATTGACTCCGAGCCGGCAGACGAGTACCGCGAATGTTTGCTCAAGGCATCGTTCCTTACCGGTCCGGCGCATCGCACAACAGATTCCTTCATTGCGAGCCAGCCGGACAAACTCTTCCTGATCGAGACCATGCTCTGGAACGGCGCGTACCCGTTCATTGAGTTGCATCTCGACCGGCTCGCAGATTCGGCGGACTATTTCGGCTTTGCCTGCGATCGCGCCGCAATCCGGACCGCGCTCGAGCAGCACGCTCAACAACTCGCAGATTGTGCGCAGCAAAAAGTGCGTCTCCTCATGATCGATCCCGAAGGGAGCGTCGAGATCTCTAGCGAACCGCTGCCGCCGAATCCCGATCCAAATCGCATCGCTCGAGTAAGCATCTCGCCGCACCGCACCGATCCCGCCGACCCCACGCTCTACCACAAGACGACCCAGCGCCCGCTCTACGCACTCGAATATCTCGAAGCACAGCGCCGCGGTTTCGACGACGTGCTGTTCCTGAACCTGCGCGGCGAGGTGACGGAAGGCGCCATCAGCAATATTTTTGTGGAGAAGGATGGCCGCTGGTCGACGCCGCCAGTCGCATCCGGGTTGCTGGCGGGCGTTTTCCGGCGTCATCTGCTCGAACTTCGGCCAGAAATCGAAGAGCGCGTGCTGTTTCTCTACGATCTGCGCCAGGCTGATGGCGTTTATATCGCCAACTCCGTGCGCGGCCTGCGGCGCGTCACCATTGTCGGGTAATCGCTCGCGCCCCGCTGCACTCGGTTCCCCTATTCCAGCCGCATTCGCCCCTGAAGTGGTACAACGTTGAGGGGAGTGGAAACGATGAGAAACGGGCGGCTGGTGAGTTCAAAGAAAATCGATTTTTTCAAGGCGATTGCCCTCGCCGCGCTTTTTGCCGCCGGAATCACCACCGCATCGGCGCAGACTGCGAATCAGGCGTGGCTCGACCGCGGCATCTGGCACGGTTCAGAGCCCACCAGGTTTCTTGTGACCTCCCTGGACCAAAGCCTAATGGCGCAGACGGCAACTAAAGAGCTGAATCGCGGCCTGAACGGCTCCGCCGGTCCCGACATCGACGACTTCACCAATCGGATTGTGCTCGGCACCGCGGCCGAAGTCCGCAAAGCGTATCCGAAGATCGGAGTGCCAGAGGAGCTCCCCGCAGAATCTTACTGGATCAATACAACTCATCCGCATCACGGCACGCTCATCATCGTTGCCGGCGGCGACGAGCGCGGCGTTCTATACGGTGCATTTGCTCTTCTGCGTTTCTTTGCCGAAAACAACGCCCCTCCTAAGAAAGTGATTCGTGAATCTCCCGCCATGCCCATTCGCTGGGTCGATGAGTGGGACAACGCCAACGGCACCATCGAGCGCGGCTACGGCGGCCGGTCAGTTTTCTTCGAGAACGGAAAAGTCCGCGACGACCTCAGCGCCGTCAGCGAATACGCGCGGCTGCTCGCCTCGGTCGGCATCAACGGTTGCAACGTGAACAACGTGAATGGAGCCGCGCCTTTTCTGACGCCGGAGATGCTTCAAGGCCTTAAGCGCATTGCGGACACCATGCGCCCGTGGGGCGTGCGCTTGGCCATCAGCGTCGACATCGCCAGTCCACAAAAGATCGGCGGTCTTAAAACTTTTGACCCACTCGATCCTGCGGTGCAGGCGTGGTGGGCCGCGAAGGTCGGCGAGATTTATGCGCAGATCCCGGACTTCGCGGGATTCACGGTGAAGGCCGACTCGGAGGGCCAGGCAGGACCGGCGAGTTATGGGCGCAGTCCCGCCGATGCCGCCAATCTGCTGGCCCACGCGCTCGCGCCGCACGGGGGCGTGGTGCTCTATCGCGCCTTCGTCTACAACAATCACCTCGATTACAACGACCTGAAGGCCGACCGCGCGCGCGCCGCATACGACATCTTCCATCCTCTAGACGGAAAGTTTGCCTTGAACGTAATTGTGCAAATCAAATACGGCCCCATCGACTTTCAGGCGCGCGAGCCGGTGTCGCCGCTTTTTGCGGGGCTCGAGAAAACCAATTCCGCTATGGAACTCCAGATCACACAGGAGTACACGGGCCAACAACGGCATCTGGTCTATCTCGCGCCGATGTGGAAGCAGATGCTCGATTTCGATTTGCACGCTGAGAATCGCTCGACGCCAGTGAAAGAAATCATTGCAGGCAAGAGTTTTAACCGACCCCTCGGCGGCATGATTGGCGTTTCCTGCGTGGGACGCGACGGCTGGCTGGGTTCGCCATTGGCGATGGCGAATCTCTACGCCTTCGGCCGCCTGGCGTGGGATCCGAATCTCACGGCGGAGCAGATTGCCGAGGAGTGGACGCGGCAGACCGTCAATACCGATCCGCAGGTGGTCGCCACCGTCACCAAAATGCTGATACAGTCGTGGCCTGCCTACGAGCACTACACGGGACCGCTGGGCACGCAGACGCTGACCGACCCAACCGGCAGCCACTACGGGCCGGGAGTCGAGGGAAGCGAGCGCAACGGCTGGGGCCAATGGCACCGCGACGACGCGCAGGGCATCGGCATGGACCGCAGCGTCGCAACCGGAACTGGCTACGTGGGGCAGTATCCGCCCGAGGTGGCGAAGATGTACGAATTGCAGGCCACGACGCCGGACAATCTGCTTCTCTTCTTCCACCACGTGCCGTATACCTACAAATTGCACTCGGGCGAAACCGTGATCCAGTACTTCTATGACAGCCACTACCAGGGCGCGGACGAGGCAGCGCAGCTCGTCGACGAATGGGAGACGCTGAAAGGCAAGGTCGATCCGGGGCTTTATGACGACGAACTTGCGCGGCTCGTGTACCAGGCTGGCCACGCCATCGTGTGGCGCGATGCCATTGTGCAGTACTTCCTGGAGCAGAGCGGCATTCCCGATGCCAAGGGACGCGCGGGCCACTACCCCGGCCGCATGGAAGCGGAAGATGCGCGCCTGAGCGGATACAAGGTGATTGATGTGACGCCGTGGGAGGATGCGTCGGGCGGAAAAGCCGTCACGTGCGATGCTGGCTCGGCACCCAAAGGCTGCTCGGCGGAGTGGACCTACACCGGCAACGCCGGCCGTTTAGATGTGGTGGTTCAGTATTTCGATCTGCGGGGCGGCGTGGCGCGCTTCGCGCTCGACGTGAATGGAAAGCCGATTGCCACGTGGACCGCGGATGCCACATTGCCCTCGCGACGACCCGATGGCGACAACTCAACGCGGTTCACCACACGAGGCGTGGAGTTGAAACCGGGAGACGTGCTGCGCGTCGACGGTACACCCGACGCCGGCGATCCCGCGGCGCTGGATTACATTGAGATTGAACCAGCGGCGGCTTCGAGGTAAGGTTGCGTTCATCGCCGATCCACGCCGTGCGTTGGCCCCGCGTCTTCTATAGACAAGCGCGTGGCCCTTCACGGCTTCGGCTGACTCACGGGTTCCCCATCGCTCTGGCTGTGAGCCTTTTGCATCTCGACGAGATCCGCAAACAGCGAGAGAATGCGCTCGGCCCTACGGGCGGTCACGTCGATGAATTCAACAGCGGCGCGATCGCCGCGCTTTAGGTGGCGAACGATGCCCGCGACACGCAGCGTAGTGTCCTTCAAAGTGAGAAGAACCTCGACGCGGGGATTTTCAATGGCAGGCATGGGAGAGTCCAACCCGATGCAGCAGCCGGAGACGCTCAAATCCAGCAGGGTTCCGGCGACTTTGGCTTCGATACAGGGAACTGCAATTTGGGCCACGCCTTTGCAATACAAACGCGGCTTCGCACGCCGCTCATCCTCCGTGCATTTTGGGCGCGCCTCCCCATCGTAGCCAGGATTCACATAATCCTTATAGGTCGGATTTGGGTCATCCTCGATCACTTGCCTCCGCAGCTTGTTCCACGTCCGCCCCGACAAGTTGCTTTACGGCCGTTTCTTCCGCCTCCTCGTGGGCAGGCTCCATTACGTGTAGTTCGACAAGCAGCGTGTTGAGAGTCGCAGCTCGCGCAGCGGCATCCGCCGCCATCTCCTTCATCACCTCTGCCAGGTCCTTCTTGCGCCGGTCGGCGATGTTCACAAAGCGGATTCCGAGATAATTGTGCTCGTCGCTCCACTGCACAATGCCGTTGAACCGGAAGTCAATGCCGTTGGCTTTGAAGGTGATTTCAATCGCACGCCCCGCCTTGATGGAGAATCGGTCATAGGCGCGGGCGCGGCAGCCCGTAAGGCTCAAATCGACGATGCGCGCCTTGACAGGCATGCCATGTTCCACAAGCAGCAGCACGGAATCTTCGTCGACAGAGAAGCGTTGATGAGCGCGTAGCTCCTGCCCTTGCGCCGCGAAGCACTCCCCGTGTTCAGTCCCGTCCATGGCCTGCTCCGCAGCAGAGTGCGGCGCGGATCAGTGCCCGTCGGTCAATTCCCGGGGCTATGCGGGTCCCAGGGTTCTGCGGGCGCCGGCGCGGCGTCTTCGCGGCCCGTCAATTCTCTGCCCACTAGGCGGTCGTAGCGATAGACGTCGCTGGTTGTGCCCAGTGACTCGTTGTACAGGCTGATGGCGCCAGTCAGTTGCTTCAGCTCTTCGCTGAACGCATGTATCGCCTGCAATTGGCTGGCCGACGCGGGAAGCTCATATTGGGAAGTCTTAATAAATTTCTGGTAGCCGCGATCGAGCAGCCGCGCCACCTCACCCCTCACCAGCACTCCGGGGTGCACGGCGAGGGCCACCGCCAACGCCTCCGGGTTCTTGCTTCCGGGAGCAGGCACCAGCACGGCGCCCACTCCATGCTTGCTCACCAGCGCACCTCCTGCAACTCCGGCGTAGGGAACCGCTTCGAAGCCATGAGCGCGCAGCAGTTCCAGCGTCTGATCGAAGGAGGGATGGTCGGATTTCCGTTTCATGAGGGGTTCCCAGTCTCAAAAAATGGTGGTGGCGGCAGATGTTTGCTCTCTCTCCAATCTCGCACACCCGCGCCGCACGCGCAATTTCCCTCAGGCCCGTGCACACCTCCTAATCCGGAGTTACGGCTGCGCGCATCCCGGAAGTAACCATGCTTTTTCTGCGCCTGCCGCGGATGTGAATTGGCGGAATTCCGCGGTCTTCGATCTCATGAGCAATCAAAAACTTCTTTACATAGAGGGGGTTTCGCCCACATAATCACTTTGCCTCGGAGAACGTTCGCTTCCCCTCTACTTCCCTGGTTGCCACCGCAGCGCTTCTCCGGGAAAATCAAGGAGGATTCCCACATATGAAGATCATCAGCCCCGTATTGCTGGGACTGTCTCTCGCGGTTGCCGGCAGCACACTCACCGTGGCGCAAGACGCTTCAACAACATCGCCTCTGCCCAAGATTCTGCAGTTCACGATTGAATACACCAAGCCCTACAAAGGCGGCGCCGCGCACGACAAGACGGAGAGCGCCTTTATCGCTGCGGAACAAAAGGCCAAGTTTCCTGTCTACTACATCGCCATGAACTCGATGTCGGGCAAAGCGCGGGCGCTGTTCATGACCCGCTACGACTCCTTCGCGGATTGGGAGAAGGACAACAAGCTCGTGGACTCGAACCCCACCCTCGGGGCCGGTTTGGAGCACGCCGCCCTGGCCGATGGCGAACTGCTGGACGAAGTCGACTCGGTGGTTTACACCTACGACGAAGATCTGAGTTTTCACCCGCACTCCGACCTCGATAAGCATCGCGTTTATCAGATTTCTGTCTTCCACGTTCGCCCCGGCAAGCAGAAGGAGTGGCGCGAAGTCGTGAAAATGGTCAAGGACGCGCATGAAAAGGCCGGAACCAGCGCCCACTGGGGCATGTACGAGATCGCATTCGGCGCTCCGGACGGCACTTTCATCGCGCTGACCGGCGATCCTTCCATGTCGGCGATCGACCTGGGCTACTCTGAGGACAAGAAGTTCGTGGCTGCTCTCGGCGGCGACGAGGGCATGCGCAAGCTTGATGAGAAGTTTGGCGATGCGGTCGAGTCTTCGCACAGTGAACTTTTCACCGTGAATCCCAAGCAGAGCTACGTGAGCGACGACTGGATCAAAGCTGATCCCGGATTCTGGAGGCCGAAGGCGGCCACGATGCCTGCGGCAAAACCGGCTGCGATGGCGCCGAAAAAGCCCACACCGTAGCGCTTTTTGTTGATACCAACCTGCATTTCACACGAGCGGCTCCGCCTGGTGCGGGGCCGTTCGCTGCTTCTCGTGTGCCGACCTCTGATTGCAAGCGCTGCCTGTAGAGCATAATGGAGGGGTGTTTGGTCACTCCATCCTGCGCGTCTCTATCATTTGTCTCGTTGCCGCGTTGCCCTCGGTTGCGCAATCGGTCACGCCGGTTTCCGGTTCGCAAATGCTCTTCAGCGACCCGGCCTTTGGCGTCAGTTTCAGTTTTCCCAGCGGCTGGAGTTTTTCGAGAGTAGACCCGAATAATAGTGATCGTTCGCTCGCAATCGCATACATCCACATCAATGACCGCTCTGAGTTCAGCGGTTTACGCGGGTTGGTAACCAACGAAACCCTCCATGGTCTACATTCGTGGCCGAGGACGGTTTTCAGCAGCGTGGAGTTTGGATACGATGCGCGCCCCACCGCTTCAGCCGAGGCGTGCCAGAAACTGGCGCGGGAAAGCTGGGACAATGAAGCGGATTCCGCAAAGGTCAACGGCGTGCAGTATTGGCACGGAACCGCTGGAAGTTGCGGCATGGGCACATGTGTAGACGAAGACATGTACGCGACGTATCTTGAGGCGAGCGGGGCCTGCCTTCGCTTCGATCTTGCCGTCGCCACCTGCCGCGTACCCGGCAGAGATTTCCCCCGCGAGTTGACAACGCATGAGAAGGAGCTCATTCACGCCAGCCTGAATAACATTCTCAACTCCGTCCGCGTATCGCCTCCCGCCCGATAAACTGAAATCGAATATGACCCTCGAATCTCCCATTCTCACCGGCGCGCACGTGCGTCTGGAACCACTGTCCACGAGCCATCTCGATGGCCTCGTGGCCGCGGCAGCCGTCGATCCGTCGCTCTACCAATGGAGCGTTGTTCCGTGCGGCCGCGATGCTGTTTCGCGCTACATTAAGACCGCGCTGGCCTGGCGTGAAGCGAGTACGGCCGTGCCATTTGCAACAGTTCGCAAGTCGGATGGCCTCGTTCTGGGCTCGACGCGCTTTTTCGATATCGAAAGCTGGGCGTGGCCCGCTGGTCACGAACGCCAAGGCCGCCGGCATCCCGACGTCTGCGAGATTGGCTACACGTGGCTCACGCGCGACGCCATCCGTACTGCCGCCAACACGGAGGCCAAGCTGTTGATGCTCACCTATGCTTTCGAAGTCTGGCAGGTGTTGCGTGTCTGCCTGCATACCGACGCGCGCAACCAGCGATCACAGGCGGCGATCGAGCGCATTGGGGGAAAACTCGAAGGCGTATTGCGCGCGCACCGCATGGCCTCGGACTTCACGCCGAGAGATTCGTATCGTTACTCGATTATTGCGGACGAGTGGCCCAAGGTGGAACGGAGACTCATGCTACGGCTCAACCGCTCGTGAACGAGGGCCAGGTGTCAGAAAGGCGGTCGCGCCCGGCACCTGAAATCTGACAGCTGACACCTGGAACCCGGCACCTATCAAGATGCCGGGCCGAAGAGCCTCTTCAGCAGGCTAGGCTTGCGCTCGCAGTAGGGCGGCCGCGGGCGTTTGTCATTCAAGTGGTAGTTCCTGCACGGTTGGCAATCGCCATGCCGGGGGCAGTCCCGTTTGGGACAGGTGCACACTTCCGGCTTGCGGTTCACGATGGCAAACACCGGCGCCGGGCCGCTCATAACGCTTCGGCCTGCTTGCCGTTTTCGTCCATCTTGCCGAAGATCATTTTGCCGCTGGCGGTTTGCAACACGCTGGTGACTGAGATCGCAACCGTTCGGCCGATCAGCTTGCGGGCATGGTCCACCACCACCATGGTGCCGTCGTCCAGGTACCCCACCCCCTGGTTGTATTCCTTGCCTTCCTTCAGGATCAGCACGTTCATGCGTTCGCCAGGCAGGACCACGGGCTTGAGAGCGTTGGCCAGGTCGTTGATATTGAGCACATCGACGTGATGCAGGTGGGCCACCTTGTTCAGGTTGAAGTCGTTGGTCACGACCTTGGCCTCCCATTTCTTGGCCAACTCGAGCAGCTTCAGGTCCACCTCGCGGATGGAGGGAAAGTCGTCCGGCACGATCTGCACCAGGACCTTTTCATTGGACTGCATGCGCTGAAGCATATCCAGGCCGCGGCGTCCGCGCTGGCGCTTGGAACCGTCGGTGGAATCGGCCACCACCTGGAGTTCGCGCAGCACAAACTCGGGCACCACCAGCATGCCGTCAATAAAACCGGCCTCGGCGATGTCGGCGATGCGGCCATCGATGATGACGCTGGTATCCAGCACTTTGGAGCTGCGCCGTGAGGGCTTGTCGCCGGAGAACACCGTGCCCAGCGCCGTCGGGCTCAGCAGGTCGCCCTTGCTTGCGCCCACCAGCAGGCCCACGTAGGTCATGAGCAGCAGCACGAAGATCTGTAGCACGGCGGAGTTGGTTCCGGGCAGCGGCGCCGAACGCAACACGAGACAAAAGAGCGCCGCGCCAATAATGCCGAGAACGCTACCAACCACGGCGCCAATCAGTCGCCGCAGCGTGAGCGCACGCACGCGCAGTTCGAAGACAATGACTGCGCCGGCCGCGGCCGCGCCAATCGCTGCGCCTTCCCAACCTGTCTGGATGCCGAACGGGCGAAGGAAATAACAGACCGTGGCAAACAGAATGACAAAAAGAAGACGTAAAATCACCAGGTCCATAAGGGCCTTCTTTCAACCGGCGGCAGTCTTTCACCGACGGCCCTATGACATGAAGGCGAGTATGAGCAAATTTATGCACCATCGTCAAGGAGATAAATACAGGGAGCAAGGGAGCCAGGGAGCGAAGGAGCCAGGAAGCAAGGGAGCAAGGGAGCAAGGGAGCGAGGACCGGGAGCTGAACCCTCTGCTCTTCAGTAACTGCGCGCGGGTCTGAAGACCCCACACTTTAGACGGCCAGGAAGCCGACGCTGAAGGGTTTTTCTTGCTCCCTCGCTCCCTCGCTCCCTTGGTCCCTGTCTCTACGACGCCGCGGCCAGCTCGTTTACCGGCATGAAGCGCTGCGCGCCTTTGCGCGGGCCGCGTTTGCGCGCACTCATCATCTTGATGCGCTCCAGCAGCTCTAGCGTGGAGCAGTTTTTCCTCACCAGCACGGCGTCGGCCACGTGAAGCTCGCCGCTCGCCGCCTGGGCATCGCCGAGCAGAATCATGGGCACGTAGCCTCTCATGCGCTTCAGCCGCTCGACAAGCTGGCCTCCGCTCATTTGGGGCATGCAGCTGTCGGCCAGCACAAGGTCAATCTGGGGCGCTGTGGCAAAAACCGCGATCGCCTCCTGGCCGTTCGAGGCGGCCAGCACGCGATAACCGTTGGTCGCAAGCATGAACTTGAGCACGGAGAGCTCTTGTTCACTGTCGTCTACACAGAGAATCACTTTCTTCGGACGCATGATGTGGGGACTGCTCCTTACAGCAATTTTCCAAGGCTATTCAGGGCAACAAAAATCCTCTACCGCTCAAATTGCGGCTCGATGTTGCCGTAGATTAGGGCGATGGCCGTGAATGGGGCAGACAATATTGCTTCGGATCACGCTTCGCGGCTTGCCCTGCGCGTGAACCGCAACCTTGGAGGTGCGTTCATTTGCGCTACGGGGCAACCTGCTCGCGTTCCTCTGCGGGTCAGCCTTGCTTCGCGGTCGTTTGCTCAGCGTTTGGGCGCATTCATAGACTCTCAAAAACGCGCCAGTGAATTGTCCTCAATGAATCGCAGAGTACGAGTCCTGGAGGTTTGTGGAAAGAGGGAAAGGCAGGCGAAGATGTTAGTGAAAATTCATCTGAAACAAGGGGAAAATCGTTAGAGCCAACGCACACTGCAACTTGCGTAGATGAATTTCTGTTGAAAGCATGTGCATCACGGCAGGAAAAGCTGTCCTTTTGCCACAAGAATGGTGCTACCTGCCACGTGTACATCCGTGACCCTCGACCAATCTTTTTTTGCGGAGAGAAATAGATCGCTGGGACGCCCCACCTCCACGCCCTGGCGAACGTGCACGCGCGCACCTGAAGGCACTGCGCCGCGAGCTACCAGGTAGCTGATGGCGCAGCCGGCCGCCGAACCCGTGGCCGGATCTTCTCCACCATAAAACTGCATCCTCGCCTGCCACTTCGTGGGGTTCTCGTTTTGGTTGAGAGCACGTGCGAGCACATAGAACCACCGCGCACCGCGCTCGCGCAGCCATGCCGTCGCCGCATCCTGATTCACTTTGAGCCGCGCCAACGCCTCGAACTTCTTGAGCGCGACAATCGCAAACGGCGCACCCGTGGAAACCACTTGGGGCGGCAGCGCGGGGTCCATGTCCTCGAGGGCGAGACCCAGGAGCGGAGCCACTTCCGCCGCGTCCAGCTCCGCGCCAAACTCCGGCTCTCTCTGCGTCATTTCGCCAAAGATTGCTGATGAATCCGCGACAGCATCGGCAGCGTCCGGCCCAAAGCGCACCGGCACCGGCCCCACCTTAAGCGCCAGCGTCACAGTATCGCCCGCAAGAGCTTCCGGCGCGATCATCTTAAGAACGCTGGCTGTGCCCAACGTGGGATGGCCCGCGAAGGGCAGTTCCTCCGCAGTGGTGAAGATACGCACGCGCACGCCTTCCGCGCGCTCCACCTCAGCCGGCCTGCGCTCAACAAACGTGGTCTCAGAGAGATTGAACTCGCGCGCAATGGCCTGCATCTGTTCGGTCGTCAGGCCGCACGTGTTCAACACCACCGCCAGCGGATTGCCGGCCAGCGCAGTCTCGGTAAAGACGTCCACAACGAAGTAGTCGAGATTGGTAGGAAGGTTCGCCATCGCGCCATGCGCTCTCAGGCTCTAGTGTACGAAAAACCCGCGCGACAGAGTTGTGGAAACGCGCATCCGCGAACCGTGGAGCCTCGCGCAGCCGGCGTGCAACACAACGGCTAGTTCCAGCACGAGAGAACTGATCACTGACCACTGTTCACTGACGACTGCCTTACAACTGGATCAGCGGCCGGGGAAGCCGCGGTCTGGCGCGATCCAGGAAGATTCTCATGCGCAGGGCTTCGGCGCGCTCGACGGCCACCAGGCGCATCTGCCGGCGGACGTGATCGATGTCGTTGAGCCGGTCCAACTGTGCCTCGTCGTACGCGGCATCCCGTTCCAGGCGCGAGATTCTCTCTTCAACCGTTTGACGGAATCGCGGGCTGATCTCGAAGCCTTCTTGAGCGGCGCAATCGGTGGTCATGGCAGACACCTCGGAGCGGGATTGCTTGAAGTTGCGGATTATTTCCGCCGCGGCCTCAAGTTTGTCTCATTGGTGCCGATACTAACGAAAGCCGAGTGTCTACGCCAGATTACGGTTTCCCGCAACTTCAGTAACGAAGTGTCCGAAAAAAAGACAATGGCTAGTTCTCAGAGTTCAGAGCGCAGATTGCTGCGCGTGTGCGGAAACCACTGATCACTGACCACTGTCTTTGATAATTCCCAGCTGCACCTGGACTCCACTCTCAATCTCGATCTCCTTTTGCCGCGCCAGAAATACGCCGGAAGCGGTACTGTTGCCTGCCAGCATCACGCCCGGAATCCCTGTGGGGTGCGGAACGGCGCGCGCTGCCCCAACCTGATGCGCGCCGGTCGACTCACTCGGGTCGCCACGTCCGGCAGGCTGCATGGCTCCCGCTTGGTTCGGATCGGTATTGGCACCCGCCCGATCTCCGACCGAGGTTGTGTTTGCAGACGTCCTTTTCATCGCATCCGACAGATAACCCGGTTGCCCGCCACCATTGCGGCCGCCCCCTCCGCCGCCGCTTGATGAACTCATCCCTGCCGTTGGGTCCTCGATAGCCAAAGGGTTCTCATCCGAATAACTCTGACGAGGGTACGCACTGCGGATCAAGGTAAAGATCGCGATG
>Ga0302198_10002955_pt1 | contig 17420 bp, 17 predicted proteins | sample II_Bog_N2_2_FD_193521 | JGI IMG/M metagenome (GOLD analysis project Ga0302198, IMG submission 193521) | Peat permafrost microbial communities from Stordalen Mire near Abisko, Sweden - II_Bog_N2_2 | ecosystem: Environmental > Terrestrial > Soil > Wetlands > Peat | place: Sweden: Abisko... | reverse complement strand
GGGCATTTTGTGCATGTGTATGTGGACAGGGCTACGCAGAAGCCGGTGGCCTTGCCGGAGGATTTGCGGGCGGCGCTGGAAAGGATCAGGGTTTGATGTATTTCCTCTACCGGCTGCGCTGGAGGCGCAGCCGGTAGAGGGTGGGGCGTGTTTTAACCAGCGTCAATTACGACTTCCCTCTCCCCAGCCCTCTCCCGAAAGGAGAGGGAGCAAGAGAGCCCTACCGAGCCGCCACCATCCAGTCCTGCAATTCCGCATAAACCCGTGTATCCCTCAACAACGCCATATGATTCAACTCGGCCAGTTCGCGCCGGGTCACATCCGGCCCGCTCAGGGCACGGCTGGCATCAAGATGCTGGCCCAGCGCGCTGCGTACCGGCACCAGACCGTCGCCCATCCAGTGCCCCTCGGGGCCGGTGCCCATGTGTACTGCGAGCAGGAAGTGGCGGGTGGCGGGGTGTAGCGGAGCGTTGAGGTCATCGCTGTGCAGGCGGCCGTGGCGCAGGTCGCGTATGCCCTGGCTGCGGATATTGCCCAGGCGCATGAAGGGCTTGGAGTAGGGTGTCAGACCCAGTGTATTGTTGAGGGCATTGCCCATGCGTTCCAGCGGCGCGCCCAGGTGGGGCGAGGCGAGGTAGGCGGCCTGGTGCAGCTTGCCCAGCCAGACGGCGCCGCCAAGGCTGGCGTGATGGCTGGCGGAGCGGATCAGCAGGCCGCCCATGCTGTGGCCGATCAGGGTCAGGCGCGGGGCCTTGCTGTCGGCAAAGTGCCGCTCCAGCAGCTCACTCAGGCTCTGGCCGTTTTCGGGAATGGGGCGGCCGCTGTTGTAGCGCAGCCAGGCCACCGCATGGCCTTCGGAGCGCAAGCCGGTGACGAAGGCGGTGTGGGCCTCGGTCTGCCATTCCCGTTCCGACAGGCACAGGCCGTGGATGAAAATCACCGCCTCGCCGCTGTTGGCGGCCCAGCCGGCGGGCAGGGGCTGGCCCTGCTCGTCACAAAGCATCATGCTCTGGGCCAGCGGGTTGGCCCAGGTTTCCAGCTTGTCGCCGCATACGCCATTCAGGATGCTGTGAAACAGCTGGCCCTGCGGGGAGGCGGGTACTATGGATGCCTGTCCCAGCAGACCCTGCGCCAGCTTGGCCAGATAAAGAAAGCTCTGCGTCACCAGCCGGTAGGGGAAGGGGGCCCGGTGCGCCGGCTGGGTGCCGTCACGGTTCCAGGGTAGAGGGCCGGCGGCGATGGTGGCGTGGGTTTCCGCCACCAGGCTCGTCAGCTCGCCCGCGCCCTGCAAGGTCATATGCGCCAGCGCCAAGCCCTGGCGGGCCAGATTCGTCAGTGCCGGGTTGACGATGGGGACTACGGCGGATTTGCTGCTCATGACCTTGTACCTATATTGGTGTACATGTGTGCACTAATTTAAGGGGAAGCAGGAACGACGTCAAGCGGCTGGCGAACATGCAGCGCTACCCAGTGAAAATAAATACAGCCCGGGCTGTAAGATGACGGAGCTGGCTGCATCTATACACGAAGCCCCAACGACTAATCCGCTGACAAACCGAGGTGCCCCATGACCACTCCGTCCCGCCCATCCGTTCCCGTCCGCTCGGCCTCGGGCTTTGACCTGAAGCCCCTGTCACCCGCCCAGCGCGAGACCCTGGCCAGGGGCCTGAGCGACGAAGAGCGCCGGGTGCTGCTGTATCAGGGCACCGAGCCGCCCTTCTGCGGCGGCCTGCTGCGCAACAAGGTGGCGGGGGTTTATGCCTGCAAGCTCTGCGGCCTGCCCCTGTTCCGCTCGGTGGCCAAGTTCGAGTCGGGCACCGGCTGGCCCAGCTTTTACCAGGCCTTTGACCCTGAGCACATCCGCAATATCCGCGATGTCAGCCACGGCATGGTGCGTACCGAAATCCGTTGCCAGCGTTGCGACGGGCACCTGGGACATGTTTTCGAGGATGGCCCGGCCCCCACTGGCTTGCGCTATTGCCTGAACTCCGCCTCGCTGGGGTTTTATGCCGACGGTGAGCAGATTCCACAGCACGAAGGGGCCTGAGGGCGAGTTGGTATCGCTGTAAGGTTTCTGTTATAATCAGACGGTCGTCTCTTCTTTGTATTTTGTCCCCGCTATGTCTTGTCTGGCGGGGATTTTGTTTTCTGCTCCCCGCAACCTTTCTCGCTCCCGTTCCTGTCACTTCCCCGTCGTTCGTCGTTTTGTTGTCTGGCAGCCTGTGCTTGCGGTTACTACGGATATTTTGCCGGGTTTCTTTTTGTTAACCTGCGGATATTTCCGGCAGGAACCAGAAGAAAGGGCAGGGGCATGGATTACAGCGTGGTTTTTTCAGGGAAGGTTCATGACGGCTTTACCGTGGAGCAGGTGCGGCAGAATATCGCGGCCTTGTTCCGCACGGACGATGCCACACGGCTCGATCAGCTGTTCTCCGGCAGCCCGGTGGTATTGAAAAAAGGACTGGATGAAGACCGCGCCAGAAAGTACCAGCAGACCCTGTTGAAGGCCGGTGCCGTCTGCGAACTGCGTCAGGCCGGGGCTGCACCCTTGCCAACGCCAGCTGCGGCCCCGGCCCTTGTCCTTGAAGACCCCTTTTTACCGATTGTCGCCAAGCGGCCCGACGCACCGGCACCCGCCGTGACCGAGCAACTGGCCTATACCAGTCTGGCCGGGCTCAAGCTGGGTGAAATGGATACGCCAGCAGAGCCGGAGCCGCCCGCCTTGCCAGCTGCCCCGACGCCGCCCGCTCCGTCCCGGCCAGCCTTCGGGGCCAGTCTGGCCGGCCTCAGTCTGGTGCCGCTGGACCACCCGGAGCCGGCAGCACGTGCTGCCGCCCCTGTGCCCGTGGCCGCAGTTGCAGTGGCCACGACCGCCAGTTTCAAGATAGCCCCGCCGCCTCCCCCGCCACGACCGGTGGTGGTGAACGCCGTGCCTGCCCCCAGCGGCTCGGCCGCCCTCGTTTCCCCGATATTGCGCGAGCAGCTTGCCGCTGACACCTCAGCCGTGCGCAGCTTGTATGACAGCGGGGGCGGCGTCATGCCGGACGAGGCGAAGGGCCTGTCCTGGGCAGGTTTTTTTCTGCCCTGGCTCTGGCTGCGCCGCCACAGCGCCTGGTATGTGGCGCCGCTGCTGATCGCCCTGCGCATTTTTCACAGCCTGATTCCCTGGCCGATCTGGGCGCTGGGCTACCTTGCCGCCATCGGCTACCTGCTGGTCAAGGGGCGGGAGATGGCCTGGAACCGCAAGGCCTGGAGCAGCGTGGAAGCGTTCAACAAGACCCAGCGTAACTGGGCCATCGCGGGCGGTGTACTGGCCGTGTTCCAGGTCGCGCTTCTGGTGAGCCTCGTGGTCAGCCCCGGCCACCGGCGCCATGCAGAGAATGCCGAGGCCGCGCAGGCCAGCACCCTGACCCAGCCGCAAGACGCCGGTCCGGCGACGGATCAGGATGACGCCAACGCCGCGCCCGATCAGGGCCAGCAAGGCCTGTCGGTATCGCGCGAGGCCTACCTGAACAGTTTCAAGGACCCGGTGGAGCGGGAGCAGCGGCGCAAGCAACTGGAGGCAGCGGCAGCGCGCGATGCCGCCCAAGCCAGCAACGGCGGTAGCCAGTAAGCGACTTGTCCGTGCTTGGACTGTCATTTTTCCTTAACGAATCTGAAATATTTCGGGGCTCATGGTAAGCTTGCGCCCCGTCGCAGGTAGCCAGGATCAGATCGATGCTCGGACGTTTCATGCCGCAGGAAGGCAGGTTTTTTGACTTGTTCAACGCCCATTCGAGGGAGATCGTGTTGGGGGCCGAGGCCCTCGCGGCCATGCTGGGCGCCCTGAACGATGCCCCTGATGAAGCCGAAAAGCAGGCCCGCATCATTGATGTGGTCGAAGACCGCGCCGACAAGATCACCCACGAAACGGTGGCCCTGCTGCACTCCACCTTCATCACTCCGCTGGACCGCGACGAGATTCACCAGCTCATCACCCGGCTCGACGACGTGCTGGACACCATCCAGGAAGCCGCGCGCACGGTCAATGTCTACGACATCCGCCGCGCCACGCCCGAAAGCCTGCGCTTTGCCGAGATCATCCTGGCCATCGTGCAGCGTATGCAACACGCCGTCAGCCTGCTCAGCAATATGGACAACGGCCCGGTCATCCTCAGCACCTGCCGCGAGATCGGCACTCTGGAGAACGACGCTGACACGGTGCTGCGCGACGCCATCTCCAAGCTCTTCCGCGAGGAGCCGGATGTGCGCGAGCTGATCAAGCTCAAGGCCATCTACGACCTGCTGGAGACGGTGACCGACATCTGCGATGACGTCGGCAACATCCTCGAAGCCATCGTCCTCGAAAACTCCTGAGTCGCCCGTCATGCATACCCTGCACATGAGCCTGGGCGTCCTCGTGTTCCTCGTCGCCCTGGCGCTGGCCTTTGACTTCATGAACGGCTTTCACGACGCCGCCAACGCCATCGCCACGGTGGTATCCACGCGCGTGCTCAAGCCGCACCATGCCGTCATGATGGCCACCGTGTTCAATGTGGTGGCCATCTTTGTCTTCCAGCTCAAGGTGGCGGCCACGGTGGGCAAGGGCACGGTGGATCCGGCCATCATCGACCACTACGTAGTCTTTGGCGCCCTCATGGGGGCCATCGCCTGGAATATCATCACCTGGTATTACGGCATTCCCTCGTCGTCTTCCCACGCGCTGATCGGCGGGCTGGTGGGTGCAGCGGTGGCCAAGGCCGGCTTTGGCGCGCTCATCAGCGCCGGCCTCATCAAGACCATCGTCTTTATTTTCCTGTCACCGTTGCTGGGTATGGTGCTGGGCTCGGCCATGATGCTGCTTATGTCCTGGGTATTCCGGCGCAGCACGCCACGCCGGGTGGACAAGCTATCACGCCGGCTGCAACTGGTGTCGGCGGCGGCCTATGCCCTGGGCCACGGCGGCAACGACGCGCAAAAGACCATCGGCGTCATCTGGATGTTGCTGATCAGCGCCGGCGTTACCGGTGCCAATGACCACGTGCCCTACTGGGTGGTGGCCGCCTGCTACACGGCCATTGGCCTTGGCACTGCCTTTGGCGGCTGGCGCATCATCAAGCTCATGGGCCAGAAGATCACCAAGCTGCGCCCCATGGGCGGCTTTTGCGCACAGACCGGCGGCGCCGCCACGCTATTCCTGGCCACCTTTCTCGGGGTGCCGGTATCCACCACGCACACCATTACCGGCGCCATCGTGGGTGTTGGCGCTACCCGCAAGCTCTCGGCGGTGCGCTGGGGCATAGCGGGCGGCATTGTCTGGGCCTGGGTGCTGACCATCCCTTGTACGGCGGTGATCTCAGCGCTGTGCTGGGGGCTGGGGCACCTGATTCTTTAGCAGCCTATGCGGAGAATTGGGTAACAAAATCAAACTGATGGTGCTGAACGGTTTTAGTCCCCTCCCCCCTCGGGGGAGGGCTAGGGAGAGGGGAATCTGGCTCTGACCAAGCTATTCGCCGTTTTCATGTGTTGCCTTATTTTCCGCATCGCCCACTAGACCGGCAGTGCAAAGATCTCGGCAGCATGGCTCAGCGCATTGCTGACCGCAGCGCCTCCGGCATAAAAGGTCATTTGCAGGATCACCTCCACCACTTCCTCCTTGCTGGCGCCTTGTTTGAGCGCCGAGGCGATATGCGCCTTCAGTTGCGGCACCGCATGGCCGAGGGTGACGCAGGAGGCGATCAGCAAACACTCCCGCGTTTTCAGGTCCAGCCCCGGCCTGGCCATGATGCCCCCCAGGGCCCACTCCAGCGTCATGGTGGCAAAGTCGGGGCAGATGGTGGCCATCGCCGCCACCATCTGCTCGCCGGACTGGCCGCCGTAAAGCTGATTCACCAGACTCAGGCCGCGCGCATAAGCTTCTTCGTTACGCTCCATGATCACAGCCCCTTCAGCAGGTGCAGGGCGTCTACCGTCGCCTTGCAGTCAAAATCAATGACCTGGTACTCGGCCACGCCCGCCTGCACGTAGCTGTCCTCGGCAATCATCTGGTTCAGCTCGGCACGGGGGATGGACCGCACCAGCAGCGCACCACCCAGACCGCTCCTCTTGGGGCCGGCAGCGAGAATGACGCCGGCTTCGAGATACTTCCTGACCCAGACGCCGTGGCTGGGGATGTGCGGCTCCACGGCGGCGGGCGACTGGGCATAGCTGACATTGAGAACGTACATGATCGGGCTCCTGTGGCGGGGCCGCCATGGCCCCATGAGGAACATTATTGACAACAGACCCATGTCGATAAATGATTGCTGATTAATAATATTTAAAACCATGAGTTAGTAATAATGGACCGCTTGCAGGCAATGGAGGTCTTCGTGGCGGTGGTGGAGGCGGGCAGCTTTACCGCTGCCGCCGAGCGCTTTGGCATCACGGCGGTGATGGTGGGCAAGCATGTGCGGGCGCTGGAGGAACACCTGGGCAGCAGCCTGCTCACCCGCACCACGCGCCGCCAGAGCCTGACCGAGGCGGGCCGGCGCTACTACGAAAGCTGCCGCACGCTGCTGCACGATATTGCTGAGGCGGAGGCGGGTGTGGAGGCCCTGCAAAACGCGCCGCGCGGGCTCTTGCGGATCAGCGCGCCGGTCACCTTTGGCACGCAGCGGCTGGGGCCGGCCATCGGCGAGTACCTGACGCAAAACCCGGATGTGAGCGTGGAGCTGGTGCTGGATGACCGCGTGGTGGACATCGTGCAGGAGGGTTTCGATGCCGCCATTCGTATTGGCGCCATGGAAGATTCCACGCTGGTGGCGCGACCGCTGCGGCCCTATCGCATGGTGATTTGCGGCACGCCGGCCTATTTGCAGAAACACGGTACGCCAAAGAGGCCAGCCGATCTGGCGAAGCACGAGTGCCTGAGTTTCAGCCGGGGCGGCCGACTAAGCGGCTGGCGCCTGAAAGAAGCCGATACCGGGCCGCTGGCATGGCGTTTCCGCTGCAATAACGGGCAGGCCCTGCGCATGGCGGCGCTCAGCGGCTTGGGGTTGGTGGTGCAGCCGGAAGCCCTGTTGCAAGCGGATATTGACGCGGGGCTATTGCAGCCGGTGCTCGATGAATTCCTGCCGCCGCCACGCCCGGTGCACTTGATCTATATGCGTGACCGGCAGGCAACGCCGAAATTGAAGCGCTTTGTGGCGTTTGTTTTGGAGCGCTTTGCCTGAGCAGTTAGCCGTTGAAATGCTGTGGGCCCAGTGCGGCAAACAGGCCGAGGGCAATGTATACGCAGCCCTCGGTGATTTTGCCGGTCCGGCCCAGTCCTCCGTGGCGCATAAACCAGGGGTGCACGCTGCCCGCCGCCAGGGCATAAAGCACGTCGGTGCAGGCAGCAATCAGCACGAAGATGCCACCCAGCGCCAGCGCATGGAGTGCGGGTGCATGCGCCGCCTGTGCGGGTGTCAGGAATTGCGGCAGGAACAGGGCAAAGAACAGAGTCGTCGTCGGGTTGAACAGGGCTATGGTGAAGGCGTCGCGGAAAATATGGTGCAGCGCGGAGGAAGCAAAATTGGTGGCCGGCTTGGGTACTGATCCTGCCGCCAGCAGCGCCTTGACGCCGAGCAGCATCAGGTAGGCGGCGCCCGCGTATTTCACCACGGTAAACGCCAGTGCCGACAGCGCAAAGAGGGCGGCCAGCCCCAACTCCGCCGCCAGCGCATTGCACACGCTGCCAAGCGCGACACCGGCCGCCGAGGCCAGACCCGAGGCCCGCCCCTGCACCACCGGGCCGGGTGTCATCGCCAGGATCAGGCTGGCGAGCAGGAAAGCGCTGAGCAGGGGAGTGGGCGGTAATACGGTTGGCACGTCCTGCTCCTGCCTGGCGACTATGGTTTTCTGCCAGGTGTTTAAAGAATAAACCGGCTCAAATCCTCGTCCTTCACCAGCATGCCGAGATAGCGCTCAACATCATCCGCCGTCAGGGTTAAAACCTCCTCTTTCTTTTCCGTGGCAAGGTCGGTGGCATTGAACGAAATTTCTTCCAGCAGACGTTCAATCACCGTATGCAGGCGGCGGGCGCCGATATTTTCGGTGCGCTCGTTGACCTGCCAGGCGACTTCGGCGAGGCGCTTGATGCAGTCCGGGCTGAATTCAACTTTCAGGCCTTCGGTGGCCAGCAGCGCCTGGTATTGTTCGGTCAGCGAAAAATTCGGCTCGGTAAGAATACGCTCGAAGTCCGAGGCAGACAGCGCCTCCAGTTCCACCCGTATCGGCAGGCGGCCCTGCAATTCGGGAATCAGGTCGGAGGGCTTGGCCAGGTGGAAAGCGCCCGAGGCAATAAAGAGAATGTAGTCGGTCTTTATCATGCCGTACTTGGTGTTCACCGTGCAGCCTTCGATCAGGGGCAGCAGGTCGCGCTGCACGCCTTCGCGTGACACATCGGCACCATGGGTTTCGCCACGGCGGCAGACCTTGTCGATTTCATCGAGAAAAACAATGCCGTTCTGCTCCACGGCGCTCAGCGCCCTGGTCTTGATGTCGTCTTCATTGAGCAGCTTGCCAGCTTCCTCTTCCTGCAAGCGCTTGAGCGCGTCTTTCACGTGTATGCGCTGGGTCTTGCTCTTGCCCTGACCCATATTGCTGAACATCTTTTGCAGCTGCGAGGTCATTTCTTCCATGCCCGGCGGCGACATGATTTCGATATTCGCCGACACCGCCGCCAGCTCGATTTCAACTTCCTTGTCGTCCAGCTCGCCTTCGCGCAATTTCTTGCGAAAGAGCTGGCGGGTGGCGCTGTCGTTATGCGACTGCACGGCGGCATCTGCCTGCCAGCCCTCGCGCGCGGGGCGCAGCAGGGCGTCGAGAATGCGCTCCTCGGCGGCTTCAAAGGCGCGGTGCTCCACCTTCTGCATTTCCTGCTCGCGCACCTGCTTGATGGCGACATCGGCAAGATCGCGAATAATCGTTTCCACGTCGCGGCCCACATAGCCCACTTCGGTAAACTTGGTGGCCTCGACCTTGATGAAGGGCGCATTGGCCAGCCTGGCGAGGCGGCGCGCAATTTCGGTTTTGCCGACACCGGTGGGGCCTATCATCAGGATATTCTTGGGTGTGACTTCATCGCGGTCGTGTTCGCTCAGCTGCATGCGCCGCCAGCGGTTGCGCAAGGCCAGCGCCACGGCGCGCTTTGCGGCGGCCTGGCCGACAATGTGGCGGTCGAGTTCATGCACGATTTCGCGCGGGGTCATATTGCTCATGATTAATGCCTGATCCAATGGCGAGTGCCGGCGCAGCAGCTCAGAATGTCAGTTCTTCAATCGCCGTGTTGTGATTGGTATACACGCAGATATCCCCGGCTATCAGCAGGCCCTTTTCCACGATGGCTCTTGCATCCAGCTCGGTATTTTCCAGCAGGGCGCGGGCGGCGGAGAGGGCATAGTTGCCACCGGAGCCGATGGCCAGAATGCCCTGCTCGGGCTCCAGCACATCGCCGTTGCCGGTAATGATCAGCGAGGCAGTCTTGTCGGCCACCGCCAGCATGGCCTCAAGGCGGCGCAGGGTGCGGTCGGTGCGCCAGTCCTTGGCCAGCTCCACGGCGGCGCGTACCAGGTTGCCGCTGTGCTTTTCCAGCTTGGCCTCGAAGTAGTCAAACAGCGTAAAGGCGTCGGCGGTGCCCCCGGCAAAGCCGGCCAGCACCTGATTGTTGTACAGGCGGCGCACCTTGCGCGCATTGCCCTTGATGACGGTATTGCCCAGCGATACCTGGCCATCGCCACCCAGCACCACGGCATTGCCCCGGCGTACGGAAAGAATGGTTGTCACGGTGTTTCTCCATGGGCTCCCCCGGCTTGGGTAGTCGGGGCCCTGAAAGTAAATGGGGCTATGGGGGCTGAAATCAAGCTCGCCGCTGTAGGCCCTGTGTTGCCGGGACGGTGGAAAAGTGGCCGGGCTTGGGGTAAAACTTTGCCCTTGATACCCCTTTGGCCCGGCGGCCAGCAAACCACCCGGAGAGCTATCATGACCCTCATCATGAACCTGCGTTCAACCTGCCTCAGTCTCGGTCTTTGCCTCGGCCTCACCGCCACCGCCCAGGCCGACTTTACCCTCAGCAGCCCGGTATTCGGCAACGGCACCAGCCTGGGCAGCACCCAGGTGTTCAACGGTTTTGGCTGCACGGGCAGCAATGTATCGCCCGCCCTCAACTGGTCCGGTGCGCCCGCAGGCACCAGGAGCTATGCCGTCACCGTGTACGACCCCGACGCGCCCACCGGCAGCGGCTGGTGGCACTGGGTGCTGTTCAACCTGCCGGCCGACAGCCAGGGCCTGCCGGCTGGCGCCGGTGATGCCAGCCAGCACCTGCTGCCAGCCTCGGCGGTGCAGTCACGCACCGACTTTGGCAAGCCCGGCTATGGCGGCCCTTGCCCGCCGGTGGGCGACAAGCCGCACCGCTATATCTTTACGGTATTCGCGCTGAAGACGGACAAGCTGCCGCTGGAGGCTGATACTGGCCCGGCCATGGTGGGGTTTTATTTGAACCAGCAGAAATTGGGGACGGCTAGTATTACGGCGTATTACGGGCGGTGAGGGGGCGGGACAGTGCTCAGCCAGGCAGCCAAGGCACAAATCGGCTAGTGAGGCGATGGAGGCAAAAGGCGAGGCCTGATCCTTTTGCCGTAGGCCTTTCCAGCCGCAGAGCCGAAGTCTTGAGCATCTCAACGGCGTGACGGGTACACCAACTGCCGCACCACCGCAGCAGTCGACTTGGATTGCGTGATCATGAGGGCTGCGGATAGACTATATCGTTTGCAAGAGAAATATAGGGTACGCCTATGGATCGCTGTCTAATTGTATTTGATCTTGACACAAGGCTGTTGGAGCAGCACTACCATAACGCAAGCTGGCGCAATGGCTATGGAGATATTCAGCGCGTCCTCAATAGGCACCGCTTCGTAAACATCCAAGGAACAGTGTATTTGAGTGAGCCCGGCATTCGTCAAGCACATGGAACACTTGCCCTCCAAGAGGTGGCTATTCGCTACGGCTGGTTTGAGAAGTGCGTATCGAGTGTTCAGTTTTATGACTTAGCGGATGATTTCAACGCACAATTCATCGTTGATGGAGTCAGGCTGGCGCGTGAGGCGTTCGAACGCAGACTCGGTACTCTGAGGAGGCAACTACTGGATGCAGGGCTATCTTCCGATAAAATTGATGAAATAATTGGTCAGGAAAAATTTTCCCTGGAGCACGTGGCACAAGGTGCACTGCCGCCTACTAGCAATGGCTGAATAGTGTAGAAGCTTCCGAGCCTAGAAAGGTTGCGAAATGATTGGCAGACTGGCCTCTGAGCTTCAGCTTGAGCCAATGGTCATCAGGGCGTGTGGAAGACCCAATTGGCGTATAACTTTTGCGAGGACGAAAGGGTCATCTGTTGCCTTTCGCCAACACCGTAGGGTCTGTTGACGTTTGACGATAACCTTTTGATAAATAAGAGCGAACTCGTATTGTTTAAGCTCTCACACCGAAACAAAACGAGTTCGCAATGCCCCGATTACTGCTCAGTGATGAGCATGGGTCGAAGCTGGAAAAAATTCTGCTTCAACACGCCATTTATAACAAGCGCCATTTGCGGATGACGGTGGAAGGCATGCTGTACCGCATGCGGGTGGGGTGCCTGTGGCGAGACCTGCCCAAGGCGTCTGGATGTTGGAGTGCCATTTACAAGCGGTTCAATGCCTGGTCAGCCAGCGGCAAATGGCTGAGTATCTTCAAAACCCTGGTGGTTGAGCCAGATTGGGAGTGGGTATTCATTGATGGCAGTTATGCCAAAGCCCATCAGCACAGTGCAGGCGCTGCCAGCGATGACCGGAAGGCATTGGGAAAAGCCGTGCTGGCAATACCTCGAAGATCCATTTGGCCGTGGATGCCCAAGGGTTACCGGTGGAGTTTGCCATCACTGGCGGCGAGATCAATGACTGCACAGCGGCGCCCGCCCTTATCGCTAAACTACCGGGGGCGGGTGCAATTATTGCAGACAAAGGCTACGACAGCGAGCGCCTGCGGGAGCGGATCGAATCCCAGGGAAGCCAAGTGGTCATTCCGGGAAAGCGGAACTCGATTAAAGGAAACGCTGATCTGGACCGGGGCTTGTATCGCTATCGGCATTTGGTGGAAAACGCCTTTGCTCGCCTGAAGGGGGTGTCCTGAAGTTTGTGTAAACGGTCATTAGGCATCGCTTCGCGATTCGACACGTTGAAAAGAAACTATGAAAGCGTGGTAGCCATGGCCTGCGTACTCCTCTGGCTACCTATGTGAAACGTCAACAGACCCTAGCAATCCCACTAACCTGCAAGGAATTACGTGCCGAATCAAGGCTGTCCTTGCTGTCCAAGGGGCTGACAATTATACGGTACCAGTTCCGGTCGCCGGGGTGAGGGAAAATCTGGTGGGTCGTTTTATTTTCTGGCCAATCTGCCGGTAGTGGTCTTGGTCTGTTGTTGCCGGAGCACTGTTGCTGTCGCCACTAAGGATGGCCTGGCGCTTTATTGTCAGGGTGTGAATTCGTCAGCTTCCTGAGCGCTGCATTAAACTGGTCCCGCATGACGGCACCATCAGGGCCCTTGCGGAAACAGACCACCAGGGGATAGTTGGCCAGTTGACGGGCATTCATCTGCAACAGGGGATGGGCCTGTTTGAGTCGGGGCTCGCTGCGCGCCAGCCAGTCAAAGACATTGTTGTCGATGATGGCGCCGTCTACCTTTCCCTCCAGCAGATTGATCAGGTTCCCGGTGTCGTTGTCGGCCACCACCACCTGCACTTCCTTCCTGGCAACCATGGCGTCAAAGTGGTCCTCGTTGACGTAGCCACTGACAACGCCTATGCGGTATTTCTTCAGGTCATCCGTATTATTCCATTTCAGCGGTGATGCCTTTCGCTCTGCCATGCCGACCGGGCTGCTGCCGATCGGGTCTGAAAAGTCACAGATGCCTTGTCGCTCCGGGCCAGGATACTCGGGAAAGAAGCCGGCAAAGCGATGATCGTCGTAGGGCAGGTGGATGGCGCGGCGCCAGCTGAAGAATCCGATATTGACGTCAATGCCGGCCTCGGCATAGGCGGCTTTGACAATATGCGTGGTCAGGCCCCCGTCGGGCAGTGCAACGCCCGTATAGGGAGGCCATTCCAGCGTCAGCAGCACGACTTCGGAGGCAGTCGCTGCCGTGCTGAACGCCATCAGGCCCAGCAGGAGGGCGATATGGCAGACAGAACGCCGAGGATTTGCCGCCATCCTGCCTTGCTCCTTGTTTCCGGCTACCCCCGAGGGCGCCTGCGCTTGAGCTTTCCCCTGAAATGCGTCTTCCACAGGTCAGCGGCCGTGCTGCCACTATAGTCATGGGCTGTTCGGCTTTCCAGTCCCGAGGCTGACCCCGTAGTCCAGCATCGAGCCCACGCCCGGGATGATGAAATATGTGCTGGCGCCGGTTTTGTCGCTATGCTCCACCCATCCTACTTTGTGGTTTTTTGTAAGTGTTTCACGCTAACCTACGAATCACTCACCAAATATCACCCCTTCTTTGCCACTACCGTAGCAATCCCGCTGCCCTGCAAGGAACTACGTGCCGAATCCAGGCTGTCCTTGCTGTCCATGGGCCCGACGATTACCCGGTACCAGTTCTGGTCGTCTTTCACCACCATTTGAGTTTTCACCGGCAGGCCAAGCAGGATGATGCTGGCGCGGCGGCGGTCGGCTTCGCTTTCGCTCTTGAAGGAGCCGGCTTGCAGGAAGTAGCTGCCCTTTGCTGCGGCTTTCGGCTCGGTAGTTTTTGGTTCGGCAGGCGTCGCAGGCGGTTCCTCGGCGACGGTGGGGGTGGGTGTCGGCTCGGTCACCGGTACGGGATTGTCTACGGTCTGCTGGGTAGCTGGCGGTGTTATACCGCTGGCGGCCGCCTGATCGGCAGCGGCCATGGCGGCCTGTTTTTTGGTGGCAAGGGCGGCGGCAGCAGCAGCCTTGGTGGCGGCGTCGGCGGCGGCCTGGTTGGGGGTTACCTTCTGGTTGGACAGCAGGCTGTAGAAGTCATAACGCTGTTCCTGGCCGCTGGTGGCGGTGTCGTCGCCAGTGTCATTGGCCGGGGCGCCGCTGCTGGCAGCACCGGCTACGGTGCTACCGGGCAGGGCGGGCAATACCTTGCCGATGCCGCCGCCGCTCTGCTTGATGTGGACCAGGAACAGAACGAAGCAGGCAAGCACAAAGCCCGTTAGCAGCCACACCCAGCCCGGCGCGCCCTTGCGGCCGGAGCTGGCGGGCGGCGTGTTGCGGCTGGCGCCCTGGGCTTTTTTCTTTGCGGCTGGCTTGGCCATGGCTTACATACGCTCCGGTGCACTCACACCCAGTAATTGCAGGCCGTCGGCCAGCACCTGCCGCACGGCAACGCTCAGGGTCAGGCGGGCGTTGCGCAGACCCTCGTCGTCGATGAGCATTTTATTGTCGTTGTAATAAGCGTGGAAGTCCGCTGCCAGTTCCTTGAGGTAATTACTCAGCTGCTGCGGCGCCTGGTTGCGCGCGGCCTTTTGCAGCAGCTCGGGATACTGGCCGAGCTTCCTGGCGAGGTCGGCTTCCGCTTCAAGGCTCAGCCGCTCAAGGCTGGCGAGGCCGGCCCCGGTGCTGTAGCTCCAGCCCAGCCCGCTCAGCTTGGCCAGCATGGAGCAGATACGGGCGTGCGCCATTTGTATGTAGTACACCGGGTTGTCGGCCGATTGCGACACGGCGAGGTCGATGTCGAACTCCAGGTGCTGCTCCGGGTTGCGCGTGAGGTAGAAAAAGCGCGTGGCATCGACGCCGGCTTCGCTGATGAGGTCTTGCAGGGTCACGAAATTGCCGCTGCGCTTGCCCATCTTGCCGGAGGCGAGCGTCACGAACTGGATAAGCGCTACCTGGAAGCGGTCGCCATGGCCGGTCAGCGCCTCGATGGCGGCGCGCACGCGGGCGATATAGCCGTGGTGATCGGCGCCCCACACGTCCACCAACAGGTCAAAGCCGCGGTCCAGCTTGTTCAGGTGGTAGGCTACGTCGGCGGCAAAATAGGTGTGCAGGCCGTTGTCGCGGATCAGCACGCGGTCTTTTTCGTCGCCCAGCTTTGAGGTGGCCAGCCAGATGGCGCCGTCTTTCTCGTACACATGGCCGCGCTCCAGCAGGCGGGCGACGGCCAGGTCAATCGCGCCGCTGTCGGCCAGGGTGCGCTCGGAAAACCACTGGTCAAACTCGACATTGAAATTGGCCAGCGTGGCCTTGATGGAGGCGAGCTGGGCGTTGAGGCCGAAGTCCTGCACCGTGCGGTAGTCCATGCCCAGCAGCAACTGCACGCGTTCGATCACGGCGTCGATATGGGTTTCTTTCTGCGCCTTGGCCTCGTCGCCGTCTTCCAGGGTGTCGGCGGGCAAGCCCTCGATCACGGCGGCATAGGGGTGGAAAAACTCGCGGCCTTCGGCGGCGAACAGGGCCTGGGCGCAAACCCGCACATAGTCGGCGGGGTAGGCGCGCGAGGGAATGCTCACAGTTTCGCCGCAGGCTTCGAGGTAGCGCAGGTAGACCGACACGGCCAGCACATCGGCCTGGCGGCCGGCGTCATTGATGTAGTACTCACGGTGCACCCGGTAGCCGGTGGCGGCGAGGATATTGGCCAGCGCCGAGCCATAGGCCGCGCCACGGCCATGGCCCACGTGCAGGGGGCCGGTGGGGTTGGCCGACACGTATTCCAGCAGCACCTTCTGGCCCTGGCCAACGTTGGGGCGGGTGTATTCGGCGCTATTGGTCAGCAGCTGGCGCACGACTTCAAAACGGCTGTCGGCGCGCAGGAAAAAATTGATGAAGCCGGGGCCGGCGATGTCCGTTTTGACGATCAGCTCGTTGGCCGGCAACGCCGCCAGCAGCTTTTCGGCCAGCTCGCGCGGCTTCACGCCCGCTGCCTTGGCCGAGGCCATGGCAATATTGCTGGCCCAGTCGCCGTGCGCCTTGTCCCGCGTGCGCTCCAGCTGCACGGCGGGCTGGAAGTCAGCCGGCAGCACCCCCTGCGCGTGCAGGGTGGCAAGGGCGGCCTGGAGCAGGGATTCAAGTTGCGTCTTCATGAAGTCTCGTGAGCAAAAGCGGAAAAATGTCGCTGATTGTACTCAAAATGTCGGGCAGATTCATATGTCGTGTCGGACAGTATGCGGCGTATGGACTCTAGGATGGGTGGAGCGCAGCGATACCCATGCTGCCAGGGTTTGAGTACTGAGCCGAAATCAGAACCTGCGCGATGGGTATCGCTGCGCTCCACCCATCCGTTCCTGGCAGATTCACGTCGGTGCTGTCTCAATTCAGCTCCTGCGCATCAACATCCAGCGACCAGCGCACCTTGCGCGCTTCCGGCAGGGCCTCCAGCGTCGCCACCAGCTGCGGCAGCAACTGGTGCAGGGCGGCGCGCTGGCTGCTCTTGAGCAGCAGGTGGGCGCGGAAGCGGCCGGCTTTCTTTTCCATGGGCGCGGGTATCGGCCCCCAGACTTCGATGGGCCCGGCGGCCAGCCGGGCGCTGCGGGCGGCGGCTTCCAGCACCTGCTGGGGCAGCTCGGGGCGGGTGGCCTCGGCGCGGATCAGGGCGAGGTAGCCATAGGGCGGCAGGCCCATGAGCCGGCGCTCGGCGAGGGCGCTGGCGGCGTAGGCGTTGAAGCCCTGGGTGATGAGCAGTTGCAGCAGCGGGTGGTCGGGCTGGTGGGTTTGCAGGATCACCTGCCCCGGCCGCTCGGCCCGCCCGGCGCGGCCCGAGACCTGCACGATCAGCTGGGCCGTGCGTTCGGCGGCGCGGAAGTCGGCGCCAAAAAGACCGCCGTCCACATCGAGAATGGCGACCAGCGTCACCGCCGGAAAGTGGTGGCCCTTGGCCAGCATCTGCGTGCCAACCAACAGCGCCGGCTGGCCGCTTTGCAGGGCCTCGTAAACCTCGCTCATGGCCTGCTTGCGGCGGGTGCTGTCGCGGTCGATGCGGTAGAGCGGGGTCTTGGGGAAGTGCGCGTGCAGCGCGGCCTCCATGCGCTCGGTGCCCACGCCGACCGGGCGCAGCTCGCTGCTGCCGCAGTCGGGGCACTTGGCGGGCGGTGGTGTTTCCTGCCCGCAGTGGTGGCAGTGCAGGCGCAGGGGATCGCGGTGCAGGGTGGGGCGGGCATCGCAACGCTTGCAGTGCGCCTGCCAGCCGCAGTTATGGCAGAGCACGACCGGCGCAAAACCCCGGCGATTGACGAAGACCAGCACCTGATCGCCACGATTCAGGGTCGCCCTGATCTGTTCCAGCAGCTCCTTCGACAAGCCTTCCTGCAAGGGTCGCGCCCGCACATCGAGCAGGCGGAACAGTGGCGCCGGGTTGCCGGCGGCGCGCTGGCTCAGGCGCAGCAGCTGGTAGCGGCCCTGCTCGGCATTGCCCAGGGTTTCCAGG
>Ga0302198_10002952_pt1 | contig 17427 bp, 11 predicted proteins | sample II_Bog_N2_2_FD_193521 | JGI IMG/M metagenome (GOLD analysis project Ga0302198, IMG submission 193521) | Peat permafrost microbial communities from Stordalen Mire near Abisko, Sweden - II_Bog_N2_2 | ecosystem: Environmental > Terrestrial > Soil > Wetlands > Peat | place: Sweden: Abisko... | reverse complement strand
GACCGGGATCGAACCGGTGACCTCTTCCATGCCATGGAAGCGCGCTCCCAGCTGCGCCACAGGCCCACACTCAGGAAGGACTGTATCTATTCTCAGACCTGCGGCCCTTTGAGTCAAACCCTGGTATGTCCCTGGTAACGGTCTCGCAGATAACTCCAATGGCGCAAGATGGACGCGGTGGAGACTGGGAGGCCAGGATCGTGGTTGGGTCTGATACTGTCATTCCCCCCTGCAGAGGCGTCTTATGGCCATTCTTCCAGATAACTGGGAACTTATCGGGTACGGTCCGGTGTCTAAAGACATAGAGTGAGCGAGCACTCGGCCGCCGGCGGCGCAGGTTTCTCGTTATTAGGGGTTTAGCCAGCCAGCAACGGGAAGGCTATGCGGTGCAGGCTGCGATAAGGTTTGCAACAGGTTCGGCAACGTCGTACTTTTAAAGGACACCCGGGATGCAGGCGGGCAGCGCAATGGGCAATCTGGCGAGCGTAGTTGACCTTCCGAGTGAAGAGGCAGCTCTTGTCGCTGAACTGCGGGCAGGTTCCGAGCCTGCTTTTGCCCAGTTGATTGCACGGTACCACCAGCCACTATACTCGCTGATCGCACGCAGCCTGCAAGACCCTGCCGACGCCTCCGACATTACCCAGGAGGTGTTCATCAAGGTTTTTCGCAATATACGCGGCTTTCACGGCGAGTCCAGTTTGCGCACATGGATCTATCGGATAGCGCTGCACGAGGCGTCGAACCAGCGGCGCTGGTGGTCGCGACACAAGCGCCGTGAGATCGCAATGGAGGCGCCGTGTTGTTCGCGGGGCACGGAGGATGCGGATAGCGAGTCCCAGCCGTTCGGGGCCACGCTGGCCGATGGCGGCTGCTCGCCCTTCGATTACGCTGCCCAGGAAGAACTTCGCGTACGTGTCGAAGCTTGTCTGCGCCAGGTGCCCGAGGTATTCCGCAGTGTTGTCGTGCTGCGCGAGATTGAGGGCTTCACCTACGAGGAGATTGCCGAGATTCTGCAGGTTAATCTGGGGACGGTCAAATCGCGGCTTACGCGCGGCCGCGCGGCATTACGCGAACTACTGGCGCCCGAGCGGAGAGATCCGGCCGACGCACAGGTCGCTGCTGCTGATCGCGCGGAAGCACCCGCCCCGGCGCGTGCCTGCCATCATCCCTCGATGGAGCAACAGAGTTCAATTAACGACGGAAACCGGTCCCGGGCCCATGCCGACTCCGCTCTCGATTCGTGTGCAGGGTCCCGTCTGGAGGCGTCACGATGAATCGGAAGCCATGCATAGAAATCCAGGCTTGTTTCTCGGCCTATCTTGACGGCGCGATGAGCGGCCACAAGATGCTGGAGATCTCGCGGCATATCAATGGCTTTGAAGATGGAGTCAGCGCAGGTCTGGTCGCCGGATGCGAGGACTGCGCGGGCGAACTGGCCGCATGGCGGCTTACGCAGGATGCCATTGCCTCTATTGGGTCGGCCAAGGCCCCCGCGGATCTCGCGCTGAAGCTGCGGGTCGCCATTTCGCGCGAACACGCGCGGCGTGAATCCCGCCTGATCGATCGTCTCAGCCTGGCTTGGGATAATGCCGTTCGGCCGTTTATGGTGCAGCTTACGGCCGGGCTCGCTGGCACAGTCGTGCTGGGGGGCAGCATTATGCTTCTGCTCGGCATGGTTGCCGTGCCGCAGCCGGTGCTGGCCAATGACGAGCCTCTGGGCGCGCTTACTGCGCCGCACCTCCTTTATTCCACGGTGTCTCCGGGAGACATCGTCACCGCGCATGACACAACCATTGTGGTTGAGGCTGCGGTGGATGCAGCCGGGCGCGTTTACGATTTCACGATCGTGTCCAGCCCGCAGGACGAGGCCGTACGCACGCAGGTGGCCGATCAGCTTCTGGGAATGGTGTTTCAGCCGGCCAGTGCGTTCGGAGTGCCGATCCGCGGCCGCGCGGTGGTTACTTTCGGTGGGATCTCGGTCCACGGCTAGCGCGCTGCCGCTGGAATCACCGCCGATGCCTGTTTGCCAACGGTCTCGCCTCACATTCCCTTCACTTGCTATCCCTGCCCCGCTCTCTTAGACTCGGGGGGAGCGTCGAATCCTTATTGTGGTCTGTCTGAACCGAATTCCCTTATCCCGGCAAGTTCCGATCGCGATTGTCGCGGCTTCGTTTCTGATCCCCGGGCTTGTTCCGCAGCGAATACTGTTTGCACAAGCGTCTACTTCGAGTTCGTCATCCGACGGGCCGGGATCGTCGACGGTTAATCAGTCTCCCCGACCTCGCATCGCACAGCCTGAGGCTGGCGGCTCCGCCATCACGCTGGAGACCAGCGAGTCTCTGTTTTATGTTGCTGTAGCACTCAACGCCTGCGGGTACGACGCGGGCCTCGCTGACTCGAGCCCAGTCCGGCAGAAGATACGCGACGAGATCAACGAGGAGCTGGCAGCGTCGGAGCCAGCCCGCGAGGCTCGCGATGCCGTATGCACCTTCGTTCGTGAACACGCTTTGAATGATCCTGGCCGTTCGCTGGCCCAGTATGTTTCGCTCGCCCTCTACCTTGGGCCGCCGCCGATGCTGACGCCGACCGTAGACGAGAGCGATCTGCCGCCGGATGCCACGCAAGTCGTGGAAATGCTTCCACTGCTGCGGACCTTTGCGGAAGCGGTGCGTCTGGACGCGCTCTGGTTTGAGCACCATCCCGAGTATGAGGGTTTTGTCGACCGCATCCATGATCCCCTCACGCAGATGGTGATGAACACTAACATTTACCTGCATCAGCCCGCTACCGGTTACGAGGGGCGGCGTTTTCTGGTGCTGTTGGAGCCGATGCTCTCGCCGGCTGCAGCGAACGCGCGGATTTATGGCGATGATTATGTTGTTGTTGTGTCTCCGGCGACGCAGCCTCCGGCGAACGTGCCGATGGACCTGATTCGGCACACTTACCTTCACTTCACCATTGAGCCTATGGTGTATGCCAGCCCCGGCGCCATGGACCGACTACTTCCGCTGCTCAAGGCAGTTCAGAATGCGCCGTTGGAGTTCTACTACAAGGCCAACATTGACCTGCTGCTGACGGAGTGCTTGATCAAGGCGGTCGAAGCCCAGACGATGGATGTGGGCATCCCGGTTCCGGCCAAACCCAATGCCGTAAAGGACCGCTCCGAATTCGACCGTTACCAGGCAGAAATTGCAGTTTATGACCGCAAGGCGGAGGCAGTGCGACGCAAGGCGGTTGACCTGGACATGCGTCAGGGCTGGGTGCTGGTCGACTACTTTTACGGCAGGCTTGGCGCGATGGAAAAGGAAGGCAGCAGCCTGAAGGACAATATCGGCCCGATGGTCTACGGCATGGATGTGGATCATGAGCGTCGCCGCGACGAGCAAATAGCCTTCCTGGCGGAAGGCTCTGGCGGCGACCTTGCCTTCCGCGATCCGGTACAACGCACTCCGCGGGCCCTTATGGGACTCGACCTGGCGGAAGCGAAGCTGATGAAGGGTGACCTGGATGGGGCCGGCGAGATGGCCGACGCGGCTCTAAAGACCAACCCAGCGAACGCGGAGGCCCACTTTCTGCTCGGTCGCATCGACCTGATTGGTGGGAGCCCCGACGAGGCGCTCGACCACCTGACCCAGACCGTCCATCTCTCCCATGACCCACGGACGATCGCCTGGGCCCATATCTATCTCGGCCGGATGTACGACATTGCCCGCGATCCGAACAATCCTGATGCAATACTCCCGCAGCGCGACAAGGCCATCGCAGAGTACCGGGCCGCGCTGGCCAACCGCGACGGCCAAACCGACACCAAGGCGGCTGCGGAAAAGGGGATCAAGCAGCCCTTCGAACTGCCGAAGCGGGAAGTTGCGCCGGCTGGCCAGCAGGATGACTCGAATACATTGGATCCGAGCGGCAAGGCAGAAAAGGAATCTTACCGGCCAACCCCGCCCCAGTGAGTAAACCCAGAGTCGATAGGCGACTCCGGTAAACTGAAGGCTGGACGTACCGTCGGGGGTTGGATTTTGACGACGCGCCATGACATCGCGGCACAGTCTCGCCAGCCGGCGGTTCCGCGACCTGTCCCGCTGCCCGCCAAAGCCAACGACTCCGTCCGGCGCCCCGAGCGAGCGCCTGCGAGATTCATGCCGATCGATGATTGTTTCTTCGACTACAAGTTCAAGAATCCCAGCCTGCTGACCCTTGCGCTGACGCACAGTTCGCTTGCCTACGAGAATAACGCGGAGGGCACGCCCGACCCGGGCTCCGATAACGAGCAACTTGAGTTTATCGGCGACGCAGTGCTGGGACTGGTGGTGGCCGAGGACCTCTATCGCCGATTTCCCGCGTTGCGCGAGGGCGACCTCACGCGACTGCGAGCTTCGTTGGTGAGTAGCCGCAACCTGGCGCAAGTCGCATTGCGCATCCAGCTTGGCCCCATGCTTCGCCTGGGTCGGGGCGAGGAGCACAGTGGCGGCCACAAGAAACCGGCGCTCATGGCGAACGCACTTGAAGCCGTCATCGCCGCGATGTATCTCGACGGGGGCCTGGCGCCGGCGCGCGACTTTGTCCACCGCCATATCATTGAGCCGGCTGAGGCAGACTTGATCAACGCGCTGCGCTCGACGGAGCCGTTTTCGGGCGCGGTGGGCGACTACAAGTCAGCCCTGCAGGAGTACCTGCAGTCGGTGGGTTCGGGCCAGCCCAAATACGTGTTGACGGACCAAAGCGGCCCCGATCACCGGAAGAACTTTCGCATCGAGGTTCGCGTGTCCGACGGTGCGGGCGGATCCAACACTCTGGCCGAAGCCGAAGGCAGCACCAAGAAACTGGCGCAGCAAGAGGCGGCCCGCCGTGCCTTGACGACCCTCCTCTCCGGCACCCAAGGTCGCGCCGTGAGTCCCGCTAACCTACCCGCGCGCAAGCAACGGTCCAGCCCTGCCGCGGAGGAGGTCGCGCCATGAGCGTGGCGGTCGAGACCGGGGGGGACTCGAGTCAACCCGGCAACCAGCCAAGCCAAGAGCTGGTGGATGGGACTCTGCCACGCAGCGACGAACCAGGCGCGCAGGTAGACGAAGTTGGGAGTTCTGGCTCCAGCAGCCCACCCGCGTCCACTGGACTCACACCACACCATCACGGCCTGCTGCAGGCTTGCCAATCGCTGTTGAACATCATCATTGTCGCGCTCTTCATCATTACGTTCACGATGCAGCCGTTTCGCATCCCGTCTGAGTCGATGGAACCAACGCTGCTGGTGGGCGACTTCCTGCTGGTCAACAAAGACATTGGGGTGGAAGCGCCGCCCCACGTTATGGCTCCCGCGAGCATCATCCATCGCGGCGACCTCATTGTCTTCCATTACCCGGCCGACTCGTCACTGCACCTGGTCAAGCGCGTTATCGGTCTGCCCGGCGATCGTCTTCACCTGCGCGACGGCCATGTTTACGTAAACGGACATGCATTGTCCGAGCCGTATGCCATCTTCCGGCCGTCGGGTCCGGACAGCTACCGCGACGACTTTCCGCGCCTGGTCAGCGCCGATCCTGGCGTCGATTCGCGCTGGTGGATTGAGATGCACTCGCTCGTAGCAAATGGCGAGTTGACGGTGCCGGCTGACAGCTATTTTGTACTCGGCGACAACCGTAACAACAGCGAGGACAGCCGCTATTGGGGCTTCGTTCCGCGCGCAGCTATCGTCGGCAAACCCTTCCTGATTTATTTCTCGCTGAACGACAAACAGTCGATGCTAGGGCAATCTTCCGCCGTGGCGCTGGCAGGGGACGGAACGGCGCAAAAGGAAGGCCCTGCGGATGCACTCGTCGATTTCGCCCGCTGGGACCGGGCGATGCGCGTCATCTATTAGCACGCTGTCAACCCCGCGACCGTGCATCGCTGCCGGGGCCGATCCTGTTCATGTTGCTAGACGCCGACTGGTTCGGCGACCGGAACCTTGACCGGGGTGAGCCAGCCGTAGCGGTCCGGCTTAGTCCCATTCACTATGGCAAAGAACTCTTTATGTATTGCCGTGGTAATTGGACCCATCTTGCCATCGGCGACGAGGATTCGGTCGACGGAGCGCAGGTGGGTGACTTCGGCGGCCGTTCCGCTAAAGAACGCTTCGTCGCAGATGTAGAGCATCTCGCGCGGCAGCGCCTGCTCCACAATGGGAATGTCCAGTGCCTTGGCGATGGTGAGCACCGAGCTGCGCGTGATTCCGCTCAACACTGAGTTCGCCAAAGGTGTGGTGTAGAGCACACCACCGCGCACGAGGAAGAGGTTCTCGCCGGAGCCCTCGGAGAGATAGCCATTCACATCCAGCGCAATGCCCTCGGAGTAGCCGTTGATCTCGGCCTCCATACGGATGAGTTGGGAGTTCATGTAGTTCGCGCCGGCTTTGGCGAGCGACGGCATGGTGTTCGGCGCAAGACGGTTCCAGCTCGAAATGCAAACGTCCGCGCCATCGTTGCCGGGCACATACTTGCCCCACGGAAAGTTCGCGATATATACGTCGACCGGGGCCTTCAGTGGGTTTACGCCAATTTCGCCATAGCCGCGAAATGCGATGGGGCGGACGTAACACGGCGCGACGCCGTTCGCCTCGACCAGATCGACCACGGCCGAACACAACTCTTCAAGCGTGTAGCCGACGGGCATGCGGTAGATCCTGGCGGAATCTAGTAAGCGCTGCATGTGGTCCTGCAGGCGGAAGATGCCTGGCGTGTAACAGCGCAGTCCTTCGAAGACCGACGATCCATAGTGAACGACATGGGACATCACGTGGATCTGTGCCTGCTCCCACGGAATCAAGCGGCCGTTCCGCCAGATATTTCTTGTAGTCTCTATTGGCATTTGAAAACTCCTCGCCAGGCCAAAGCGGAATTAGGCAAATCCGGCCTTGAATACTTGATTATAACGGGGGACGCGTCTTGATCAGGGAAATGTACCTACGTGGCTATGGCAAATCGACATTCCGCGTAACTTGCGTTGCACTCTCGCGGCAAGCCTCTTGGGGCAAACGGTGAAACAATAAGGCGTGGTCTTCGATCCTCAATCCATAACGTTTTATGGCATTCAGCACTCGGTGTATGTGCGTTTCTCGCTGCTCGCGCTGAGTTCCATCTTCTTCCTGGTCGATCCGTTTGCGACGCTGCCGACGTTCTTGGCCATCACGGATGGCTACGATCCTGCTCGTCGCAAGCGAACAGCACGTAAGGGCGCATTGACGGCGCTAATCGTGCTGAGCACGTTCGCGTTTGCCGGCGAGGAGATTTTTCGGCTATTCGGCATCACGCTGCCAGCGTTCGAGCTTGCTGGTGGCATTGTTCTGTTGTTGATCGGGCTGGACATGCTGCAGGCGAAGCGCTCGGCCACGCAGGAGACGCCTGGCGATACCCAAGCGGCCTCGGAGAAGGAAGATGCGGGGATTGTGCCGCTTGGCGTTCCAATGCTGGCCGGGCCGGGCGCGATCACGTCGGTGATGGTGCTGGTTGGGCAGGCGCAGTCGAGGTGGCAGATGGCGGCGATCTTGATCTCGATTGCGGTCACCGCGCTGATCTCCTATCTGGTGCTGGGACACTCGACCATCGTTGCGCGAGTGCTTGGCGATACGGGCATCCGCATTCTGGTACGGGTTATGGGGCTTTTGCTGGTAGCCCTTGCGGCGCAGTATTTCGTGAACGGGCTGGCCGATCTGGGGCTAATTGCGCATCCTGCACAATAGCGGCGTTGGATTTTCGTGCAGTCAAAGCGGCAGCGATAGACTGATCGGATGAGCAAGAGCGACCGCGTTCCGGCGGAGTTGCAAGAGCTGGCGGACGATCCGCGGGTTACGGTCCGGCGTGGCGGATTGCCTGATCCTGGGGGCAAGTGCGTCGTGTACTGGATGCAGCGGGCGCAACGGGGGCGCGACAACCATGCGGTCGATCTGGCGGTGCAGGTTGCGAATGCGCTGGAGCTTCCGTTGGTGGTCTACTTTGCTGGCATTGCGAATTTTCCGAGTGCGAATCTGCGGCATTACTCGTTTCTGAATCGCGGACTGGTGGACGTTCAGGAAGATTTGGCGGAGCGCAATATCAGCTTCGTGCTGCGGAACGCTCCGAATGAGTCCCACGAGAGGTTTCTGGCCGACGTCGGCGCGGCTTTTCTCATTGGCGACGAGAATCCGATGCGCGTGCCGGAACGTTGGAGGCGAGAGTTGGGGACGAAGCTCACAATCCCTTTCTGGACGGTGGATGCGGATGTTGTGGTTCCGTCGAAGCTGATCGAGCGCGCGCAGTATGGGGCTTACACAATTCGGCCGCGGTTGTATCGGCTGCTGCCGGAATATCTGGCTCCATATAAGAATCCGAAGGCGGAGCATGCGTGGAAGCGCCCAAAGGGCTTTCTTGCGGATTTAGTGCACGTGGATATGACGAGCGGGTGGAAGGACCTGGACCGCAGTGTGCAGCCGGTCGATGCCTGGACGGGCGGACATCATGCCGCGATGAAGCGGCTACGGCATTTCGTCACTAAGCTGCTAAAGAACTATGAGTGTGACCGGAACCGGCCGGAACTTGATGGAACCTCGGCGCTGTCGCCCTATCTGCACTTCGGACACATCGGGCCGGTCACAATTGCGCTGGCGGTGGATGCGGCGGTGAAGAAGGACCCATCGCTGCAGGCGGCGCGGGATGGATACTTAAACGAGTTGATTGCGTGGCGCGAACTGGCGGTGAACTTTGTGAAGTACACCCAGAACTACGACACGGCAGAGTGCGCGGAGGATTGGGCGAAGAAGACGATCGCAGAGCACGCGCGGGATGAGCGCGAGCGGCTGTACTCGCTAAAGCAGCTAGAGGCAGGCGAGACGTATGACGACCTTTGGAATGCGGCCCAAACACAGATGTTGCGGCATGGATGGATGCACAACTACCTGCGGATGTACTGGGCGAAGAAGATCTTGGAGTGGACGCCAAATGTGGCGACGGCGGTGAAGTGGGGGACCTATCTGAACGATAAGTACCAGCTCGACGGGCGCGATCCGAATGGGTATGCGGGGATTGCGTGGGCGATGTGCGGCAAGTTCGACCGTGCCTGGGGCGAGCGGCCGGTCTTCGGGAAGATCCGGTACATGAGCGGCGCGAGCACCGGGAGGAAGTTCAACTCGAAGGAGTACATCGAGCAGATGCAGGCGCTTAATGGGGCAAGTTAGGTCATCTGTCCAACTTCTTGGGGATATTTGCGAAGGCCAAGAAGAGGAACCACAAGTTCAACGCGTGGACCCGCTGAACTTGTGGCATCGAGCTGTGGACTGAGTCTAGGCTTTGTAAGGTTGAATGGCGCGGCCTTTCTCCGAGAGGTACTTTGCGACGGGGTCGTGAGGCAGCGCGCGTAGGCCGGCGACGACGCATTCGGCGTTCAAGACGGCCCCGGCCATGGTCGTGTGGGTGTGCGGATCCCCGAAGAGCGGATCGACGGCGGCTTGCCCGAGAGCGTCGTAGCGGCGCGCGATGATCTCGTTGAGGTCGACGAAGCCGACGTGCTGCTGCTCGGCGACCTGTTGGGTCCAGCCGCGGTAGGTGTCGGTGCTGCGGTGAATCTTGTCGCCGACCCAGATTTTGCGGGGGACGAGCGAGCAGAGGATAGGTGTGGCTCCCTTGGCTTTGACGTCGGTGACGTATTTACGCATGTACCAGCCGAAGGTGTGGACCGTTTCCGTTGCTCCGGTGCGCGGGTCGGTGACGTCGAGGGTCTCCTCGCCGATGCCGGGGAGGCTGCCGCGCGAGTTTGCCGCGCGTGGCGGAGCTCCGGCTGGGGGCGGAGGCGGGGCTTGGCCTGGGGGCAGGCCCTGGTCAGGGACGGGCGGAGCGCCGGGGAGGTTGATGCCTCCGTCGTTGTGGCCGAACTGGATGAGGACGAAGTCGCCGGGCTTGATGAGGGCGAGTGTGTTGGCCCAGTGGCCCTGGGAGATGTAGGTGTGGCTGGAGAGGCCTCCGATGGCGCGGTTGACGACGTTGATTTTGGCGGGATCGAAGAGGTCTGCGATGGGTGCTCCCCATCCCCAGAGGCCGTCGGAGCCCATACCATGGCCGTTGCGGACAGTAGAGTCGCCCACGAGGATGAGCGACGGCAGATTGGGGTTGGCGGGCCCAGTGAGGCCGAGCCCCTTCTCCTGGTTTGCGGCGTCGGGCTGTGGACGCGGGCCAGCAGCTGGAGCTTGCGGGCCAGAACCGGGTGGGGCCGCAGTTGTGGCGGGCGGCGGAGCTGGCGCTGGAGGCGTTTGCTGCGCGGCGAAGGCGAAGAACGGGACCAGGCAGGTGAAGGCGGCGGCGACGAGCGCGGGGTATGAGGTACGGGAGGTTCGCGGCATCATTCCTTCTTTCGTTGCAGGGATTATGAGCTTGCGCTATTGAATTATTCGGACGCCGTCCAGAGTAATCGCGGAGTTGGGGGTCCGTCCACTCGCGCAGTACCTGTGACCGGGGACACATGGGTAAGAGATCGTGCGTGGGTAGATTGGGTAGCACGGCGTGTGTTGGTTGTTTGTTGCTGCGACTGATGCTGCATTTTTCGCCTTCGACGAAGGCAAAGAAACACTCCAAGGGCAACCGCAGAGCACGCATTGGAGTTTCTCTCGAGCCCTTCTGATTCACCTTGTTTCTGTCGTTTATTGCTCTGCTTCCGACTGCTGCATCGCTCGATGCGGCGCGGGACGGGCCGCGCGCATGAACGGTGCTGCGGGAACTTGTCGGGGGGGCGGATGGTAAAGGGGATTGCGCGCTGGGCTGTGTTCTTCTGGGTTGGGTTACTGTGGTTGCCGGGCGTGCTTGGCGGGATCGCGCAGGAGGCTGACGGTGGGGTTGCGGGGGGCACTCCGCTGGCTGCGCGTCCGACTCATGCGCTGCGCGCGCGGCGATTTCTGGCAGGGCGCACGATGGCGGCCGGAGCTTCGGCGGCGGCAGCGATGGACGCGGCACGGCGGGAACATTTGGCGCTAGTGCAGGCGCAGGCCGGGATGGACACGGCACCGGCGCGCCCCGCGGACACTGGGATTGCAAAGCCGCGGGCGAATCCGCTGAATGCGGCGTGGACCGCGGTGGGACCGGCGCAGATTGTGAGCCAGAGCTTCGGCTACGTGACCGGACGGGTGACGTCGCTGGCAATCGATCCAGCAGATGCGACCGGCAACACCGTGTATATAGGAACGACCGGCGGCGGAGTTTGGAAGTCCGTGAATGCGGCGGGACCCGCGGGAAGCGTGACATTTGTGCCGCTGACGGACACGCTGCCGGTGTTCAGCGGCGGGACTGCCGTGCTGCCGTCGCTGAGCATTGGCACGATCAGCGTGAGCGCCGGCGTGGTCCTGGCCGGGACGGGCGATCCGAACGATGCCGCGGACTCGTACTACGGCGAGGGAATCCTGCGGTCGGCGGACGGAGGCGTGACGTGGACTGTCGCGCAGGAGTCAAATGACGGAGTGGCGGGCCACCACTCGTTTGTGGGACTGGGCGTGGCGGGGTTCGCATGGAGCAGCGTGACGCCTGGGCTGGTGGTGGCTGCGATGTCGCAGGCGGCCGAGGGTGTTCTGGTGAACGCGCCGGACGCGACCTACAGTGTGATGGGCCTCTACTATTCAGCAGACGCGGGTGCGACCTGGCAGATGTCAACGATCGAGGATGGTAGTCAGGTGGTGCAGCAGCCGGGGCCGGGAGGTTATCCGGGAAACGCTGCGACGGCGGTGGTGTGGAATCCCATGCGACAGATGTTCTATGCGGCCGTGCGGTTCCATGGAGATTACCAGTCGCCGGACGGAATGATCTGGTCACGGCTTCTGCACCAGCCGGGGACCGGGTTGACGGCGACGGCGTGTCCGACGAATCCGGGGGGCACAGGAAACCCGAGTTGTCCGATGTTTCGCGGGGCGCTGGCGGTGCAGCCGGCGACCGGCGACACCTTTGCGCTAACAGTTGATGCAAACAATGTGGACCAGGGGTTGTGGCAGGATGCGTGCAGACTGTCCGGTATGAACTGTGCGACGAGTCCAATTGCTTTTGGCGCAAGGTTGAATTCGGCTCCGCTCGATGTTGGGAGTGGCAATACGGCGATCGCGCAGGCGGACTACGACTTGTCGCTGGCGGCGGTGGCGAACGGCACAGACACGCTGCTGTTTGCGGGAGCAGTAGATCTGTATCGCTGCTCGATTGCCGCCGGATGCGTGCTGCGAAATACAACGAATGCGGAGAATGGATGTGCGGCACCTGCGAAGGTATCCCCTGCGCAGCACGCGATCGCAGCGTTGGCGGGGGCGGGCACCGGCGGCTTGCCGCTGGTGTATTTGGGGAACGACGGTGGGCTGTGGCGATCGTTGGACGGAGTAAACCAGCAGCAGGCGCCCTGCTCGTCAGACGATGCGACCCACTTCCAGAATCTGAATGGAGGATTGGGGTCGCTGGCTGAGGTGGTGAGTTTTGCCGAAAGCCCGACGGACGCGACTACGCTCCTGGCGGGACTTGGGGCTAACGGCACAGCTGCGACGGGGACAACGGCCGCGGGCGCGTGGCCGCAGATTTCGACGGGCGAAGGCGAGGCGGTGGCGATCGATCCGGTAAACCCACAGAACTGGTACGCGTCGACGGCTGAGGGCGTGAACGTGCGCTTTTGCGACGTTGGCAACGCGTGCGCAACGGCGAACTTTACCGGCAGTCCGACGATTGGGTATGCGCAATTGGAGTACGACGCGTCGCTGATCGATCCACCACTGCTACTCGATCCGGCGCTGACGACGAATGTGATGATTGGCACGTGCAGGGTGTGGCGCGGGCCGGCGCAGAGTGGGGCAAGTTGGCCGGGGACGAACGCCATCAGCACGGATATGGGTAAGACCGCCAATGGCGTGTGCGGCGCGACGAACGCGCTGGTGCGGGCGTTGGCGGCAGGGGGGCCGGCGAGCGGCGCGGTTGCGGCGCAGGATGCGGGCTCGACGGTGCTTTACGCGGGGATGGCCGGGACGTTTGATGGCGGCGGAAGCTTCGGCGGGCACGTGTTTGCAAATACTGCGGCCGGTAGCGCGAGCGCAAGCACGGTGTGGACCGACGTGGCCAAGTCCATAGTGACAAACGACGGAGCTGATGCGGGGGTGTTCAATCCGGGTGGATTCGATATCTCGTCGGTGGTGGCGGACCCGCATGACGCGACCGGAAAGACGGTATACGCAACCGTGATGGGATTCGCCGGGAACGGCGCGAACGCTCCTCATGTCTATCGGTCGGTAGATGGAGGCGCTCACTGGACGAATGTTTCGAGCAACCTCCCGAACGCTCCCGCGAATGGGATACTGGTCGACCCGAACGATGCGAACACGTTGTATGTCGCGATGGACACGGGGGTCTATGTCACGACCCAGGTGGCAACCTGTACGTCGGCGAACTGTTGGAGTGTGTATGGGGTAGCGCTGCCAGATGCACCGGTAGTGGCGCTGGACGCCGGCGCCCAGCTTCCGACGGGCGATGGCAGGTATGGGGAGCTGCGCGTGGGGACATACGGCCGCGGCATTTGGCAGATTCCACTGCTTACGGCGGTGTATCCGGCAGCTCCGGCGATGATGCTGAGCCCGGCGAGCCTCACGTTTGCGATTCAGGCAGTTGCGACAGCAAGCCCTGCACAGACAATAACGGTTACAAATTCCGGGAACGCAACACTGACCGTGACCCAAATTGTAACGACGGGAGATTTTGCGGAAATAGACAACTGCGTCGGGGCGGTTGGCGGCTTTGCAGTAGGTGCGAGTTGTATGGTCCAGGTGGTATTTCTGCCCACAGCCACCGGCGCGCGAGCCGGCGCGGTTACGATTTATGGCAATGTTTCAGGAGGACAGGCCTCCGTGACGCTTAGCGGGACGGGTGCACCCGCGGCCGCGATTGTATTGAGTCCGATCATGGTCACATTCTCTGGGACGAATGTGGGGTCGGCGAGCGCCGCGCAGTACGTTACTCTATCGAACACCGGAGGTGTGACGGCAACGCTACAGCCGCCAGTAGCGACTGGCGATTTCAAAGTCTCGGCGAACACCTGCGGCTCGACGCTGGCTGCCGGTGTGGGATGCACGGTCTCGCTCGAATTTGTTCCGACCGCTTCGGGGACGCGGAATGGAATCCTCAGTGTCATGGATAGCGTGGGGACGCAGACAGCGTCGCTGACCGGCATGGGTATGCTACCGGCAACGGATGCGCTGACACCGACCGCGCTCACGTTTGCGGCGCAGCAGTTGAATGCGGCGAGCGCGACCGAACAGGTTATCCTTACGAACTCTGGAGACGCGGCGCTCACCGGGATTGCGACACAGATTGCAAGCGGGGACTTTACGGTGGTGAATGGCTGCGGGAATTCGCTGAACGGGCACTCGTCGTGCGCGTTGCTGGTGGCGTTTGCGCCGAAGAGCATCGGAATGGATGCGGGCGCATTGACGGTGACAGATACGTATCGGTCGCAGACGGTGGCCTTGAATGGGATGGGAGTTGCGCCGCCAGGCGTGTCGCTGTCGCCGGTGTCGTCGGTCGCATTTGCGGCAATCGGAGTGGGGTTGAGCGCAGCGGCGCAGACGGTGACGCTCACCAACAATGGCGGGATGCCGTTGCTGATACAAAGCATGGCGGCGACGGGGGATTTCGCGATCGTGGCCGGGAGCGACTCCTGCGGAACAAGCCTGGCGGTGGGCGCGCAATGCACGGCGCAGATCGCTTTCTTGCCGACCGCAGCGGGGACTCGGGCCGGAAGCCTGACGGTGGTGGACAATGCCGGTTCGTCGCCGCAGAGTTTGCCACTGACAGGGATGGGCGTGGACTTCGCTCTTAGTGCAAACGGGAGCACTTCGGCGACGATTGCGGCGGGGTTCCAGGCAGTGTATCCGTTGCTGCTGACGTCGCTGGCGGGTGTGCCGGGGACGGTTGCGTTTACATGTACAGGCGTGCCGGCTCATGCAACCTGCGCGGTGACGCCCGGGGCCCCGGAGTTGGGAGGAACGACGACGGTCAGTGTGACGATTGCAACCAGCGTGGCCGGTGCTTCGTTGCAGTGGCCGGTGATTGGGCGACGTAAGCAGCTCCTGTGGCTGGCGGAACTGCTGCCGCTGGGTCTGCTTGGATTTCGGCGAAGCCGATTGCGGGGGGCCGCCGGAATTGTGGCGCTGGGGTGTATGTTCGCGTTGGCGGGGTGCGGAGCTTCGCGAATAATTCCGACAACGGGAACAGGCGGTGGGTCGACAACGAATCCGACGCCGAGCGGTACCTACAACGTGACGGTTTCGGGGGCGAGCACAGGGTTGACACGGAGTGTAGGACTGACGCTGACAGTGCAGTAAGTCGAATCGCTATGCGGATTGGCCGGCAGCCACACCCGATGACCACGCCCATTGGAAGTTGTAGCCGCCGAGCCATCCGGTGACGTCGACGACTTCGCCGATGAAGTAAAGCCCGGGGATGGTGCGGCTCTGCATGGTACGCGCGTCGAGTGAGTTCGTGTCGACACCGCCAGTTGTGACTTCAGCTTTGTCGTATCCTTCGGTACCGGCAGGCGTGATGCGCCAGGCGTGCAACTGGCGTTCCATCTCGACGAGGGTGATGTTGGGGAGCGCGCGGGACTGAGCGTCGACGGGATGGGCGCGGGCGTGCAGGGCGCGCCACCGGTCGGCCAATCGGCCGGGGACGATGGTGCGGAGTTCCTGCGCAGTGGCAGCCAGGTCACGGCGAGCGTCGGGGTGGTTAAGGTGCGCGAAGATGCGGAGGTTGGCGGCGTCAGTGGGCGGTGGCGAGTCGGGGGCAAGGTCAAGGGAAATGGGTTCGCCAGGGTGCCAGTATGAGGAGATCTGCAGGATTGCTGGGCCGCTCAGACCACAGTGGGTGATAAGCATCTTCTCCCGAAAAGCACTTCGTGCTGTTCTCGGCTTCGCGCTGGCCCTGCCGGACAACGCGGTGGTTGGGATTGACGCGATGACTTCGGCGGATATGCCGGCAAGATCGCACCAGTCGCCTTGATCTTGCGAGTTGAAGACCAGAGGAACAAGGCCGGGACGCGTCTGGACGATCCCGTGATTGAACTGCTTGGCTAGGTCATAGCCGAAGGAGGTGGCACCCATCTTGGGGATGGAGAGCCCGCCGGTGGCGACGACGAGCGAAGCAGCCTCGATGGGGCCGGCAGAGGTTTCGATCCGAAACCGATTGTCGGCGTAGGAGACCGAGACGATGGCAGTGGAGAGTTGGATGCTGGCGTTGGCATCGGCACACTCGCGCAGCAGCATGTTGAGGATGTCGTGGGCGGAGCGGTCGCAGAAGAGCTGGCCGAGCGTCTTCTCGTGGTATGGGATGCCGTGTTTTTCGACCAGAGCGATGAAGTCCTGCGCAGGGTAGCGTGCAAGCGCGGACTTGGCGAAGTGGGGGTTGGCGGAGAGGAAGTTTTCAGCGCGGGCGTTCAGATTAGTGAAGTTACAGCGGCCACCGCCCGAGATGAGAATCTTCTTGCCGGGACGTTCCGCGTGTTCGAGGACGAGGGTGCGGCGACCGCGGCGGCCGGCCTCAATGGCGCACATCAGGCCGGCGGCGCCAGCTCCGAGAATGAGGACGTCGACTTCGACTTCGGTGACAGGGGGCATCATTTGTGACGTGATCGTTTGATCGTACAACGTATGCTGAGGTACGCGCATATTATGGCTACCAGCAGTATGTCGCGAAGGAGAAAGATGAAGATCGATTCGAAGGATTTCCTGATAAGGCCAGGCGAAAAGGTGAGGCTGAAGGATCGGCCAACGAAGGTGAAGCCCGTATACAACTCCAAGGAAGAGTACAAGGAGCTGCTGGAGAAACACGTCAAAGAGCTCAGCTCAATACAGCAACTTCTTTACGGTTCAAACAAATATGCCCTGCTGCTGGTCTTCCAGGGAATGGACGCCGCCGGCAAGGACGGCGCGATCCGGCATGTGATGTCTGGGGTGAATCCGCAGGGCTGCGAGGTGGCTAGCTTCAAGCAGCCGAGCGCGGAAGAACTGGAACATGATTTTCTGTGGCGTGCGGAACAGCGGTTGCCGGGGCGCGGACGGATAGGCATCTTCAACCGTTCGTACTACGAGGAGGTGCTGGTGGCGCGGGTGCATCCAGAGATTCTCGTTGGAGAAGGGGTGGCCGATACGCCGCACGACTCGAAGGACGTCTGGGACCAGCGCTATCGCTCGATTCTGGACATGGAGAAACACCTGCATCGCAATGGGACGCGCATTGTGAAGTTCTTTCTGCACCTATCGAAAGAGGAGCAGAGAAAGCGGTTTCTGGCGCGGATCGATGAACCCGACAAGAACTGGAAGTTCAGCATGGCGGATATTCACGAACGGAAGTACTGGAAGAGCTATATGGAGGCGTTTGAGGACTGCCTGCAGGCGACCAGCACGAGTCATGCGCCGTGGTATGC